>Ga0256407_10012867_pt1 | contig 11289 bp, 9 predicted proteins | sample RumenRJG_04DNA_FD_193489 | JGI IMG/M metagenome (GOLD analysis project Ga0256407, IMG submission 193489) | Bovine rumen microbial communities from Lethbridge, Alberta, Canada - RJG_04 | ecosystem: Host-associated > Mammals > Digestive system > Stomach > Rumen | place: Canada: Alberta | collected... | reverse complement strand
ACTATTGAGCATCACCGCTCAATCATCAATTTTATTTTCCTGTTCCCGCTGCTGTTCACATTCACCGTAACGGTTATCATTCCGATGGCACTCGGTATCGGATATTCCTTTACGGACTGGAACGGCGTCAAGGTGAGCAACTTTGTCGGTCTTTCGAACTATACTTCCATGTTCCAGGATCCGGCATTCATCTGGTCCATTGTCCTGACCTTCCTGTTCGTTGTGGTAAATATGATCCTGGTCAATGTCATCGGCTTCCTGCTGGCGCTTCTGTGCTCCACCAAGATCAAGGGCGTTGATTTCTACCGGGCATCCTATTTCCTGCCGAACCTGATCGGCGGTATCGTACTGGGCTACATCTGGCAGTTCATCTTCAGCAACGTTTTAATCAAGCTGACCGCCAGCGCCTTTGGTATGAGAAATTCTCTGCTGTCGAATTCCAGGACCGCGTTTATCGCCATCATCATCGTTTACATCTGGCAGTACGCCGGCTACATCATGCTCATCTACATCACCGGTCTTTCCACCGTGCCGAAAGATGTGCTTGAGGCGGCTTCCATCGACGGCGCAAACGCCATGACCACCCTGTTCAAGATCAAGATCCCGATGATCGCTTCCACGATCACCATCTGCACCTTCTTGACGCTGACATCCGCCTTCAAGCAGTTCGATGTCAACATGGCGTTGACGAACGGTACCGGTTCCGTGAAGTTCATGGGAAAGACGCTTTCCAACGGAACCCAGATGCTTGCTCTGAACATCTATAACACGGCAATTTCCAAGAATAATTACGCCCTCGGCCAGGCAAAGGCAGTTCTGTTCTTCATCATTCTGGCCTGCGTATCCATTATTCAGGTTCGCATATCCAACAGCAAGGAGGTGGAGATGTAATGAAAATGAGAAAAGGACCGACAGCGGCACTCATGATTGTCGCCATCCTGATCGCTCTCTACACTCTGTTCCCCTTCTTCCTGGTTGTCATCAACTCCATGAAGAAGGCGAATGACATCGTGGCGAGTCCGGTATCCCTGGCAGGCGCTTCCATCTCCCAGCTGTCACAGAACATCTCGAATGTAGTTTCCAACTCCAACTTTAACTTCTGGGCTGCATTCGGCACCTCGGCGATTATCACCATCGTTTCCCTGATCCTGCTGGCACTGTTCGGCGGCATGGCAGCGTGGGTAATCTGCCGCAACAAGACCAAATGGTCCACCGTTATCTACATGACCTTCATCGCATCCATGATCATCCCGTTCCAGGTTGTCATGCTGGCGCTGATTTCCACCTTCCGCGATGTAGGCAACTTTATCGGCATCAAGATGCTGCAGTCTATCCCGGGTATTGTGTTCGCATACCTCGGATTCGGCGGTGCCATGACCGTATTCATTCTGACCGGCTTTATCAAGGGTATCCCCTATGAGCTGGAGGAGGCGGCGGCCATCGACGGCTGCTCCCCGGAGGGAACCTTCTTCCGGATTATCTTCCCGCTGCTGAAGCCGGTTATCACCACCGTCACCATTCTGAACGGCATGTGGATCTGGAACGACTACCTGCTTCCGTCCCTGATGCTCGGACAGAACGGTCCGGTCAAGACCCTTCCGGTTGCTGTGCAGGCCTTCGTCGGTTCCTATGTCAAGAGATGGGACCTGATTCTTCCTGCAGCGCTGCTGGCCATCCTGCCGATGATCATCCTGTTTATCTTCGCACAGAAGCAGATTATCAACGGTATGGTAGAAGGAGCAATTAAGTAATGAGAGAGGCAGGAATTCTTCTCGGCGTAAGCTCCCTGCCGTCCCGATATGGGATCGGGTGCTTCGACCGGGCAGCGTATGAGTTTGTGGATGCGCTGGCATCCGCAGGGCAGAAGCTGTGGCAGATTCTTCCGATTGGACCGACCAGTTACGGAGATTCCCCATACCAGGCATTTTCCACCTTTGCCGGAAATCCCTATTTTATCAGTCTTGAGGATCTGATAGAACGGGGCTGGCTTACGGAGGAGGAGTGCATGGCGGCGGGACTGGGAGAGGATCCCAGATCCGTTGACTACGGAAAGCTCTATGAGGAACGCAGAAAGCTTCTGCGGACCGCATTTTCAAGGAGCAGCCTTGCCGGCAGCGAAGACTATGAGGCTTTTGTAAAAAAAGAAGCCGGCTGGCTGGAAGATTACGCCCTGTTTATGGCTCTGAAGGATGCCCACGGCGGAGCTTCCTGGACGGAGTGGGAGATGCCCCTCCGGATGCGCAGTGAAGAAGCGCTCGCCGAGGCAAGAGACCGGTATGCGGAGGATATCTCCTATTATCGGTTCCTGCAGTATCTTTTCTCTTGCGAGTGGAGCAATATTCTGGCGTATGCCCATGAGAAGGGCGTGCGCATCGTCGGAGATATTCCGATTTACGTCGCGCTGGACAGCGTGGACGTATGGGCTTCCCCGGAGCTGTTTCAGCTGGATGAAGCCCGGCTTCCTGTCGAAATTGCAGGCTGTCCGCCGGATGCATTTGCGGCAGACGGACAGCTGTGGGGCAACCCCCTCTATGACTGGGAGGCCCACGAGAAAACCGGCTTTGACTGGTGGATCCGGAGAATCCGCCACTGCTATGAGACCTGCGACATCCTGCGCATCGACCATTTCCGCGGCTTTGATGAGTATTTTGCCATTCCGGCAGGCGATAAGAACGCCGTCGGCGGAAGATGGAAGAAGGGCCCCGGAAGAAGCCTCTTTGAGGCCATCTCGGGCGCCATCGGCGAGAGGGAGATTATCGCGGAGGATCTCGGCTATGTGACGGAGGGTGTCCGGCAGCTGATTAAAGACACGGGTTTTGCGGGCATGAAACTCTTTGAGTTTGCTTTTGACTCCCGGGATACGGGACAGGCGCAGGATTACCTGCCCCACAATTATCCCGTCAACGCGGCAGCTTATACCGGAACCCACGACAATGCCCCGCTGAAGGCATGGTTTTCTGAGATTCTTCCGGAGGAACGGAAGACGGTATTTTCCTACCTCGCCCTTCCGGAATCGGAAGAGGCCCCCGTGTACGCCATGGTGTGCGCAACTCTCAGAAGCGTGGCAAGAATTGCGGTCATTCCGATGCAGGACTGGCTGGGTTACGGCAGTGAATCGCGGATGAACACACCCTCCACCTCCGGAGAAAACTGGAAGTGGCGGCTGCTTCCGGGGGAATTCACAGAGGAACTTCAGGAGAAGATCCGCAGAGCGACGCTGCTCTACGGCAGGTAGCATATATGGGATTTTTGACGGACCCGAACGGGTTCTTTATGGAACTCCTTCGGAAAATTTCGGACATTGTCTTCTGCAATGTGCTGTTCTGTGTGCTGAGCCTTCCCGTGATTACCGCGGGGGCGGCCATGACGGGACTTTCGGCTGCGATGCAGCTGATTGCGGAGGACAAGGAGGATGAAGGAAAGTCCGCGCTCAGAGTGTTCTGGCAGAATTTTAAAGACCACTTCCTGCGCGCGACGCTGCTCTGGCTGTCCGGCCTTCTGGGCATCGCCTTCCTTCTGCTGTATTACCATACGGTGAACAGCCTGGAGGGCGGCACACAGCATCTGTACCGGATTACCTTTTACGCGCTGGTGCTGGTGTTTTTCGCGGGATATCAGTATGTATTCCCGATGCTGGCAAGATTCGGACAGGGGGCGGGACGGACGATACGGAATGCGTATCTCCTCTCGGTGGCAGCGCTTCCCCAGACCCTGCTGGGACTCATGATTCCGGCAGCGGCAGTGGTTCTCACCTTTTTCCTGCGTCCCGAACGGTTTGGCGGTGCGGTGTTTTTCTGGGCGGTCATCGGCTTCGGCCTCACGGCTTACCTGACCAACCTGGCCTACCTCAGGGCGTTCCGGAAGATAGAAGAGAATATGCAGTGATATGATACGAGTTTATGGTAAAAAGATAACGGAGGAAATATATGGCTTCCATTTCATTTAAAAACGTAACGAAGATTTACGATGGGGCAAAAACCCCGGTTGTCCCGAATCTGAACCTGGAGATCAAGGATAAGGAATTCATCATCCTGGTCGGACCTTCCGGCTGCGGAAAGTCCACCACCCTGCGCATGATCGCAGGTCTGGAGTCCATCTCCAGTGGCGACCTGTTCATCGGCGACAGAAGAGTCAACAATATCCCGCCGAAGGATCGCGATATCGCCATGGTTTTCCAGAACTATGCGCTGTATCCCCACATGACGGTTTATAAGAACATCGCTTTCGGTCTGACCCTCAGAAAGGTTGACACGGCAGAGATTGACAAGAGAGTGCACGAGGCTGCGAAGGTCCTTGACCTGGAGCACCTGCTGGAGAGAAAGCCGAAGGCTCTGTCCGGCGGCCAGAGACAGCGTGTGGCTTTAGGAAGAGCCATGGTCCGCAACCCTGCGGTATTCCTGCTTGACGAGCCGCTGTCCAACCTGGATGCAAAGCTCAGAACCTCCATGCGTTCCGAGATTGCAAGACTGCACAGAAAACTGGATACCACATTCGTATATGTTACCCACGACCAGACCGAGGCTATGACCATGGGCGACCGTATCGTCGTCATGAAGGACGGTCTGATCCAGCAGTTCGACACGCCGCAGGTTCTGTATGATACCCCGGACAACCTGTTTGTCGCAGGATTCATCGGCAGCCCGCAGATGAACTTCATCGATGCGGCCATCGTGGAAGAGGGCGGCAATATGTACGCTGAGGTACAGGGCCACAAGACCAACCGCCTGCTGATTCCGGACTTCAAGAGAGAGGCTCTGAAGCCCTATGTCGGCAAGACCGTCACCCTCGGCATCCGTCCGGAGCACTTCCAGTCCATGGAAAACCTGACGAAGGACAATGCCCTGGATGTCAAGGTTGACTTCCGTGAGCTTCTGGGTGCAGAATATAACCTGTACGTCTTTGTAGGCGACAACAAGGTTATCATGAAGCTGCCGAGCACCGAGCCCCTTCCGAAGGAAGACGAGATTCAGATTCCGGTGAACCTGAAGCTGATGCATTTCTTCGACAAGGAAACAGAAAAGGCTATCTGCCATTAATCACATCAGAAAAGGGGCTGGCGACAGCCCCTTTCTTATGGAGTTTTTTATGATAGAAGAGTACAGGAAAGCACTGAAACTGGGAGAGAAGAGCATAAAGCGGGCGCGTGATGCCGGGCAGCCGGGGGTGCTGCCGGCGCTGGACGATATTCTGACCGGGGATGAGGGGATGAACCCGGTATTTGTAGGCGTGATGGAGATTCCGCTGTCGCTGGTGGCCGGGACAAAGACCAGAAGCCGGCAGGGAGCATTTGCCCCTGATTTTATGCCTGCCATGGAGCCGAACTCCGAGTTTGCGGAAAAATGGACAGCGCTCCTGACTTCCCAGATGGAGGAGGGAATCCGGGACCCGATCCAGGTATACGAGTACATGCGCAGGTTCTATGTCCTGGAGGGAAACAAGCGGGTCTCTGTCTCCAAATACGTGGGTTCCACGACGATTCTTGCGGAGGTCAGGCGGATTCTTCCGAAACAGACGGAGGAACCGGAAAACAGGCAGTACTTTGAATTCCTGAAGTTCTTCGAGGCGGCGCCCATCTACGAGATTGCTTTTTCAAAGGAGGGAAGCTACCGGAAGCTGGCGGAGATGGCCGGACAGGACCTGGACCATGTGTGGACCGCGGAGGCGGTGAAGGATCTGAAGTACGCATTTGCCATGTTTTCCCAGGTCTTCTATGCCAAGGGCGGATGGAAACTCCGTCTGACCAGCGGGGATGCCTTTCTCATCTATCTGTCGATTTTCGGGGAGAAGAGCCTGCTGGAGGAGAGCACGAAGGAGATTGCAGGGCACGTCCTGCAGATCTGGAATGAGATACGTCTGGCGGAGCAGGGGGATGAGATCGATCTGATGGAAGCGCCGGAGGAGGAGAGGGAAACGCCGATTCTGGGGCTTCTGCGCAGAAATACGGTGTATACGCCGGAGCATCCGCTGCGCGCCGCCTTTATCTATGACTCGACACCGGAGCTCTCCAGGTGGTGCTACAGTCACGAGCTGGGACGCAGCGAGCTGATGCGGCGTTTCGGCGGGGCGGTGGATACCCTCAGATTTGATTCCTGCAGGACCGATGAACAGATTCGAAAGGCCGTGGAGGCGGCAGCGGCGGATGAGGATATCATGGTGTTCACCACTTCCTCGAACCAGATGCAGGAAACCCTGCGCAGTGCCATCCGTTACCCGCAGATCCGGTTTTTTAACTGTTCGGTCAACCTGTCCCACAAGGCGGTTCAGGCCTATTATCCCAGGATGTACGGGGTAAAGTTCCTGCTGGGGGCGCTGGCGGGAAGTCTCTCCGGGAATCACCGCATCGGCTACCGGGCTGCCTACCCTATCTATGGTGCTCTGGCTGATATCAATGCCTTTGCCATCGGCGCGGCGCTGACGGATCCGAAGGCGGAAATCTACCTCAGCTGGGCATCCATGCCGGAGCAGAAGTGGATTGAGAGTCTCGCGGACAATGATATCCGGATTGTCTCCGGGCCCGACAATATCAGACCCGAGAGCGCATCCAGAGAATTCGGCCTCTATGAGCGGAGAGAGGACGGCACCATCATGAATCTGGCGGCCCCCTTCTGGAACTGGGGAGAGTATTATGACCTGATACTCCGGCCGGTGGTGGAGGGATACAGCCTGCGGAGCAATTCCGGAAGCCAGGACAGGGCCATCAATTACTGGTGGGGGATGTCCGCCGGCGTAGTGGACATCATCCTGTCGGAGAAGCTGTCCTATTATTCCAGGAAGATGGTGAATGCCCTGAAGAACAGCATGATTCTGGGCAGAATGAACCCCTTCGACGGAGAGCTGCACAGCCGGGACGGAGTCGTGAAGGAAGCGGGAACGCCCCGTCTTTCCAGTGAAGAGATCATCCGGATGAACTGGCTCAATGATAATATCATCGGGCGTATCCCTGAGCCGGAGGAGCTGCCGGAGAATGTCCGGGCCATGATGGAGGTCAGCGGGATTTCATGAGGATTCTTACGATTGCGGACAAAGAATGCAGGGCCCTCTGGGATTATTATCAGCCCGGAACGCTGAAGGGAGTGGACCTGATCCTTTCCTGCGGGGATCTGGACCCGGATTATCTGCAGTTTCTTGTCACCATGGCCGGATGTCCCCTGCTGTATGTGCGGGGGAACCACGATGAGAGATATGACAGGAAGCCGCCCCTCGGCTGCACCTGCATCGAGGACAAGGTCTATGACTTTCACGGTCTCCGGATTCTCGGGCTGGGCGGTTCCATGCGCTACAAAAACAGCCCCTGCATGTATACAGAGGCTGAGATGCAGGCCCGTATCAGGAAGGCCGGCTGGCAGATCCGGCTGATGGGCGGCTTTGACATCCTTCTTACCCACGCCCCGGCGAAGGGCTGCGGGGACATGGAAGACCTGCCCCATCGGGGGTTTGCCTGCTTCAACACTCTTCTGGAAACCTGGAAGCCGGCTTATATGGTGCACGGTCATGTGCACAGGGAATATACAGGCTCATCCTTTGTCCGGGAGCAGATTCATCCCTCCGGGACCCGGATCGTGAATGCGTGGGAGCGCGCTCTTCTGGAGGTTGGAGAAGAGTCTTATCCGCCCCGGGGGCAGACGGGCTTCGCTCTCTACGACCTGTATGTGCGGGTGAAGCAGAGCCGGCGGGGGCGCTGAGATAAGTAAACAGGCCGTCTTTTTCTGAATCAGAGGTATATACTCTGACAGAAAAGACGGCCTGTATGGCTTCTTCATTGCAGCCAGAGATGTGTTCCTGAAAAAGAAGGTTCTAATCCTGATTCAGGACGCAGAAGCCGGGGGAGCTTATCTGGCTGCGGGGGCCTGGTCCCTGCCGGTGCCTTCCGGGCGCTGATTGTCCTGTCTGCTGTCATTCATCTCCGGCATCTGGCCGTTCTCGCCCATCTGCGGCGGGATCTGACCGAACTCGGGTTTTTCGCCGCTCTGGTTCATCTCCGGCATCTGGCCGTTCCCGCCCATCTGCGGCGGCATCTGGCCGAATTCAGGCTTTTCGCCGATCTTCTCCCCCTCCGGTGCGGGCAGGAGGTCCTTCTCGGCAACTTCGGAACCATCTTCGTTGATGGCCTTGCCGTTTTCGTCCACCGGGCGCGGTTCGCGCTCGTTCTTTGTGAAGGAGGTCTCAAATTTTGTCTCCTGCTTTGCCTGGGCGCTGTTGGTTGCCGCCATAACGCCGGTGGGAAGTGCGGTCATGATTGCCGCTGCCAGTGCTGCCATACCTTTGTTCATCTTTCTCATTGTCTTGTTCTCCTTTCAATTCTGTGCAGGTGCTGCCTGCGGTGTGATGCAGAATACTTCTGCTTTTCCTGCGGAAGATGCATGTCTCCGCTGTGTTCTTGTTTTTGATGTCCGGCTTTCTCCGCCGACACTATATAGATTCGGGGCGCTCCTCCGGAAAAATGGGGTCATCGGAGAAAAATTTTTTTGGTTTTTTCTGCGGTCAGGGATTTCTTCCTTAATTTTACAAATCCCAAAAAAAGAAAAATATTATTCCTCCTGACCCCGTTCTTTACGAATCCGGCGGCGAATATTATAGTAGTAGGAAGAAAATCCGAACAGTACAGACCAGAAACAGTACAGACCAGAGACAATACAGACTAAAGACAGTACAGACCAGAAACAGCACAGACCGATATGGGAGAAAACGCGTGAATCCTGGAATACCGGAGGAGATTCAGAAGGCCAGAGAAAATGAGGCCGACATGAATCTTCTGATTGAAAAGAATAAAAAGTTTATCATAACAAGCGCCTGGAAAACGGTGAATCACTATGTCACGGAGAGTGATGACGAATGGTCCGTTGCCCTCATCGCATTCCATGAGGCCGTTCTTTCCTATGAAGAGGAAAAGGGGAATTTCCACAGCTTTGCCGCGCTGGTCATCCGGCGGCGGCTTCTGGACTATCTCAGAACCGAGGCGCGCCATGCAGGAGAGATAGCGGTGGAACTGGCTGTTCTCAGCGGCGATATCAGTTCAGAGGAGGACATGTCTCCGCTGGAGCTGGAGATAAAGAAACGGGAGGTGGCGCTCAGCGAGGAGGCTGCGGCAGACGGACAGGGCCCCGGCATGGGAACCGTGACGGTGAAGGACGAGATTGAGGCGGTGCAGAAGCTTCTGGGACATTACGGATTCTCCTTCTTTGACCTGGCGGACTGCTCGCCGAAGGCAGAGAAGACAAAACGGAAATGTGCCGACGCGGTGGCTGCCCTCCTGAAGGATCCGGCGCTCTTTCAGAAGATGCGGGAGACGGGAAACCTTCCGATAAAAGAAATCAGCGAACGGGCCGGCGTGATGCGGAAGATCCTGGAACGGCACCGGAAGTATATCATCGCTGCGGCGGAAATCCTGAACGGGGAGTACCCGCTGCTGGCGGAATACATGAACTATATCCGAAAGGCGCTGAGCTCATGAAGACGCTGCTTACATAAAGGCGCTGAGCCCATGACATGGCGCCGCAGCCCAAGATAGGGCAGCAGCGGTATGACGAAAATACAGACAAGGTCATATCTGAGATAAAAAAGAAGATACGCCCTGAGACGGTTCCCGGAAACACGGTGAGCCGCGGGGCGGACAGAACAGAAGAATCAGGAAAACCGGAGATTATCATGAAAGCAGTAGTTTTGGAAATACGGGACGGGGAAGCGGCCGTCCTTCGGGAAGACGGTGTGGTCGTCCGGGTGCGGCAGGCCTGTGAGGTGGGGGATACCATCGAGGTGGCGGAAGAGAAGGAGAGACATCTCTTCTCTGTGCGTTCCGTGCGGTGTCTGGCGGCAGCAGCCTGTCTGGCTCTGGTGCTTACCGGCACCGGCGTGCACGGATATAATACGGCTCTTGCATGCACCTTTGTCTCCGTGGATGCCGAGATTGGGACGCAGGAAGATAAGTCCGCCGAGACCGTCGGTTCTGTGGAGTATGTGCTGAACCGGAAAAACCGGATCATCCGGGCAGAAGGCAGAGATGAGGCAGGGAAGGCCATGGCGGAGGAACTGATGCGCCGCGGCGTGAAGGGAATGGAACTGTCCGAGGCGCTTACGGCGGCGGAAGAAGTGATGAAGGAAAAAGTCCCGGAAGACCGGGGGGATATCACAAGAATGCTGGTCAATGTTTCCGCCGACTCTTCCGACAGGCGGGACATGCTGGTACGGGAAGCAGCCCGGAGCTTTGAAGCAAAAGACCCCGATATGCAGGTGGATGTGACTGAAAATACGCTGGCAGACCGGAAAAAGGCGGAAGAACTGGGAATCTCTGCCGGACGCTATGAGGAGAGACGGCAGCAGGAGAACAGGCCTGAAATATCCGGACATGACGAAGAAAACGTACCGGACACACTGTCTGAGACAGAAGACGGGAAAGGCCGGCCGGACACTTCCGTGAATACAGGAAAACCTGTACAGAAAACGGAAGAGAGTGTTTCCGGACAGGGAGAGGGCTCGGACCGGGAATCAGAACTGAGACCGGATGAGAGCCCGGAACAGAAATCAGAAGAAAGACCGGAACAGAAACCGGAACAGAGCCCGCAGCAGGGAATGGAAGCTTCGCCGGAGGCCGGGAAGAGCTTTACGGACGGGAGCATGGAAGGAAAGAATGAACCGGCAGGGCACGACGGAACTGTCACTGACGGCGGAGCAGAGGGAAGTATGCCGGAACAGGATATTTTCCGGGAAAGCGGGGTGGGCCCTGCAGGGGATGCAGAACCGGCACCGGAAGAGCCTACCGCTTCTGACCGGGCATCGGAAGACCCCGGTACTTCTTACCGGGCACCGGAAGGCAGGGACGGATCCGGCGGAGACGGAGGACCGGACCGCGGCCATGAGGGCGGAAGAGGCCCCATGTAAACAAATATTTTTCAAGAAAAAGATATTCTGTTGCTTTTCTGCAGTTCTGACAGTAGAATGTCATTATCTGACACGACATAGGAATGTGATAAGATCGTATAATCAGACATTCCGAAGCGGAACAGAAAGATAGTGATATTGGAGATTTAACCTTAGATAATCACAAAAGTAGCACTACATTTTTGCATTCATAACAACCGGAGTGAACCTGCCCAGGTCCACATGTGCAGGCACCTCTGTGTGAAGCAGTTTGAAGTAGTCTTTTACCTGTTTTGACGGCGTTTCCACCGTAACGATGCCCTTGTTGTTCCTGAAGCACATGAGGGACTGGCATCTGCCGATGATCTCACTTACGGACCTGCCGGATGTGAGCAGGTTCTTGCGCAGTTCCAGGAGACAGACCGTATTGATGAT
>Ga0256407_10012861_pt1 | contig 11295 bp, 7 predicted proteins | sample RumenRJG_04DNA_FD_193489 | JGI IMG/M metagenome (GOLD analysis project Ga0256407, IMG submission 193489) | Bovine rumen microbial communities from Lethbridge, Alberta, Canada - RJG_04 | ecosystem: Host-associated > Mammals > Digestive system > Stomach > Rumen | place: Canada: Alberta | collected... | reverse complement strand
AAAATAAAAAAAAAACACCAAAAAAAAAAACAAAAATAAATATAAAAAAAGTATAAAAAAAAAACTTTTAATAAAAACTAAAAAAAATGTTATTATTTAATATTTTTTTTCAATCCATAAATTCCTCTCTTACTTAAAGCTTCATTCATACTATTTCCATTATTTTTCTTAAACTTATTCTTCAACAAAGCATCATTATATCTTCTTTCACATCCATTTAAATGTTTCTTATAAGCTTCCTCATTATATTTTCTATTACAAAACTTACAAGGAATATAACTATTAGTAATTACACTTGGTTTATAATTAGCATAATTTTTACTTATTTCATTATTAAAAGCATTTTTATTTTTTTGAGATATTGGTTCACTTCCACCACGACAAATTTGTCTAAATTCTTCTGATTGTAATTTCCATTTTGGAATTGAATTTTTAGTTTTATTATTATTATTTTTTTTTTCATTTCTTTTTTCTTCCATTTGACCTTGTTTCATTAATGCTGCTTGCTCTGAATCATTTATTCTTTGTTTTTGTGTATTAAATGCTTTTCTTTTCTTTTGGAAAACTTTTTGACATATTTTCTCATGTTTCTCTAAAGCTGTATATACGAAATTTCTACCACAATGAGGACAAGTTCCTTTTTCTTCTCCTTCTTCTGGATTATTTTTACTATTTTCCATTCCACCTCCGATTGGTCTATTATCAACTATTTCATTATTATTATTATTATTGTAATTTTGATAATTATTGAAGTTGTTATTTGAGTTTTTGTTATATGGGTAATTGGAATTTTTATTTTTTTGATTATTGTTACTTCTATATAATACATTTTTGTAGTTTTGATTTAAATTTGGATGATTTGATGAACGATTTATATTTGAGTTTTGGGAATTATAATTGTTTTCATAAGAGTAATTATTATAGTTGTGAGTATTGTTTATGTTGTAGGAATTGTTGTTGTATTTGTTGTAATTATTATAATTGCTGTTATTTGAATATTGATTTGAATAATTGTTGTTTGAATATATGTTTGAGTTTTTTCCATAATTGTTATTGTCATAATTTGATTGATAATTTTGATTATTTCTTCTATTTGATGATGGATTATAATTGTTGTAGTTGTTATTATAATTATTATTGTAATTATTATTATAATTATTATTGTAATTATTATTATAATTATTATAATTATTATTATAGTTATTGTAATTATTATTATTTTGAGATATACCATTAAATTGTCTTCTTGAATTATTATTCGTTTTTTGAATATTATAATCAGATGGATTTGTATAATATCTTCCATCATAATTTTTATCTTGATTTTCATTATCATAATTTGAATTAAATCTCTTATTTTGTTGATTTGCATTATTATTTATTCTTCTTGAAGGATTAACCATCATTTTACTTTTTAAACTTTTTAATGCGTTTTGAGCTTGTAATAGTTCTTCTTGATTATATTCTCGATTAATATTAGACTTTAATTTATATCCTAATGAAGGATTCATTTGATTTTGATAACCATAATCTAAAATATAATATATTGAATAAAAATTAGAATTAAAAATCTAAATCTTACTTCTATTATCATTCATTCCATAACCATTATTCATTAAATGAAAATTTAATTAATTATATTTTAATTAAAAAGAATATATAAATATATAAATATAAAATAATTTAAGAAAAATTAGGTAGATTTTCTAATTGCATTAATTCCCCATGAAATAGACCAAATCCAACCAAATAAAAAAGGAGTACAAAATAATTGAATTAAACCAATCATTAAATGCTCAACCCAATAATCTAACCCACCTAAACAAATTAAACATATTGTACCAATTCCAGGGAATAAAATATTTATAAATAAAATAGCTAAAGCAATTCTATATGTTAAAATGGGAATATGTTCAATAAAAATTTTAATGAAATCATTACATCCCATTTTTTCCTTTTAAAATTAAATATAAAAAAAAAAAAAAAAAAAAAATAACTTTTTTAAAAAAAAACATATTATTTTAAAAAAATCAAAAAAAAAATAAAAAATGCAGAAAAAATATGAAGTTCTAGGAATAGTAGGAGAAGGAGCATATGGGATAGTATATAAATGTCGTAATAAACAAACAAATGAATTTGTAGCAATAAAAAAATTTAAAGAAACAGATGATGAAATAGTTCAAAAGACAATGAAACGTGAATTAAACATGTTAAAAATGTTAAAACATGAAAATATAGTAGAATTCAAAGAAGCATTTACACATAAAGGAAATTTATTTTTAGTATTTGAATACGTTGAAAAAAACCTTCTTGAACTTCTTCAAGAAACACCAACAGGATTAGATCCATCCTTAATAAAAAATTTAATATTCCAATTATGTAAAGCTACAATTTATCTTCATAAAAATAATGTAATCCATCGAGATATAAAACCAGAAAATTTATTAATTGATAATAATATGAAATTAAAATTATGTGATTTTGGTTTTGCTAGAAAAATATTATTAAATGAAGATAATAATAATATTGATGCTATGACTGATTATGTTGCTACGAGATGGTATCGTGCTCCTGAATTACTTTTAAGTTCAGGAATTTATGGTCCTGAAGTTGATTATTGGGCTATTGGTTGTATTATGGGAGAATTAACTGATGGTAATCCTTTATTTCCAGGAGAGAATGAAATTGATCAATTAGATTGTATTATTAAAGTTTTAGGAAATTTACCTGAAAATTTAATTAATATGTTTTATGAAAATCCTATTTATAATGGGAAGGAATTATTGTTTGTTAGTAAAGCTGAAACTTTGGAAAAAAGATATATGGGAAAATTAGGGAAAGTTGATATTTGTTTTATGAAAAAATTACTTGAGTTAGATCCTAGGAAAAGATTAAATGGAGATAATGTTTTATTAGATAAGTATTTTGATTCTTTAAATGATGATAATTTTGATAATAAGAGTTTAGGAGATAAATATGATGATGATATTGATGATATTATTAATTATAAGGATGAAAGTAGTTTTATTGGTAAAGGAATTAAGGAGAAAAATAAAAGTGAGGATAGGAAAAGTTTTATTAAGGATGATAATTATGAGAAGAATGATAATGAGAAAAATGAGAATTTTGAAAATGAAAATGATATTAAAGAAAAAGAAAATGTTGAAAAGGAGAAAATAAAAATAAATGAAATTAAAGAAAATAAAGTATTAGAAAATAAAGTATTAGAAAATAAAATAATAGAAAATAATATAATAGAAAATAAAAGAATTGAAAATAAAGAAAAAGAAATTTTAAATGAACAAAAGCCAACAATAGAAAAAATAGTAAATAACACAACAAACATAAATATAATAAATTATAATTCATATAATAATAATAACAATAATCAAGAAGAAAAACAAAAAGAAATAATTCCCCAAATAAAAAATAATAATAATGATATTATTAATTGTTTATTTCCAAGTACACAAAGACAAAATAATCATTTTAAAAGTTTTAATTCAAATAACATAAAAAACAATTTACAATTACCTTTAACAAATCATCAAAATTCAAAAAGTCATTCACCAGAAAATTTCAATTTTCAACCTCATTTCAAACAAAATGATTTATCAAATAATTTTCCAAATATAAAATTTGGTAAAAATAAATTATCAAAATTAACAAATCGAAATAATACTCAAGTTAATTTTACTTCAAAAGTAAATCATTATTATAATGAAAATAGTCAATTAGGAAATATTAATCCAAATTTTGTTTCTCTTCTTCCAAATGGTCATTTGGCAGGTTATAAAACTTATTTTGGTCAAAATAATGATACTTATAATTTTGGTATTAATACAAATTTTAAGAAAGATAAAGAAAAAATTCCTAATTATAAATCTATTAATAATAATATTATAATTGAAGAAAATGAAGAAGATAAAAATTTAATTAAAAAAAATAATAATAATAAAAATGGAAAAAAATTTGAAAGTCATATTCAAAAATTATCGATGCTTTATTTTGGTAATATTGATTATAATAAAAATAATAATAATAATAATATTAATAATAATAATATTAATAATTTAAATATTAATCAAAATAATAATTTAAATAAAAAAAATATTTTACCAAATTATTATAATTATCATAGAAATAATAATAGTAGAAAAAATTATCATAATAATAATATTAATAATATTCAATTACCTCAATTATTTAAATTATATGGGCATCCTTATTTTAATGGAACAAAAAAAGAAAATCATTTTCCAACAAGTCAAAAACAAAAATATTACTATTAAAATTCTATTTTTACTTTTTATATAAATAAAAAAAATATTATTTTTTAAAATTAATTTAATTAAAAATTTAATTATTTAATAAAAATTTTTATCATTAGGAATAATATTTATAATACCATCAGGATATAATCCAGCTTCAAAAAAGGTTTCTTCTTTATTTGAATATATTTTTTTTGGAAAAGGTTGAGATAAAAGAAAATTTTTTTGTTTTAATTCTTTAAAAATATCATCAGTTAAAGTATTTATATAAATATACATTAATTCAATTTTATCATCTTTATTAAAATTTCTTTTTATTATTTTATTTGATGGATATATAAAAGTAATTGTTGTTGTAAAATTATCTTCATTTGGTTCATCTGGTAATTTTTTTAAAGAATTCTCTTTTTTATTTTGAAAAAACATTTCATTGCCTTTTAAATTATTTTTTATCTTTGAAGAAATAAATTTATATTCATTATTAAAATCATTGTTTTTCTCATTATTCAATTGATATATAGCCATTGAATTTTGTACTTTATTATTATTTATTTTATTTAAAGTATTATTTTCATAATTGTATTGGTTTTTTTCTTGTGAATTATCATTATAATCTTTTCTTAATTCATTATTATTATTAATATTTTTTGAGATATCTAAATTGATATTATTATTATTATTTTTCATTTCATTAATATTATAATTGTTTAAAATATTTAAATTATTTTCATTGTAAGTATTCAAATTTAAACCATTTTCTATTTCTGATATAATAATATTTGTATTATTAACTTGAGATGCATTATTATTATTATTATTTATTGATTTATTTATATTTTTTGAATTATTTTGTTTAATTTTCAAATTATTTATTCCTAAATTTTTATTTTTATTTAATTCTTGGTTTTTTTCTAGTATTTTTGATTTAAATTTATTAATAATGCTTGATAAATTATGAATATCCAAACTAAATTTATTTGGTATATATTTTTTGTCTTTTCCCTTTTTAATAAAAAAAATTGATTCAACATTTTCAGTATTATATCCAATATATTTTACATATTTCTCTTTTTCATTCAATTCATAAACTTTAACTGCAAAATCTTGTTTTATTTGATTTATAATGTTTGTATTCTTTTCTAAATATTTATAAATATTAATAATGTTTGAAATATTATTATTGTCATATATAATTATAATCCCATTTTTTATTTCTAACATCTCTTCAAATTTTTTATTTTTATTTTTAAAAATATTTTTCACTTTAAAATACTTTAAATAATCATTATCACTATTATCATTTTTACACATTCCTAAGAAATCATTCATTTTATTATTTTATAATTTTAATAAAAAAAATAAATTAATAAAAATAATAAAATTTAGCTTTATAGGTCCAATAAAAAACTAATAATAATAAATAATATTAATTTATTCTTTATTATTAACTCATTTAAAGTTCCATAATTATTAATATTATAAAATGAATTAATACTCTTATCATTAAAATATGTTTAAAATAAATAAAAATTAACAAACAAAAAAATCATTTTTAGAAATCCATTTTTTTTTTTCAATAGGTCTAAAAGAAATTGGAGGAGAAGGCATACCATCACTAATAAAATCATGATAAAATATATTTTTATTACTAGTTGCCCTACCGAAATAACCATTAAAATTTCTTTCAGAAATCCATTTAATTTTATTTTCTTTATTTATTTTTTTTTGTTCTTCATATGGATCTCTATAAGGAGTAGAAGCTAAAATTGAATGATAAGCTAATTCTGATAATCGATTATTAAAATGATATTTTGGTTTAATATTAATTTTTGATAAGGAAAGTTGTAAATTTTTTTTATTTAATATTGGTTTTATTTTTAGTTTTGGTATTGATAAACTTCTTCTTCCTAATATTAAATTTGAATGTTTTGGTTTTTCTATTTCCATATTCATTGAAACTTCAATTGATGAAAAGTTAATATTTATTAATTTTTCATAATTTAATTTTTTAATGAATGAATATGCGATGTCAGAATTTGTAAATTTAATTAAGAGAAATAATGAATTTTCTGTTAAAGTGTAATCTTTTTCATAATTATTTTCGGTTAAAAATTTATTTAAGAAATCAATTACCAAATCTTTTGAAGAATAATTTACAATTTTTACTTTGGTAATTAATTTCATATCATTTTTATTTTCTAACTTTTTATTTTCATTTTTTTGTTTTATATCCATTTATCAATTTAATATTTTTTTTCAAAAAGCAATAGTGAAATATAAAAAATTAATTTTTTTTGAATGTATTAAAAAGTAATAAATAATTATATTATAAATTTCTTTTTTTTTTTTTAATCTTATAAAATAATATTTTTAATAAAAAATTATATTATTAATTATGTTTAATTTTAACTTAAATTAAACTCATTTCCTCCTTCAAAAATTGCAATATCCATTTTATTTTTAAATATTTCATAAGATGAATATTCAGGAATTTTTAAATAATTTTGACAAGTCATTACAGAAGGTAAATAATTATCAGGATTATCATATTTTTCAGTTAATCTTTTTACTATTGTTAATTTAGGTTTTAACCCTTCAAAACCTAAAAAAGGTAATCTTTCACTTCCAGTTATAAATTTTAAAAATTTTTTTTTATTTTCTTTATTTAATTCACTTATGTATTTAAAAAAATATGATATTTGTTTTGAATTAATTGAATATCCATGTTCTATTATAATAAATTTTGATATTTCTTTTTCATCCCATTGTTCTATTTGACTTGTTAATATTATATTTTGTATTTCTTCTGATGTTAAATAATTTAGTCTTTCTATTGGAAAAATTGTCTTAAAACCATTTTTAAATGAATTTACTATTTCTTTTATTTCTTTACTTTTAAATAAAAATTTATATAAATTTATTATATATTCATTTAAATTTTCATTTGTTATTAAAATATTTTTTCCATTATTTATTAATTCTATATCATTATTATTATATGGGAATATAAAATATAAATTTAAATTATTAATATTATCAATTTTATCTTTTTTTGAAATAAAATCATAAATTTCTTTATGTATATTTTTAATATCATCTAATAATATTGGTTTATCAGTAACTAAATCAATAAAAGTTTTACTTAAAGGAATATCAATTAATCTATCATCTAAAATACATCTTGCAATAATAAAACCTAAAAATTGAAAAGTTAATAAAATATCTTTTTTATTTTTTTCATTTGAAAATTTTGGTAAAGGATATAAAAAATTATCTTGATTAATAATAAAAAGATTTAAATTTTTTTCCATAAATGATTTAAATAAATTAGAATAAAACTCATTTGTTGGACCAATTCCTTTTCCTATTTCATTATTAAAATCAAATTCTACATAACCATTATAATTAAAAATTGTTGTAAATGATTTATTATCATTTAAGGTATTTTCAAATATTTTTAAATAATTTTCATATTCTTTTCCTCTTTCAATTTGAAATTTATATCTTTGATTATTTATTATCGAATTTATATTTTTATTATTATTTCTTATGAAATCTATATAATTTATAAATGTTCTTCTTGAATCAAATTTTAATTTAAATAAATTGTATCTTGTATTAAATGAAAATATTTGATTTAAATAATTATTTTGAGATATTTGAAAAAGGGAATAATCAATTAATTTAGTGAAAAAAAATTGATTTTTTTCATTATGTATAAATGATTGTATCATATCATTTAAGTTTTCACATATTTTGAAATCTTGTTTTTTATTTTTGAAATTAATCATATAAAATAATTTTATTATTGATATTAAAAGAAGAATTTGAGATAATGTATTATTTTGACTGATTATATTTTTATTTATTAGATTTTGATATATTTTTAAAAAATTATTTTTTATTATGTCCTCTTTTTTTTCATATTTTAAATTATCAGAAATATTAGTATATAGACAAAAAAATTCATCATCATTTAAAATTTCATCAGAAGAATAATTTATATAATTTTCATCTTTTAAATCATATGTTATGCCAAAATAAATTTCTTTATTATCTAATAATATCATTAATATTTTTTGTTTTTCATTTGAATTATTAATTTCTTTTTTTTGTTTATTATTATCAAGATAATAAATATAATATTTTATATAAAATGGATTTTCTTCTTGATCATTAATTTTAAGATGTGAATGTTGATTTAATGACTTAATTAAATATTCATAAAAATTAAAATTTTGATTAATAGATAAGTTAAAATTAAATTCTTTAATAAATGAAAATTTATTATGAAATTTTAATATATTTTCACTAAATTCTCCTAAATTTTCTAATTCATCTTTATCTATTTTTTCATATATACTTGGATCATATTTTATATTTATAATTGCTCCTGATTTTGTTTCAACGTTATTTAAAAGATAAAATAATAATTCGTTTTTATATAATGATAATATTGAAATTAAATTATTATATGAATTAATTATTTGTTCTTCTGATTTAAAATAATTTTGAAGATTATTATATATTTCAATTGGCTTTTTACAAGTATCTTTTTTTGAAATATTAAAAAAATTCAATATTTTTTCTATAATATTTGACTTTTCAATGTCATTTTTTATCATAATTAATATTAAATTAAATATCAATATATTAATTAAAATTTAATTTGAATAAAGTAAAATTTATATATTGAAAAATAAAAAATATTAAAAATTTTTTATTTTTTAAAATTAAAATAAGAAATAAAATAAATTTAAATGAAAATATTTTCTTCATCAAATAAAAAAATAAGATTACCTATAAATAATAATTCAACACAAAATTCCTTTATAAAAAGAAATAAAATAGGTTTTTCAAATGGTCAAAATAAAGAAGATTATTATTTCAAAACTTCAAGAATACATTCTCCAAAAGTAATAAATGAATATGAAAAAGAAAAAGGTTTAACTATCAATTCATTTAGACTTTATTCAAATTCAAATACAAAATCAAAAAGAAAAATATTAAAAAATGTTGAAAATAAATGTCCAGGAGGACATCATTGTATTAATTATGAAAAATATATTAAAATAAAGGAAAAATATCAAAAATTAATTCATGATAATTATTCAACTAATGAATTAAATAGTTATTTTCCTATTCTTTTCAAACAAAAAGAATCAATGTATCTTAAATTAAAGGAAGAAAATAATGAATTAAGAGAAAGAATAAAAAAATATGAATTTAGAGAAAAATATTATAAATTACTTCAACAAAAAAATTTTAATAAAAAATCAAATTCAAAAGAAAAATTAAATTCAAAAAATGAATATCATACAATAACTAATAAAGAACAAATAAGTGATAGTATAAGTATAGAAAAAACAAATAATAACAATGAAGAAATAAATGTTTCTTCAGTATTATATAAAATTAAAAAATTAAAAAAAAAAAAATTAACAAAAAGAAATTATGATAAACCAAGAACAAAAAGTTTAATTTTCGACCAAGAAACATTTAAATTATCATTATCTCCAAATAAAAAAGAAGAAGAAGAAGACAAAAAAAATTATGATATAAACGATTTAAAAACATATTTTCAAAAAAATAAAGATTCAGCTTTTAATCAATATAACAAAATAATATCATACAATAATAAAAGAATATTTAAAAACTCAACAATAAAAAAATCATTTTTAGTAACTCCAGAAAATATTTTATTAAAAATGGCATTTAATTCTCATTTAGAAACAATATACAATTTATCACAAGATTATGATACTTTCATAGATAGAATAAGTAAATTTTCAGAAGAGAAAATTTTTGATATTTGTAATACATTAATTTCAACAATAAAAGATTTTCAAGAAGTCATAAAATTAATAATAAGAATACAAGAATTTTTACTTGCTTCTGAAACAATTGTAGAAAGTATTTTATCAGATGATTTTTGTACTGTTTTAATACAAAAAACTTGTTTAATTTTAAAATGTGAAAGAGCTTCTGTTTTTATTTATGATAGATTAAGTGATATGTTAATTTTACATGATGGTGAAGGATTAAAAAAAAATGAAATAAAAATTCCTAAAGATAAAGGAATTGTTGGTTCAGTTTTTTTAACTGGAGAAAAAGAAAAAATTGATGATGTTTATTTAGATAAAAGATTTAATAAAGATGTTGATAAAAAAACTAATTTTAAAACTAGAAATATGATTTGTTTTCCTTTAAAAGATAAAGATGGAGAAATTTTTGGAGCAATTCAAGCAATTAATAAAATAAATGGGATTTTTGATAGTGATGATATTGAATTTATGGAAATTTTTAATAAAGAAGCTTCTTGTATTTTAAAAAGTAAATTAAATTTAGGAGAGACTAATAATATTATTTCTAAAATGAAATTAATTATTAGTTATTCTAATGATATTTTAGGTATTGTTAATTTGAAAGAATTAACAAAAAAAACTGAAGATTTATTTACTAGTTTATTTTATGTTTCTTGTTCAAGATTATATTTTTATGATTATGATAAAAATGATTTAGTTCATTTAATTTTTGGAAAAGATGATATGAGAATTAAACTTTTAGGTATTTTAAAATTGGTTTTTAAAAAAAGACAAATTCATGCTTGTCCTAATATTAAAAATTGTAAATTTTATAATGATTTAACTGATTTATATAGTGATGGTTCTTTAGTTACTTTTCCTATTATTTGTGATGGAGATGTTATTTGTATTATTCAAACACTTTTTCCTGGAAAAATTTCTGAAAAAACTGAAAGTTTAAAAGAAAATGAAACAGTTATTATACAACAATTTTCTCAAATATTATCTAGATTTATTATGTATTATACTAATAATAAACCTAAAAATATATTAAAAATAGTAAAGTAAAAATGCTCAAAAAAATGTTTTTAAAATTATAAAAAAAGAGAAAAAATTCTTTTGATTTATAAATAAAAGGAATATTAATATAAAAAAAATATTATTAAAAAAATATTTAAAATTATATATTACATAAAAAAATTCAAATTATTATTATTTCA
>Ga0256407_10012860_pt1 | contig 11296 bp, 1 predicted proteins | sample RumenRJG_04DNA_FD_193489 | JGI IMG/M metagenome (GOLD analysis project Ga0256407, IMG submission 193489) | Bovine rumen microbial communities from Lethbridge, Alberta, Canada - RJG_04 | ecosystem: Host-associated > Mammals > Digestive system > Stomach > Rumen | place: Canada: Alberta | collected... | reverse complement strand
TGGCGATAATTCATTTCCTTACTTCTTTGTTTCCGAGTATTCATCGAATAATAACTGCAATGGGTTTGGGCCAAGGAAGACTATTGGGGTCTTTCTCTTTGAAATGCTTACCAGGAATTACAGGTGCTAAATAACAAATATTCGCAAACGAATATTTGCTTGATGTTGAATGTTTATGTGATTTCAATGCTTAACACATGTCCTTTTGACGTTTTTTTTGATTTTAAACATTATATACTAAATGATATATGGGCAAAGTGGCTATTGTATACTTTTTTGAGAATCAGCAGCCCGTTTTGTTTATGTTCATCGAGCGTGGGTGAATGTGTGAATGTCAATAAAATGGCAATTCCCGTCATCAGGTTAAGTAAGTCTCCAGGAAAGAGTCATCATGAAAGCATTACTAGAAAAAATCAGGAAGTTGCTGAAGGACAGAAGATTTCGTCAGACATGGTACCGCTTTGTAAGCGGCTTTGCGGCCCTTGTGGTCTTCATAACAACATACGCACTTGTTCTGCCGGCTATTACGATCGAAAAGACGGCAGCATGCGGAATCGAAGAGCACCAGCATGACGAGAGCTGCTATGAATCCAGACTCATATGCGGTCAGGAAGAAAGTGACGGTCATCATCATGATGACAGCTGCTATACCGATACCGGAGAGCTGGTGTGTGACCTGGAGGAGAGCGAGGGACACAGTCACACAGATGCCTGCTATGAAAAAGTCCTTGTCTGCGGTAAAGAATCACATATTCACAGTACGGAGTGCTACAAGGAAGACAGCAGCGCTGTTGCCGCAACGGACGAAGCTGCAGACGGAGCGTCTACTGTGACATCGGGAGGGGCTGACTCTGCTGATTCTGATGCAATGCCCGGAGAACCGTCGGAAGACGGAACTGCAGGTATGACGGACATGACGGAGGAAACAGCTGTTTCCGATCCTTCCATCCCTCAGCTGGATCCTGTGGATATGGATGCCGTGATGACAAAGGATACCGGCTTCTACTATTTCCATGCGGAGGAAGGCGATGACATTCCGTCCAACAGTGCCGGGATTACGGATTGGCAGGAAGTAAAGAAAGATACAAAACTTTCTTCGACCGATCTGGTCAAAGCTTATTTCGCATATAAAATTCCTGCTGCAAGCCTGAACGAGTCAAATCCTGTTGCCAGATACCGCCTGCCAGGCAACCTTCATCTGACAGACGAGCAGATTGAAGCGATCAACCTTACCGAGAACGGTATTTATACATCTATGGAGCAGGAGGCGGAGGCAGAAGCGCAGAGATATCTGGGCGCGGAAGCTGTCGAGGGAGACAGAAAACCTGATGAAGAACTCGTGGATGGTGTGCAGGAATACATCAGCGCGGTAGTCAGGGCGGAGAATATCTTTGACGAAGAAGGCAGTTATCTCGGTCAGGACCTGATCTTTACGTTCGTACCCTATACAATTGAGAAGAATCAGAATACCTACGATGCTGACGGAAGTCAGCTTACAGCCGGCGAGAAGATCACCGGCTGGTTTGCGTGCGACTTTAACATGAGCCAGATCGACTGGGTGGAGGAAGAGACTGACCTTGACAACAGCACTGCAGAGAAATCGGCTGAGGTTGTTTTTGTTGAAGAAGACAGGGAGACCGGGAGAAAGGAAATCAGTACCGTTCTGAATCTGCTTGAGACTGACAGCGCGGATAACAATGATGAACCGGATGACAAGAATAGCACCGGGGAAGATTCGGAGGACGCATCCGACGAAAATGCAACCGATGATAATACATCAGAGGGCGCATCTGCAGAAGAAGCAGCTGATGCCGCATCCGCAGGTGAAACGGCTTCCGACGCAGAGGAGGCAAAAGCTGCCGAATACAAATCCGGCACGCTTACCGCAGATGGAGAAGGATATAGGATTACATTAGACTACACCGAAGAGGCAAAGATCCCGGAGAATGCTGAATTGTCTGTCAAAGAGATTACTGCTGAGACAGATAAGGAGGCCTATGAAGCATGCCTCGAACAGGCAAAGAAACAGGTGACCGGCGATGAGAAGACCGCTGTGGATCAGACAGCGTCCCGCTTCTTTGATATTGAGCTCCTTGGCAGGAGTGCCGATGATGAGGCAGGCGAAAGCGAAAGCGTCCGGAAGATTGAACCTGCGGCACCGGTCAGCGTGAACATCCAGATTACTGACACTTCCGAAAATACAGCATCTGCATCCGAGTCAGGAAAAACCGAACAGAATGATCCTACAGTGCTCCATTTTGCTGAAGAGGGTGTCGAAGAGATTGAATCTACCGTCAAGGAAAGTAAGGAGCAGAAGAGCGGAGAAGGGCAGAATACAGAAGTACAGTTTGAAGCAGGATCCTTCTCTATTTATGGCGTGGTGTATACTGTGGACTTCCATTGGGAAGCGAATGGGGAAACGTATGATTTCAGTCTGCCCGGCGGCGGATTTGTGAGTTTTTACGATCTTGTTGAAGCCCTTGGAATAGAGGTAAACGAAACAAGCACCGAAAAAGACGAAATTCAGGAGCTGGTGGACAGTGTAGAGAGTATTGAGTTTTCCAATCCTGATCTGGTCAGCGTCAGCAAAGTTGAAGAGAATACCACGGTAGGGGCGATGAAAGAGCGCCTCCAGTTAGGGTATGAGTATAGTGCGGAACTGACACAAGAACAGATCGAAAAGATAAATGCGCAGGAGGCGAAGGCGGGGGACTGGGCCCTGATCAGTCTGAAGCCTTTTGATTCGGAAGAGAGCCTGACCGTGACCATGAAGAATGGTGATACGTTCACAATCTGTGTTACAGACGCGAACGTTGCGAAAGAGGATGTTCAGGACGGTAAAGGATACATTATTTTTACAAGAGGGAGCGATAACAATTACTATGTCCTGAAGGCAGATGGAACGACACAGCGATTTGATAATGCGGACGGATTCGACGAGTTGACCAACGAATACAAGTGGACAATCACCCATGTGTATACAGAGGACGAACTTGAGCGCTTCAATATTCACTCATATACAAATCCGGCCTATTCATTGGCATTGAATAATCCGGGCAGAGAGCTTCTTACGTCCGGCGCCAACAACATCATTGTTGATCCATCAGGCGACGGCTATAAATTCACTGGATTTAACAATACAATGCTGGGATTGGTTCAGGATGGAGACGCCAAAAAGTTCGCCGGAGTGACGGATAATCCCGCCGAAATGTATTTCTACGAGCAGGCTCCGCTCAGTACGTACAAATTTACGGTCACTTCCAATGACATCAAGCGTGGTAAATTAGTTGGTAAGGATAATGTTGGTGTCATGCAGGGAGAAACGCAGGATTGCGCGCAGTACACGGCCGGCACTACGGCGGATAAGAAGAATCAGTATACGATCAAGGCAGTGCCGCAGAGCAACAAGTATATCTTTGATCACTGGGAGCTGAATGGTGAGACGATTTCTGCCGGGAGTACGATCAACCCGGAAGAATTAGACATTCCCTACAACGGAAGCAATCTGGAGGCCATCTTCAAGGTCAACCCGGACTACAATCCGTCGGATGACGAAAAGGAAGGACAAGGCTTTGATGATGCAACTAAAGAGGCTTTGCAGAACTGGCTGAACGAACTCAAGACCCGTCAGGTCCCTCTTAATCCGGATGGCTGCAAGAAAACTGCGGAGGTCTACGATTACGATAACCGTGTCTACAGGGTAGACCTGACAGCACAGTCCAGCCTGACAACATTTGACGGCACGATCAATCTCGGCTTTATTATGGACGTGTCCGGTTCCATGCAGTTCCCGTCCAAGCTGAGTCCGGTATCCGGGAAAGAAAGCTATTATATCAACCAGATTAACGACAACTGGCATCAGAACGACCTTGACCATGACAAGTACTATTATCTGATTGCCGACAAGGCCGGAACTGCTACTGTTTACAGACTATTTTACGGTTCACAAGAGGAACGGACCTGGTACGGTACAACAACAAGGACAGGTTGGTGGGCTGTCGACGCCTCTTACCAGGATAATGATTCAAGGCATTTCTTTATCGGCAGCGACACGAGATTCGCCAATGATGCTGCAGGAATGTATTATCAGATTTATACAGATGGCGATTATCCGCATAAACGTCTGGACTATCTGATCAGCAGCGTGAATGGTTCGGTAAGAGATTTGAGGACTATTCTGGATATTCTTGCTTTAGCCGGAAGTGAAAATCAGAACCCGGATGTCAAGATCGCGTATAACACGTTCTACTCATCGGTAAACACCAGGCAGCATCAGTTCATTTCCGCTACAGATTTTTACGAAGCGGGTATCAGCTGGGCTACGAACGGCGGCACCGCCACTGATGCGGCATTAGCTGACGCGAGAGATTTTGAGTGGGGAACGGTAAATTCAGGCGCGAAGAACTATGCAATCCTTATCACAGATGGCGCGCCGCAGGCGGGCGGTAAAGCAATCGCAAACCAAACGGTCATCAACCAGGCGAACGAGCTGAAAAAAGGACCGGACGGAGTAGCCGGAACATCAGATGATGTCACTCTGATGACTGTTGGCCTCAGTATGGGCGACGTTAAGCGTGGCTCTGTCTTACTGTATGACCTGGCGAATCGCGATTCCGACAACGAGAAGATGTTCTTTAAAGCGGACTCCGGCGATGAATTGGAGTATGCCTTGTACCAGATCCTTCAGAAGATCATGGTCGATGCATCCGTATTGGGTAAAGTTACCGATACCGTTGGCGAGGCATTTTACCCTGTAGACCTGAAGACCGGCGTACAGCTTACTGCAGGCAATGTAATTGACCTGGATGGCAATCTGATCAGCCAGACGGAAGCCGGGCTAACTAATGAACAGAAAGCAGCGGGCTATGGTGTGATTCAGGAGGATGGGAAGACCATTGTCTGGAATAATCAGGAATTCACCCACGACGGATGGCGGGGCACTGTTTATGTAAAGGCCAAGGAAGATTTCCTTGGCGGAAATGCAGTGCGCACGAACAGCGGCGAGGCTTCTATTGAGGCTAAGTCGTATAAGACACCGTCAATGACAGAGCCGATCGATCTCAGGGAAAAGGAGGCAACAGGAGATGATCACTATGTCCTGAAAATCGACGATCTGGCTTCACCGCTCATGAATGTGAATGAACTTCAATTTACCATGAACGATACGGACTGGACTGTTTATCTGGGAACAGAAGTGGATCCGGAAAAGCAGCTGGAAGCACTCTATAAAAAGATTCTCGTTGAACAGAAAGTCACAGCAGGACAGGATCTGGAGCCGGAAGAGAGAGACAATCTGAAGGACCATGTGACAGGCGGTAAAGAAAACTACCTTTATCCGCTCAAGCAGTCTATCAGCGACAAGCGTGAGTCGGAGATCGAAGACGGAAAAACAGCGGTCACATTTACCCTGAATGACCTGCTGAAGAAGCTGGCTGCAGGCAAGAATTACAGCTGGTGGGATTACGATAAGGGCGAGCCGAAGTACGAGGAATTCTTCGAGGCTGCATCCACAGGTGCCGGAATCATCCTTGACTATGACGAGTACGGCATTAATGAGAAGCTGCATCAGCTGGATGATGATACGACAAAACAAGATGGCAGTACCATCAGCATCAAACTGACAAAGGTCATTAAACCGGGAGAACTGGATGCAGGTGTCGATCCGCTTGACGGCGCACACCCCACAAAGATAACCGGGGATGCTGTCGAGAAGTATACCCTGACGGTACTCCATACTCCGGATTACGAGATCCTGCCTGAAGGACAGGGCGGCAAGAGCATCGAGGATTTCCATGTGGGCGGTTACGCGACCATGTACCAGGGTCATGCCGCCGGCACCGAGACCAGTACGAACGTGCATACGATCAACGTGTACACAAAGCCTCTGGAAGTGAAGAAAGTCGATCCTGACGAAGCGACACTTCCCGGCGCCAAGTTCGGTATTTACCGGCCGGCTGAAACAGGCGAGACGGGTGTTCCTCTCAGTCAGTATAACAGCACGCTTACGGGCAGCTATGTCCTTGTAAGCGAGGGCACATCCGACGGGAACGGCCTGATCCGTCTTGCGGATACTGGCAATACAGCGGCAACACTTCTGGTGCCCAATAAGAACTACATTCTGATTGAAACGAAAGCGCCTGAGGGTTATGAACGGGACGATTCTGTCCATCAGGTACAGGTGACTGCTCAGAGCAACGGCTTATACACCGACCTTAAGCATCAGTCCATTGCGAGCCTGGAAGGTTACGAGGATCCGTATAACTGGTCACAGGGCGTGCGTATTGCAGTGGACGGGAAAGTTATCGTTGCGGCTGCAGACGCACAGTCAGGATCGGATGCGGGCGAACGCGAACTCGGCGCAAATGAAAAGATTTACAAGGCGGATCCGGTCGTCTTCAGGACCACCATTATCAACAAGGAGAACACCACTACTCTCGATGTCACCAAGAGCTGGACGGATGAAAAAGGCGAGAACAAGGCGGAGGAAGGTTACAATATCACATTTAAGGTGACCAGAAAAGCAGGTCTTGTTGGAGAGGCTCAGGACGTATCCCTTACCGGTCATGTAACTGCAGCAGAAGGAGTAAGTGTAAACAACGATGGTTCGCTCATTACACTAACCTATCGGACGGGTACCGGCTGGCCGACCGCACGCTTGACCGGGCTGGAAAAATACACTGACAGTTCCATGCAGACAGAATGGATCTATGAGGTGTCGGAAACGATCTGCAACCCGAAAGGCAAGGTCGATCCGACTAAAGCCAAGTACAAAGTGACGGAGAATAACGGCATTAAGACCATCACGATCGTCAATATCGAGAAGAAGCCCACGCAGATTAAGGTCGACAAAAAGTGGTTTGGTGCAGATGGTAATGAATTGGCTGAGGCTCCTGAAAACTCGATTACGTTCGAGGTGTATCGTGTGGCGCACATCCCGTGCATCCACGACTATGCGAACCAGAATTGGGTGACAGAAACGGAGCCGACCTGCACGACAGAAGGCAGCAAGTACCGCGAGTGCTCAAAGTGCCACGAGAAGGAATATGAGACAATTCCTGCGAACGGGCACAACTGGAGCGAGTGGAGCGAACGGACGCCGGCGACATATTTGGCGGATGGCGAAGAGTATCGTATCTGCTCTGTGTGCCATGAGGAAGAAACAAGACCGATCACGAAGCTGCCTCATGACCATGTATTTGATGAGTTGTCATATATCACAGAGCCGACATGTACGCAGCCCGGAACTGCGCATAAGAAATGCTTGCTCTGCGGTGAATTGGACGAAGCGACCATAGAGGTTCCCGCTTATGGACACAGCTGGAATGATGGCGTAGTAACAAAGCGTGCGACCTGCGAAGAAGCGGGTATAAAGACCTATACCTGTACTCGCGACGGCTGCGGAGCAACAGAGACCAGAGATATTGAACCTCTGGGCCATGATTGGGTGTCTGAGGATGATCCGGCGGCAACGTGTTTAGAAACCGGTACGAGGAAATGGACGTGTCGGAACGATCCATCACATCACGATGCTGAACATCCGACATCAGAAACCATTGATGCTTTGGGGCATCTTTGGGGCGAATGGGAAACGCAGGAAGAGGCCACCGCGACTACGGAAGGCATCAATATAAGGTATTGCCTGAGGGATCACAACCATTTCGAGACGCAGACGGTACCCAAGACTGGGGAGACGTTTGGAAACACCGGGTTGCCGGTAAGTCCATATGAATGGCCTACGACCATCCCGGCAGGGAAAAATGGCGGTGACACCACTACCATAGAAACAACAGGCGGTATTATTAAATATAATAATAATTATTATATTATACATACATCAGGGACGGTGACCTACACACAGCTTACATGGGGGCCTGAACACGGGCAGTTCAATGATTATGTTATAAAGCTTACGGGTATTGTAAAAACAAAGAGCGACGTAAACAATACTGGTCAGCTCTCGGTCAATAAAGGCGATCTGTACAAGACTGAAGATGGTGAGTACTACGCCTGCAAATCGACGGGCGGTATGGTCAATGTGAACCAGAATAACCCAGATGCTTCCGTAAAAAATGATACACAGAACTGGTATCACATCCCGAAGCAGGTTGCTTACAACACCCATGGCGATCCGAACAACCGAAACAATATAGGCAGAAAAGCACTTCGTACATCGCCGAAAGCTGCCAATATGAGAACAGTTGTTATGGAGCAGGCCGCTTCTTCTGTGATGTCCGGAGAAAGCCAATCAGGCGACAAGGGCCCGACAAGAGCTACAGATGAAAATGCCGAAAGAAAGGCACGTATTGCTGCACTGACGAACACAACACCGGAACAGATCATATTCCGTTCTGAACTCGGCGAGCGGAGCAATGTGGATGCGTGGGAATACTTAGATCAATACACCGGAAGCGGAACAAACTGGCAATGGGTATTAGAAAACCTGGATGCCTATGACGATGACGGCAATGAGTACACGTATTACGTTGTGGAGACAGCGCCCGACGAGTCGCTCTATGAGATCTCTTACGAAAACAATGGTCTCAAAGACAGCGATACGGGAGACACCATAACCATAAAGAATAAGCAGAAGGTCGGATCTGTCGAAGTAACCAAGACGTTTGCAGGCCTTCCGGCTGACAAACTTCCGAGCGGATTCAAGATTACTGCGACATATACTGTGAAGGGCCAGCAGAGTACGGTTGAGCTTACTCCTTCTACAGAAGGTGTGACTGGAAACGGAACGACAGAACCGTATAAATGGACCATAGGCAACCTGCCCATCGGAACAGTTGTGACGTTCACGGAGTCAGGTTATGAGGTAACCGGTTACACAGTTGTCACAAACCCTGCGGCTGACGGTAATGTTGTAAGTACAACAGCTACGGCTACGGAAACACCCGGACAGGCAAGTTTCTTGAATACCTATACACAGGTTGTAAAGGTTACACTTGATATTCTGAAGATTGAGAAGGATCATCCGGGCAAGAAATTACCGAATGCGACATTTACACTTCGGGAAATCAACAGCGAGATAACCGCCAGCGAGCCATCCTATAAGGATCCGGATGATTCCGGAATCACGGCAACCACCAATGGCCAGGGTGAAGCATCGTTCAACGATATTGAACCAGGGTACTACGAGATCAGGGAGACAGGCGTTCCTGCCGGATATGTGATTACCGGAGAAGCTGTGTCCTATATCCGTGTTGCTAACGGAAGCATTGAAATGATTAAGGTCAATGCGGCCAGGGACGGATGGGATACGGTCAACTTTATGGGCAATTTTGAGTTCAATGCAGCAAGCGGAACGGATAATGCTAAAGTGACGGTATCAAACGTACCTGGTGCAGCCCTTCCGAGCGCCGGCGGCCATGGAACCAATTTGATTTACCTGCTCGGTATCATGCTCACGGGACTTGCTGGCGCAGGTCTGCTGATCAAGCAGAGGAGAAAAACAGTATAATATGATCTAAAGGAAAGTCAGTCACTTTGGTGGCTGGCTTTTTTTTCACTCAGCAAAAGCTGCAGCAATGGATTCCAAAAGTGCAATCATATATACGTTTGTATCTATGCGTAATGCCGTATATACGAATTATTGTAAATGCTTGATATTTGACGCCTTTTGTGATTGTTGGAAGTATATAATGAATGTTATATGGGCGGAGTGGCACATTGGGACGAATAGACATAATATTAATAGCTGAAAAGATGGACCAGGCTCATACACTTGTTGGCAAGTAACTGCCCTTGCAACCGGATAAGTCAGTCTCCAGGAAAGAGTTATCATGAAAGCTTTGCTAGAAAAAATCAGGAAGTTGCTGAAAGACAGAAGATTTCGTCAACTCTGGTACCGATCGGTGAGCGCCTTTGCGGCCGTTGTGGTCTTCATAACAACGTATGCCCTTGTTTTGCCTGCCATAACACTTGAAAAAACGGCAGCATGCGGAATCGAAGAGCACCAGCATGACGAAAGCTGCTATGAATCCAGACTCGTATGCGGTCAGGAGGAAAGTGAAGGCCATCATCATGATGACAGCTGCTACTCCATCACAAAAGAGTTGGTGTGTGACCTGGAAGAGCATGAGCACTCAGAGGAGAACGGGTGCTATGACGAGGAAGGAAATCTGATTTGTAAGACTCCCGGGCATACACATAGTGCATCCTGTTTCAAAGAAAGTAAGACTCTTACCTGCGGACAGGTAGAAAGAGAAGGACATCATCACACAGATGCCTGCTATGATGAAGTTCTTGTCTGCGGTAAAGAATCACATATTCACAGTACGGAATGCTACAAAGAAGACAGCAGCGCCGTTGCCGCGACAGATGAAGCGTCGGCAGGAGCGTCTACTGCAACATCGGGAGAGTCAGACTCTGCCGGTTCTGTTGAAGTGCCTGGAGAATCTGCAGAAGACGGAACTGCCGGTATGACAGATACGACTGAGGAGCCGGTTGTTTCCGACCCTTCGGTCCCGCAGCTGGATCCCGTTGACATGGATGCCATGATGACGAAGGATACCGGCTTTTATTATTTTCATGCTGAGGAAGGCGAGGACATCCCTGCAAACAGTGCAGAGATTACAGAATGGCAGAAGGAAAAGAAGGACACGGTACTGGATTCGACTGATTTGGTCAAAGCTTATTTTGCATATAAAATCCCGGCAGGAAGTCTGAATGAATCAAATCCTGTTGCCAGATACCGCCTGCCCGGCAGCATTCATCTGACAGATGATCAGATTGAGGCCATCAACCTTACTGAGAACGGGATTTATGCATCTATGGATCAGGAGGCTGAGACAGAAGCTCAGAGATATCTGGGCGTGGAAGCTGTCGAGGGGGACAGAAAACCGGATGAGGAACTTGTGGATGGTGTGCAGGAATACATCAGCGCAGTCGTCAGAGCGGAAAATGTCTTTGATGAAAATGATCAATATATTGGTCAGGACCTGATCTTTACATTCGTACCCTACACCATTGAGAAGAATCAGAATACCTATGATGCTGACGGAAGTCAGCTTACAGCCGGCGAGAAGATCACCGGCTGGTTTGCGTGCGATTTCAACATGAGCCAGATCGACTGGGTGGAGGAAGAGACCGATCTTGACAACAGCACAGCAGAGAAATCGGCAGAGGTCATTTTTGTTGAAGAAGACAGGGAGATTGGAAGAAAGGAAATCAGCACTGTCCTGAATCTGGTCGAGACCATCGGCACCGACGACAATTCAGAGGATGTATCTTCGGAATCTTCTGAAGAAACAGCTGAGGCCGCTTCCACAGAGGACGCTTCACCGGAAGAAGA
>Ga0256407_10012854_pt1 | contig 11298 bp, 8 predicted proteins | sample RumenRJG_04DNA_FD_193489 | JGI IMG/M metagenome (GOLD analysis project Ga0256407, IMG submission 193489) | Bovine rumen microbial communities from Lethbridge, Alberta, Canada - RJG_04 | ecosystem: Host-associated > Mammals > Digestive system > Stomach > Rumen | place: Canada: Alberta | collected... | reverse complement strand
GGATGATCATTGCATATAGGGCATTCATGAGTCCTGCTGTCTGATGAGCTCCAGCGGACATAGTGATAACTGTTGTCACCTGCTATCATGGCGGCCCAGGCAGAGGCGTTGCCGCTGATCACGCCGGAGTTATACCCTGGTACGCCATAGCCCGCGATCTGTCTCGACCCTACTGAATGTGTCAGCCTCCTGCACACATCTGAAACATTCCCCTCTATAGTTGTTATTGTTTTCCCGTCGCAGGATTCGACTATGCCAGTATGGTCTATCTTGCCATCACGTTCAAAGTCAAAGAATATTATGTTGCCTGGTTTTGGCGAATAGCCTGCACTCGCCCATCGATGATGCGTTTTGAACCAGTTGGCACCATCACTGCAAACAGCGTACTTTGGTATTATCCCCTCCTTGATATATCCGCACTGATCGGCACACCAGCTGACAAAGCATGCGCACCATTCAACACGACCGGTAAAGCCCATCCACTTCCAGAATTTGTCACCGCCCACATTACCGAGCTGTGCTTCAGCGACTTTTACTATGGCTGTGTCCCCCGGTCCTATACCATAAATATCATAGGCAAAATAGTCACCATTCTCATCGCCTGTCATCGTGAAGGCAGTCCCACAGAACAAAAGCACAATAACGATTATGAGAGCTATTGCGGTTCCTGTTGTAGCAGTAGCGAATAGAGCTTTTGCGCTTTCCATCATATCCCTGATTACTTTCCCTGCTTTGCCTGCAGTTCGTCCGCTATTTCTTTTTCCGTCGACCCCAATAACGCGCCAAAACCCACTGACAGAATAGTTGGCCCTTATCTTTGTGATCGCATGGGTTTTCCCACGTTCACGGATAAGCTCTTCATTAGTCTTCGCAGTATAGCCTCTGATACTGCTTCGATCATCCGGATGATCAGGGAATTTTCCGGTCTTTCCATATCTCCGGTCCCGGCGAACCACCGGTGCTCTGGCCGGATCCTGAGGATCCTTTACATCGTCTTCAAATGGTTTCCGGCTATTCCTGGCTGTTTTTGCTTCATGCTGCTGTACAGGCCTGTCACTTTTGGGATGTTTCTGGCTGTTTTTTGTAGTTGCCGGATCAACATGTTCGGTCTGTCTGTTGATTTCACCTGGATCCCTGCGAACTTCTGGTCTTTCTGAGCTGTAATGGATTAACTCATCACTTCTGAATGCTATCTGTTGCTCACCGGAGCTGCCTGTTCCGTACTCTTCAGTACTGTAAACGACCTCATCATCAGTCACCCACGTATCATCCTTCCCCTCTTTGGCAAACTCTGATACTTGGCGTTGAATGTGTTCAGCTCCTGTCTTCGTCGCATAAGCCGCACTGACGGCAGCATTTTCGATCTTTCTCTGCGCATATGCATTTGAATTACCATCATCTTCTCTTTCCCTGCTGGTATCTGTGTGTGCAGCTTTCATCCTGATGCTCGCTTCCTTCACATGGTGCATCGCACTGGCAGCACGGTCGAGAGTCTTGATAGTATTACGGTCTACCTTTCTTGTTTTGATATCTGCCATTTGGCCACCCCCTCCTTTCCTCAAAAAATGTAACGGAAGCGGTTTCCCGCTTCCTTATCCGGTCTACCAACTCTGCTTCAGATATCCTTCGATGATCTCATCAAAAGCCGGGTTGTTCTTCTGGACTTCCAGTATTTTGCGCTTGAAATCAGCTTGCTCTTCAGATATATGTCCGTCCGCTTCCTCAATTCTTTCCTGCTCCACTACCTCTGACAGTTTGGTCGTAAAGAGTTTATACAGTCTGGTATCCCTCGGTATGTTGTTCTCGAAAGGCACGAGGCTGGATCCTATCTTGATCAATCCGTGTCCCGGCTCTACATTCGTAATATACGACAGCTGCTTGTCAGAGATGTTCAGAAGATTAGCCAGTTCTATCCTGTCTGTAGCCGCCTGATTGAGCATGATGATGAACTCAGAATTTGCAAGCATGGTCTTGGCAGTATGCGACTGGAGTAGGTCGTAGGGTAGGGTAAGGGCGCCTTGCCGAACTGGCGTGGCAGGTTTCCCACACCCTCCCTCGGAACCGGACTTACTCCTCTCAAAGTATCCGGCTCCCCATTAGTAATTGACGTATTGCTACCCGTGGATTTTCCTGTGGCAGGCAGGACAAATGACAAGAGTCTTTCTCCTCATGTCTTTCATCTTCATTTCCCACCACGAATTCCCGAGCTGATTCAGATTCCTCACAACATGAACCTCAAGCATATCCTCAGTGTGCTTTCCGCATAACTCGCATTTGTGTGCGTTGAGCTTTTGCCTGAGAGTTGTTTTGAAACTGTATTTTGTTCGCTTCACAATCACATCGCTGGCTTCGCCTACCTTGCAGTCAGCAATTTTTACTGGTCTGACACGTTTTGTTCCGCTTTTCGTTTCATACGGAATCGACCACGTGTGTCCGTCTTTGTACAGCCTTATGGTTTTTCTTACCGTTGACTTGTGCTTATTGGCTATTGTCTTTAGACAGCTGTATTCCATCAAATAGCAGAAATAGTCGAGCGTATGGTAATCCACCGCCAGATTGTAATAGTTGAGCAATCCACGCATTTCTGCATTGTAGTGCTCCAGTATTTCACTGTCTGACAGATTCAGTAAGCCCGCACGATGTGTCGGTTTGATTCTCCCATCTTTGGTCTGTACGATTATGCCCTTTGCAAACATGAAGCTCTCAATCTTTTCTCTGTGTGGGATTGTGAGCTGAACTTTCATGTGAAGACTGCGGGATTTTCTCCACTTGCCGTTCTTCATACGATGTCCTTTGACCTTCTGGTTTCTTCTGACACAGATGTCGTATCCAAGAAATCTGACCTTTTTCGAGCTGTGCGTTATGTGGGTCTTCTCTTCGCTGAGTTCGAGTTTCAGCTCGTCTGCGAGGAATTCCCCTATTTCCGCTTTCAGCTCTTCGCATTCCTTTTTGGTACCGCAAACGCCTACGAGCCAGTCATCGGCATATCTGACAAAGGTAAACTTCTTGTTCGTCATCCTGTGAATGGGAACTTTATGCATTTCCTTTCCCAGTGCCTTGTGCTGTGCTATGAGCTTCGTTCTTTCGTCTGCGTCCTCGGTGTGATCAATCCAGTAGGATATCTTCTTCATCTCATTATCGATAGCTCTGTAGGCATCGGTCTTGACGTCTGTGACATAGCTTCCCCTGTCTCTGTTGAAACTGCGAGCGATTTCGTCAAATTTATTGTCGAGTTCGTTCAGATATATATTCGCCAGTATTGGGGAACATATGCCTCCCTGCGGAGTACCGCTGTAAGTCTTATGGTATGTCCAGTGGTCGATATATCCTGCCTTAAGAAACTGTCTGATGATGTTCAGAAACTTGCTATCCTTGATTTTCCTTGAGAGAATGCCGATGAGCACTTCATGGTCGATGTTGTCGAAGCATCCTGTGATGTCTCCTTCTATGAACCATACCACGCCAGTAAAGTCGCTTTTTATCTGCTTCAGTGCCGTGTGACAGCTCCTGTTGGGTCTGAACCCATGCGAGTTGTTGTGGAACACTGGCTCGTATATCGCTTCCAGAATCATGCGTACAGCTTCCTGCAGCAACTTGTCTCTGAATGACGGGATTCCGAGGGGTCTCTTTTTCCCGTTTTTCTTCTCGATATACTCTCTGCGTACTGGGTTGGCTTTGTATGTGCCGTCTTTCAATTCTTGGATTAACTTATTGACGTAGGCTTCGTTGAAGCCATCCGCCGTGTCCTCATTGACACCTTTGGTTGTAGCTCCTTTGTTTGCATAGAGCTTTTGGTAGGCGGCGTAGTAAATGTCTTCACGGAGTAAATATCTGTAAAGCCTAGTAAATACGCCATCGTTGTGTTCTTGCGAACATTTTGCAATACGCTCTAAAATTTCCGATGTCGGTTTCATTGAGGTTTCTCCTCCCTTTCATTTTTCCATTTTAGATGTTACTAACTAGCCCCCTTCGCCATGTGGACGCCATTAACGCCCTCAGACTACTACGAGGCTTCCGTTACCATGTCGGACGAATGAGTCCGATTTAGGTAATCCCACGGTTAACTTTATACATAGGTATTTGAAGATTGTCGGACACCCTTTCGATTCGTTATGACATGCTCTCATGCCTGTTTCACAGCTTGTTGGTGGTCGCCTGCCCGTGAACAGATGAGCTGACGGAGCTGTGATGTGGGCTTCAAGGACTTTTCCCACATCTGCAAAAAACAGAAACTGGAATCTTAGGTTCGACAAGCCCAGTCTTGTCCTCATATCTTCTTGTCATCGGGGTTCAGTCGCACTACAGTCCTTTTCGTGACTTGCCCCTTCCCCAACATGCGCTGGTCCCGTAGGGTGTTTCCACCCAGTCGGTAAGTTGGGATGAATCGCTAACCACCGTTAGCGGTAGCACCTACGCTACTCTGTATAAAGCCCTATCCGGGCGCACTCCGACGTTCTGCGTCATGCCGGTACAGAATCCGCCGTACTTTCTAACTCTCTTCCACAGCTTGTAAAGGAATTGAGCAGAATACTCATGCATGAAAAGCAAATACACCTCATCAAGGAAGACGAATGTCTGTCTCCCCTGCTTTCTGTTCCTGGTGATACGGTTGAGTATCGAATCTAGTATCACCAGCATTCCCACCGGTCTGAGCTGTTCGCCGAGTTCGTGGATGTCATAGCAGATGAGATTGTTGTCGGTATCCACATTGGTCTGCTTTGCGAACGTGTTGAGCGTCCCTTTGGTGAAGATCTCAAGTTCGAGCGCCAGCTGCTTTGCTTCTGGCTCCGGCTGCCTCAGAAGTTCCTCATGCAGATCGACCAGTGTTGGGGATTCGCCCGTAAAATTCGCCTGCTTGCAATAGCGGTAAACATTCTCGGTGCAGCGGTCGAGTATCGACTGCTGACCTCTTGAAAACTTGTGGTCCGGGATTATCTGCTCAAACAGGGACAGCACGAACTGTGATTTCTCTGCCACGGGATCGCCGTCTCCGTAATTGAGGTTGATCTCCATCGCGTTGATGTGATTCTGTGACGTAGCAGACATACTGATCACCGTCCCGCCAAGTGCGCGGGTAAGTCTGATATATTCTCCGTCCTGATCCACTACGACCGTGTCAACATCATCATTCACATGAAGACAGGTTATCTCGTGTTTTCCTATCACCGATTTGCCGGCACCGGATACCCCGAGAATGAAAGAATTACCGTTCATCAGTTTGCGTCTGTCAGCCACGATCAGATTTTTTGATATGACGTTGTTGCCATAATAGATACCATGGTCATCGCAGACCTCCTGGACCTTGAACGGCATGAACACCGCAAGCGACTCTGTCGTGAGGGTCCTAAAAGCATCTATTTTTCTGACACCGTACGGAAGCACTGTTTTGAGCCCGTCCAGCTGCTGGTATCTGAGGATAGTCATCTGACAGAGCTTCTTCCTGACTATGGCCAGTATCTCCTCAGTGTCTTCGTCAAGCTGTTTCTTGCTGTCGGCCGTGTGCACCATCGTGATGACCGCAAACATCATCCTCTGATCCCTCGTCGTCAGATCGTCAAGGAACTCCTTGGATTCCTTCCTCTGCTGCTCCAGGTCATACGGGATAACTGCCGAAAAATTATTGTTCATGTTCTGCTTGCGCTGCCATGTCGTGATGTTCGTCTCTACCCCAAGGAGCCTCTGCTCGACTTCCTTGACCGCCTCATCTGTCGGGATCGGCACAATGTCGATGGACAGCATCATGTTGCGGCTGAAGTCTGTCAGCTCCGCGACCATGTCATCGCTGATATACGATGCATAGTCCCTGAGCAGCAGGGCTCTTCCATACTTGCCTCCGATCATGAAATAGTCGCTGTGATTCTCATAGCTGTCAGGGCAGATATAGTCACGGAAATCGTGTCCCTTCCGCATATGATCCCTGATATCGAAGTGGAAGTATGCCTCATCGCCCTGTCTCATGAAATCATGGATGATCCTGAGCCTCTCTTCTGCCTTGACCTCAGTGCATATAGAGCCAAGCCTGGCAAAGTGAGATATAAGATCTGCGCCTACACGATTGAAATAGTTCCTCGCATCGCCGATATTCTTACGGAACACCGAGATCGTGACATATTTATCTTGTACGATGGAGTTTGCTCCCATAGCGTTTTCCAGCAGGATGTCGTTATATTCACTGCGGTATTCATCAAGCTCATCGCCTTTCAGCTTCATCATTATCCGTTCTTCAAAATCGGCCTTGTTGATCCTGCGGTTAACGATGTTTATCTTGGTGGTACTGCCTGGATCGAGCGAGTTCAGCAGCTCTGAATAAAGCAGGAACATACCCTCCTTGTCTCCTTTGGAAGCCACTGCGTAGTTGATATCCGTGAACTTATACGTTTTGCTGTACTTGTTCTTTCCGACATAAAAAATCCCGTCAGGCCATATTGCTCTGACGGGAATGATCTCCTGCACTTTACCGGGAACTACGAACTTTTCTTTGTCCTGCTTGAGGACATTGCTGAATGTCCTGATCATCTTTTCTTCGCCCCCTTTCTGCGTGAATGCTTCTTCTGTCTAGCACCTTTTCTGTGACACTGTGGTTTCCCATTATTCTGCTTGCTTTCGGGAACCAGCATTTCGTAATAATAATTCGTATTACCGAAGGTCAGCACCTTAGGTATGAGCAGTGTCGATTTGATCCATGCCCATATGAACTTCTCAGCTGTCATTCCGTTGTACTTGAGAAAGCCCAGTACTGCGAACGGGAATGCTGCTACGATACAAAGCCAACTAGTGGTCTCGACCCCAAGAAGGGGCTTGAGACCAAGATAGATACCAACTGCTACTCCACACGCCAGAGCAGAAAAAATGAACTGTCTCAGCGACAGTCCAAAGAACATTGCCTCAGTATAGTCTCTTATTTCGCGATTGACTTTCACTTCCATCACCGCTACCTCCCTTCTGCCACTCTGTCGCCCCTTTCTCTGTTCAGACTGACCTTCATCTTTCACAAAGTAAGCCTTCTTGTCAGGATTCCAGTGAGTGACGATCTTACCGACGTCCTCACCCACCTTTACTCTCTTCACTGCTCCGCTTTCGAACAGATCCTGCTTCGAAGACAGCTTCTTCCAGTCAACAGTGTCATTGGTATTGCCGATGTCCTTTCTTACAACGACATCCTTCCCGGACACGTTCTTGATCGTGAATACGATATCTTCGAGACTGGCTCCGCCAAGCTTCTCTGACTTTTCAATCTCCTTGACTTTCCTGTATCTGCATCCACCTTGACTACTTTAAGGCCACCCTTTATGATGTCCTCCTTTGCCGGGGATTCTGTCAGATCGACGATCACACCGTCTTCCCTGATGGTGAATGTCTTGCTCCAGCTCGTATTGAGCTTGTATCCCTTTGAAGGCTTCGTCTCCTTTACGGAATATGTGCCGTAAGGAAGCGCATGCGCATCGGATTCTGCAATGCCGCTCTCATTCGTTGTTATAACGAGTGCAGCATCGCCCTTTGCGATCTCCTTGCCTCCTACCATCACGGATTTTGCTGACTGGTTATAGATCGTGAATTCAGCTCCCTTCAGCGTCGCATCGCCCTGAGGAACAGTCTCGTCCGACTCGCTGTCGATCTTGGAAAGCTTCACTCCTCCGCTGACGATCTCTTCCTCACTGGTAGTCGATTCATTGTATGTGTTCACATAGAGATTGTCGGTTCCGTCCTCGGTGATATGGACTACGATCTTCTCGTTATTGATCTTGTATCCTGCAGGCGCCTTCACCTCACGGATTACATACGTACCGAGAGGATATGTGATATTACCGTCTTTATCCTTATAGAAGGCGGAACTGGTATATCCGCTGGCGGTCGTAGGGTCAGATCCGCTTATCTTACCGTTCGCGTCAGTCACAAGGTTCCAGGTCGCTGTTGTATCTCCTGAAGCCTCTGCTTTGGCAGCAGTATCGTACTGTCCGTCATAGTACCTGAACTCGTATACAGCACCTTTGATGCTTGCATCACCCTCTCCTCCATCGTGTGGATAATCCTTAGGCTTCTTTGTGAGAAGCAAATCCACAAGATCCGTGATCGGCTCATCCTTATGCGAGTAGGTATGTGTAGTGCCTCTCTCGATCGTGATAGCAGTCACTGTCGTATCCAGAGCGTATCCTTCAGGGGCTTTGGTCTCACGGATATAGTAGTCGCCGGTCTCGATCGTTTCCTCATCGGAAGTGCCGTCCGACTTTGTCTTCAGGATGGCTGCGTCACCGTTCTTGAACTTTGCCCTGTCGGTGCAGTTCTTATCGTTATAGATGGTGAACTCAGCTCCCTTGAGATCGTAGCATTTGTTGTCATCTGTGATTTTCTTACGTGCGCTGCTCTTCTTTACCTTGACGCTGCCATACTCTGTCGCATACAGCGATCCCCAGATGTCCTGGGCGTTGTCCTTCTGTACATAGAAAGCGATATAGTCTGCAGGAGGATTCGGCAGGTCCTTTACCTCGGTGAGGAATTTGTCGACAAGAGCCTTGCCCTTATCGTCGAGCCTGTTATATCCATAATTGGCACTGCCCTCCGGGTCATCGGCATCCTTTCCCCATCGTTTTGAAAGAACTGTCGCTCCGAGCGAATACACGCTCCGCAGATCATGCTCATCAGTGTTACTTCCGAGGCCGTCCTTGTATTCCTTCCACCATTTGTAAGTTGTCTTCTTCCAGCCGTAGCCGCTTGGAAGGTAATAGCAGAGCTTACGCATCATTTTGTAGCCTTCCTCTGCTGCTTCATCGCCGTTGAAGGTGTAGATATGCTCTCCGCCGCCTCCCTTGGACTTTGGTCCCGCTGTATATGTTCCTCCAACATCTACAGTGTGGTTTTCAGGTCCTACGATCGTCGGTTCCACGCAGAAAGCATATGAGCTGTCCATATCACTGGTCGAGTTAACATCGATGCCGTTAATCGCAACGACCTCCCTGATGTGATAGTTCATGGCGCCGAGCAACGTGGTTCCCTTGATCTTCCAGGTGATGGTTTCGATCTCGAAACTGTCTCCTGCTGCATAACAGGCATTAGTTGCGGACGAATATACGCACGCAGCAGCCAATATCATAAGCAGGGTATTTGTGAGCCACTTTTTCAGGCTCTTTTTACTTTTAACTGTCATTGCTCCATTTCTCCTTTCCGTTAAGCTAGATCATCATGAATGCAAGGATGATCACCGGAAGACTGATCAGAATCATCAAACCTGTCAGGATCCACGACAGTCTGTTGGCAGCCTTTTCGCTGAGATAAAGCTGCATTCCGGTCTCATCCGTGCAGATGATCACGTCATTGTTCTTGTTGCTTTTTTCATCTTCTTTGTTCATTTCCACTCCTTTCCCGCAATCCGAGGCATAAAAAAACAGCGTTCAAGTCATAACGATCTGAACGCTGTCTATGTTGTTGTGTTGCGATTATTACAGTAGCAACTTATCTGGCACCGCGGTCTTTCTGGCGATCTCTGTGTCTGGCATAAAACTCAAGTGCAGCCACCACGTACTCCTCACGCCTTGAAATAGGAAGGCTACTGGGAAAAAGATCCTTTATTCTCTCTCCCCGTATGACCACTTTGTCCCGCTGATTCGGTTTTTCTTCCATCATGATCGCTTCCATGACCTCATCGGTAAGCTTGCCTTCCTCCGACAGTCTTCGTATTCGGATAGTTTGAGCATGCGATGGCGTACAGTCTTCCTGCTCCATACACTCCCACAGTTTTCCCTGTTGAAGCTTTGGCAGATATGACAGTTCAACGGCCGGTCTCAACGCGATCCTGCCCTCGTCGACCATATCCAGCAACTCCGGTATGAGTTCTGTAAGACGGATATACTTGCGCACAGTCTCACGGCTTTCTCCTACAGATTCGCCTATTACCTCTCTGGATTTCTTTGACTTGTGCAACGATGTTGCACAAGTTAAGTCCGTTCGTTGACCTTGTCTGCTCATAGCCTCAAGTCTCATCCTATAGGCAAAGGCTTTCTCGCTTGGGAGTATAGTCGACCTCTGAAGGTTCGAATCCACCATGAGAAGTATGGCCTGATCACGATCCATCTCGACCACCTCACATCGGAGCGTCGACATGCCTGCAAGTTCACAGGCTCTCATGCGTCTATGTCCGGACAGAAGTTCGTACCTGCCGTCTTCCTTTTTTCGGACAATGGCAGGAGTCAATATGCCTCTCGATCTCACTGATTCAACAAGGTTCATCATGTCTTCATCATCGCGCACCTTATATGGATGATCCGGAAACGGATCGATTTCCGCAAGAGGTATATCGTACACTTCCCTGATATCCGTATCGCCTTTTGTGGGCACTGAAGATGGAGCGCCTGAGTCCTTTATTAACCGAGGCATATCGGACCGTTTTTTGCCATATCATCGAGTATGTCGTTCAGCATTTCATGCCCACTCTTGATGCTGGCATACTTGATGAATCTTGATACGAATACACGTTTCACAGGATCAGATGCTGCCGACATAACTGCAGCCATCTGGCCTGCATCGTTCAGTTCCTTTTCATAGAATACATACGCGATGAATTCGATAGCTTCATAGTCCAATTTGTGATCATGCAGTGTCCTGACATGTTCCAGATACAACTCCTTGAAGCTGTCGCTTGTGAACATGCTATCCGGTTCTTTAAGATGCTCTACTACGGCAACAGCTATTCCATCTGCAATACGGATCGCATCTTTACTGCCGCTTTTATCGCAGTAATCCTTCTTTGGTCTAATAAGATCCATGGTTTTTCCTTTCTCCGGGACTTCCGGCTACAAATAAAAAGCCCTGCGCGAGATTGCGCAGGGCATGTAATGGAGCTTTATGAATAGCTGTTGTTTAATCTACTAATCTGATGAGCAGATCGTCTAGGGCATCGGTGTAACGTCCTTCTGCGATAAGTTTGTTCTTGAGTTCAACCAGGGCCAGGACTATAATCCTTATCTCGTCATATGAGAATTTATACTTTGATCTAGACATCGTCTCTTCCTCCTTGTCAGCTTTAGTGTATGCTATGTTTTCATAAGAGACTATTGTACGATTGGATCTGACCACATCCGCGTATCCCGATCCGAAAACCTGAAGGATATTTGAATATCCCGTTCCTTATATGCCATTTTGAGTACAGTTCTCTGAGATGGTTGAAATAACAGCATTTCGAGCATTTTTAGCGATTGAACGCGCGCACCAGCAAAACAAATCGCTGAAACCTTTGCAATCACTGCGTTACAGGGTTTCAGTTTTTCATTTGACGACAATTTTGACGACAGTTTGACGACAGTTTTT
>Ga0256407_10012853_pt1 | contig 11298 bp, 13 predicted proteins | sample RumenRJG_04DNA_FD_193489 | JGI IMG/M metagenome (GOLD analysis project Ga0256407, IMG submission 193489) | Bovine rumen microbial communities from Lethbridge, Alberta, Canada - RJG_04 | ecosystem: Host-associated > Mammals > Digestive system > Stomach > Rumen | place: Canada: Alberta... | reverse complement strand
CGCGGCATTATCTACAATGGTACCGATGAAATAGGCAAAAAACAATTCTATTTCAAGGCCGCTCCCCAGTTCGAGGCCCCTGCCGACAGCCGTTATGCATGGCTCAACAACGCCCTTTTCGTGTGCGAACCTGAGTTCACACCCGCCTTCAAAGGTATTGTGCTGAATGTGTGGAAGGTGAATTAGGCTGCAATTCACCATTCATTACGTGGTAATTCACCGTCAATTGCATGGTAATTCACCATTCATTGCATGGCAATTCATCATCCATTGCATGGTAATTAACGATGACTTGGCGTTTGATTTGTCAGTTCATTGCAGCCCTTTCGGTCATTCGTTGGCAATGAACTCCAGGGTGGTGCCGTCGGCTGTGACGGTGAGGCGTACGGGGCATCCTTCCATCATCGGCAGGTTGAGGCCGCTGTGATGGCCCACCGGAAAGTCGTAGCAGACGGGAATAGGGTAGTGCTGCAGATAGTGGTGCAGCATGTCGTACATATCGCTGAAACCGCTCTCAGGGGCTTTGTATTTCGAGAAATGGCCCACGATGATGCCCTTCAGTTGCCCCAGGATGCCTCGTATCTCGAGCTGATGGAGCATGCGGTCGACCTTCGACATGCCCTCGTTGGTGTCCTCGATGAAGAGAATCAGTCCTTCGCCGGCACGGTTCAGGAAGTCGTAATCCGACCCGGCCAGACCGCAAAACACCGACATATTGCCGCCCACGAGCCGTCCACGGGCCTCGCCCGGCTGGTTGAGCGGGTGGGCAGCCACCCGGTAGCATGGCATGCGACCCTCCAGCATGTCGTGAAGCAGCTGGTTCACCGAGTCGCGCACCTCATTTTTCATGGCCAGTCCTTCGCACATGGTGCTGTGGATGCTCATCACGCCCGCCGCCACTTGTGCGCTGTGCAGGGCCGTCGCGTCGCTGAATCCCATCAGCCATTTGGGGTGTTCGGCAAACATCCGCAACGGTGTGCGCTGCAGCACCTGTACGGCTCCGTCGCCGCCCCGGCTGCACACGATGGCGCGCACCGACGCATCTTTCAAGGCCCAATGCAGGTCGGCAGCCCGCTCGTCGGCGGTTCCGGCAAAGCCATGGTCGCTATTGAGGGCGTTCCTGCCCACCACGGGCACGTAGCCCCATGCCCGCAAGGCCTCGCAGCCCTTGCTGATGGTCATCGAGTCGGTGGCACTCGACGGTGAGATGATGGCCACCGTGTCGCCCTGCTGCAGCGGCCGCGGCATCACCAGCGGGCGCTGAGCAAGTGCCGTGACACTCGCCACCGCTAATAACAGTCCTGCGTATCGTCTTCTCATGGCTCCCATTCCGTCACCCATCGCCTTACTCATAGACATAGAAACCAGCCTCGTTGGGGTGGTCGAGAATCATGCTGTCGGCCTTTTCCTTCGTCAGCAGCCATGCCATCCACAGGTCGCCAGCGGCTGCCGCGATGAAGAAGATGCCGAAGACGGTCAGGGGAAAACTGCCGATGACGACCCCTGCAATGGCTGGCAGCAGGCCCAGCACGATGCAGGGCATCAATGCCCCAAGGATGTAGGGACGGATGCCCATGGGACGGTCGCAGTGGCAGTAGGGCGTGAGCAGTTTCCACATCACGCCGAAGCTGATGCTGCGCCAGCCCGTATGGCAAGCCCATGTGATGCCGTGGATGAGCTCGTGCACCACGATGCCCACCAGGATGGCGATGAACAACACGAGGTTATTGACGCGGTAGCCCAAGAGACGGTTCAGGGGCGCGTCGTGCCAAATCAGGAAATAAGGGATGAGAAACACGACCGCCGCGGCCAGGAACAGTCCGATGGCAAACAAGTTTGCCTTCACAATGTCGATGGCCACCTTCCGGCGGCTCTTTCCTTCTAATTCTTCCATCATGTTACAATAGCTTTTTTCAATCCATAGAAATCCTATGCATATATTCAATCCATAGAAATCCTATGCAAATATACAATTTCTTCTCAAGAAACGCAAATAAAGCGGGTGTGAAGTTGCTTAGGACGCTGCCAAAAGGTCGTTTTCCTGCCACAGAAATGGGGCACCCTTGCGGATGCCCCTTGGCGGTGAATTTGATCTTTAGGTATGGCAAACTCTACTCGCCTCACACCATATGGTCATTTCTTAACTTTAATATACCCTTGTTCGATGGCCTTGTAGATAAGGTTTGCGACGTTTCGGGCGCCCAGTTTGTGGAAGAGTCTCTTGCGATGAGCCTCAACCGTGTTTTCCGAGATAAACAGCTGTTCTGCAATCTCCTTAGAGGTGTATCCCTGAGCCATGGCTTTAAGGATATCAATCTCTCGCTCTGAGGGTTGCTCTTTTTGAGCTTTCTCTGCGCCGGGGGACAATCGGTTGTTTACCATAGTTGTCAGGATTGGTATTTATCTTTTGTTCTAAGTTGCGCAAAGATAGCAAAAAATAGTGATTCCAAACAAACGTGTAGGGCAAAAAATCAATTGGAAATAGCAAAATTACGGGTTACCGTGGTGTAAAAATACAATTAATTTACAAACTGATTGCTGCGAGTTGATTTTTGGGTAGAACAACGGCAATTGTCTTCAAAAAGAAATAGTCGAACGACATATAAACGAGTCCGTTGTAGGGGTTGTTCTTCCCCCAAGAGTTTTTGCAGATGAAATAGCGGCGCCCCTGCTTGTCAGTAGCCAGGCCGACGATGCTCATGCAGTGATCGTCGGTGGTGCCCTTTGTTTCGAACTGTTGCTGACGCAGTTGCTGTGAGGGCTGTTCGTTGGTGACGGCCAGTCCTGCGGCGAAGTCGAAGCCCGGTTCGCTGATGTCGCCTTCCCAGCAAACAGGGTGTCCCCCGCTGACCGACTGTTCGACGAGCGTCAGCAGCGAGTCCATCGGCAGGTTGAGGAAGGCGTCGCCGTCGGTGTTGTCGGGCACGTCGAGCACCATGTGCTGGCCGAAGGGACGGTGGGTGTAGCTGGTCAGGGCCACATACTCGTCGGGCAGGCACACGCTATGGGCAAATTCGCGGGTGGTATATTCTGCGCCATACATGAACTGATAGCGGGGCACGGGACGAATCTCGTCGTCGAGTGTCTGCTCCACTTTCTGCGCAAACTGCGCCCTGCTGATGCGGCGGTTGGCTGCCACGTGGGCCATGTTGGTCAGCTTGCGCTGCAGCACCCGGTAGTTGCACTCGTTGCTGTGGTAGCTGTCGTAGCTCAGCAGTCCGTCTTTCATGATGCGGTTGATGAGCCGTGGTGCCATGCCCCGCAGGCTGATGGGGCGGTTGTGGCGGCGCAGGTAGCTGTCGATGGTGAGCTCCCTGAGCAGGTGGCGCGCCACAAAGTCGGCCGAGAGGTTCACCGAGTCGCCCTGCACGATGTGCTCGGTCTCGATGGTGGCCAGCATGGCATAGGCCCAGCAGAGGTCGCTGTTGCGCTGGTCCTTGACGGGAGTGATGGGCAGTAGGACATCGTTGTTGAACGCAATAGCCTCCTGTCGCGGCTGCTCCTGGCAGGCGACCAGCACGGCCAAAACGACCAACAGGTATGCTATTCTACACATCATGGGTGCTATTCTACTCATCATGGGTGCAAAGATACGAATTAATTGATAACTGGCAACTGATAATTGCAGATTTATTTGTAATTTTGCAGCATGAAACAGAATATCAGCGATTTTGAGATCATGGCCCCCGTGGGGTCGCGCGACTCGCTGGCGGCAGCCATTCAGGCCGGTGCCGGCTCGGTGTATTTCGGTATCGGACAGCTGAACATGCGGTCGCACTCGGCCAATCACTTCACCATCGACGACCTGAAGGACATTGCGCTGACGTGCAAGGAGCACGGCATCAAGTCGTATCTCACGGTGAATACCATCATCTATGGTGAGGACCTGGCTGCCATGCGCGAGATTTGCGATGCCGCCAAGGAGGCCGACATCAGTGCTGTCATCGCCTGCGACGTGGCGGTGATGACCTATTGCAACCGCATCGGGATGGAGGTGCATCTGTCTACCCAGCTCAACATCTCCAACATTGAGGCGCTGAAGTTCTACGCCCAGTTTGCCGACGTGGTGGTGCTGGCGCGCGAGCTTCGCCTGGAGCAGGTGGCCGAGATCTACCGTCAGATCAACGAGCAGGATATCCGCGGCCCGCGGGGCGAGCGCATACGCATCGAAATGTTCTGCCATGGCGCCCTCTGCATGGCCGTCAGCGGCAAGTGCTACATGAGCCTGCACGATGCCAACCGGTCGGCCAACCGCGGCGAGTGCATTCAGATTTGCCGCCGGTCGTACATCCTGACCGATGCCGAGACGGGCAACGAGATAGAGGTCGACAATAAATACCTGATGAGTCCGAAAGACCTGAAGACCGTGCGCTTCATCGACCGCCTGATGGAGGCCGGCGTAAGGGTGTTCAAGATTGAGGGCCGTGCCCGCGGACCCGAGTATGTCTATACCGTGGTCAACTGCTACAAGGAGGCCATGCAGAGCGTGCTCGACGGTACCTTCACCGACGAGAAGAAAGACCTCTGGGACCAGCGGCTCGCCACTGTCTTCAACCGTGGCTTCTGGGATGGCTACTATCTGGGACAGCGGCTGGGCGAGTGGAACAAGAACTATGGTTCTAACGCCACCGAGAAGAAACAGCTGGTGGGCAAGGTCATCAAGTATTTCTCGCGGTTGGGCGTGGCCGAGGTGGCTGTCGAGGCCTGCGAGTTCAGCGTGGGCGACAAGATGCTCATCACGGGTCCCACCACGGGTGCCATGTGGCTGACGCCCGACGAGATACGCTATGAGCTGAAGCCGGTAGAGACCGCCCTGCAACGGCAGCGCGTGTCGATTCCCGTGCCCGGGAAGGTGAGGCCCAACGACAAGCTGTTTAAGCTGGTCAAGAGCGAGGCTTGACCGCCGGCCGTGAGAGAACAACGAGTAGAATAGTTGAGATATCAAGAGTTACTATAGAATATGAAGAGTATCAACGAACTGCAAGACGAGGTTATAGAGGAGTTTTCCGATTTCGACGACTGGATGGACAAGTATCAGTTGCTCATCGACCTGGGCAACGAGCTGGCTCCGCTCGACGAGAAATACAAGACCGAGAGCAACCTGATCGACGGCTGCCAGAGCCGTGTGTGGCTGCAGGCCGACTATGAAGACGGTCACATTGTGTTCCAGGCCGAGAGCGACGCGCTCATCGTGAAGGGCATCATCGCCCTGCTCATCCGCGTGCTGAGCGGCCACACCCCGCAGGAAATCATCGATGCCGACCTCTATTTCATCGAGCGCATCGGACTGAAAGACCATCTCTCGCCCACCCGCAGCAACGGACTGCTGGCCATGGTGAAGCAGATACGCATGTATGCGCTGGCCTTCCAGGTGAAAGATGCCCACTGACCCTACCGCCAACCGAAACCCGTAGTCATGCGCAAACTGAAGACCATCGAGATGAACCGCCTGTCGGTGGAGGAGTTCAAGGAGGCTCCGAAGCTGCCGCTCATCGTCGTGCTCGACGATGTGCGCTCGCTGTATAATGTGGGCAGTGTGTTCCGCACCTGCGATGCCTTCCGTGTGGAGGCCGTCTATCTGTGCGGCATCACGGCCACGCCGCCGCACCCCGAGATACACAAGACGGCACTGGGCGGCGAGGACAGCGTCAGCTGGCGCTATTTCCCCACGGCACTCGAGGCCGTCGGCGAGCTCAGACGCAACGGCTGGCTGGTCTATAGCGTTGAGCAGGTGGAGGGGTCGACCAAGCTGCAGCAACTGCGGTTGAGCGACGGTGCTGAGGCGCGCCCGGAGAAAGGCTATGCCGTGGTGCTGGGCAACGAGGTGAAGGGCGTCCACCAGGAGGTGGTCGACGCCAGCAACGGCTGTCTGGAGATTCCGCAGTTTGGCACGAAACACTCCATGAACGTGAGTGTGACGGCCGGCATCGTGATATGGGAGTTTGCCCGCCAGCTGTTATTAAAATGAGAGAATAGCTGTTGTTAAAATGAGCATGGGGCACCAAAAATGCGAGCATGGGCTCCAAAAGAAATAGTTGTTTTTAGAGAGAGAGGGTGATACCAAAAGAAATGGGTTACAGAGGAAATCTCCGTAACCCATTTTTATAGTGTTTTGTTTCTTTCCGTTTACTTCACATACTCGGCGAAGTCGGTCAGGCGCATGTCACCCTTGCGGGCCAGTGTGTCGTGCAGGGCGAATGCAGCGGGCAGGTTGTGACGTGTGTGGCCGCCCTTGGCAATCTTCAGGTAGTCCCACATGAGCTGCTTGTAGTCGGGGTGTACGCACTGCTCGATGATGTGCTGGGCACGCTGTGCGGGGCTCTTTCCGCGCAGGTCGGCAACACCCTGCTCGGTGACGATGATGTTGACATCGTGCTCTGAGTGATCCTGGTGGCTGACAAACGGTACGATAGAGCTGATGAGGCCGCCCTTGGCAGTAGAAGGACAGGTGAAGATCGAGAGGTAGGCGTTGCGCTCGAAGTCGCCCGAGCCGCCGATACCGTTCATCATCTTCACACCGCTGATGTGTGTAGAGTTGGCATTACCGTAGATGTCGCACTCGATGGCGGTGTTGATGGCGATGACGCCGAGTCGGCGGATGACCTCAGGACTGTTGGAAATCTCACTCTGGCGCAGTGTGAGGTGGTGCTTGAAGTAGTCCATATTGTCGTAAACCTGCATCAGGCACTCGTTGCTGACGGTCAGCGAGCAGGCGCTGGCGTCTTTCACGCGGCCGTTGAGCATCATGTCGATCACCGAGTTCTGAATCACCTCGGTGTAGATATTGAAGTCGGGCACGTGCTTGTCCTGACCCAGGGCACCCAGAATGGCGTTGGCGGTCGAGCCTACACCACTCTGCAGCGGCAGGAACTCCTTGGGAATGCGGCCTTTGTGCATCTCCTCAACGAGGAACTCAGCTGTCAGGTAACCAATCTTGTCGGTCACGGGGTCGTTGTCCTTGAAGGCGCGGGCCTCGTCGGGAATGTTGCACTCTACGACGCCTACGAGCTTCTCTTTGGGTACAGTGATGTATGGAACACCGATGCGGTCGCTCACGTTGACAATGGGGATGGGCTTGCGGTAAGGAGGATCGAGCGGCTCATACACGTCGTGGATGAACTTGGCATTGGGATTGTGGAACGAGTTGAGCTCCAGAATCACGTGCTTGGCCAGGCGGGCTGCAGTGGGCGAGATACCGCCGGCAGCTGTCAGGTAGGCGCGATACTCAGTGGGAGTCTCCTCAATGTCGCACACCTCGAGAATAGCCCAGTCGATGTCGCCATAGAAACCGTAGCGCAGCTCCTGTGCCATGTGGCTCAGATGCAGGTCGTTGTAGGGAATCTCACCCAGGTTGACGTGCTTGCGGAAGTCGGGGTTGGTGGTGTAGGGTGCGCGGTATTTCAGGGCCTGAGCGTTAGCCAGGTCACCGTCGGTAGACTGACCTGTAGAGGCTCCTGTGAAGATACCTACTTTGAACTCGCGGCCTGCCTCATGCTCGGCAACGGCAATCTTGGCCAGCTCTTTCGTTACAGCTTTTGCCACACCAGCGGGAGTAAAGCCGCTCATGGCAATGTTCTCGTTGTGCTTGATCAGCGCTGCTGCTTCAGCAGCGGTCATACGTGTATAAGCCATTTGTATTCTATTTAGGTTTAAAAATTTGCGTGCAAAATTAATGAAAATCAGTGGCCTGACAAAATAAATGACTCATAAATTTTGTTATTTGATGAGCAATTGTGAGAAATAGGGGAATCGACGGCCCAGAATGGCCTCACAGTCGGTCAGATGACACGCTTCGGGCAGGCTGATGTTCTCGAAATAATGGTATTCGCGGCCGGGGTGAGCGCGCATGAATGCTTTCACCTCTGCCTCGCACTGTGAGAGCTTCATCACCACCAGCACGTGGCGGCTCTCGAGCAGCGGCTCCACCTCGGCAGCCCGCAGGTTGCCCGGCACCACCAGCAGGCGCTCCTGCCCGCTGATGAGCGACAGCCTGGCGGCTGCGGCGCCGGCAATGAACGAGGGGATGCCCTCCGTCTGTTCGGTGGCGATGCCCTCTGCGGCCAGCTCGTCGAGCAGATAGTGCACCGAGGCGTAGATGCTGATGTCGCCCTCCACGCCGATGGCCACGCGCTTGCCTTCTGCCTGCCAGCGGCGGGCATCGGCTTTCATGCGCTCATAGACGGCACGGGCGGCAGTGCGGTCGGCCTTCATGGGCAGCGCATAGAGACGAATGTCGGGGGCAGCGGCGTCGGGTTGGGCGCTGGAGAGGATGTGCTTTGTGATGGTGAGGGCCCGCGATGTCTGTGCACCGTCGGGGCGCTCGGTGGCAGGCAGCATGATGATGTCGGCCTGGCGCAAGGCGCGGCAGGCTTTGAGTGTCAGCAGGTCGGGGTCGCCCGGACCTAGCGAGACAAAGCAGATGGGATTCATAGTCGGGCGAGTCATTGTCTGCCGGGGCTTCTCATCTCTTGGCATTACAGTCAGGACAGATGCCTTTCACCACGTAGTTGGCGGTCGACATGGTGTAGCCCTCGGGCAGTTCGACGGTCGGAATGGGGGTGTTGTCGATGCAGAAGGTAGTGTGGCACTGTGTGCAGTGGAAGTGAACGTGCATGTCGTCGTCCTCGTCGTCGTGGTGGCTGTGGCACAGTTCGTAGCGCACACCCTGACAGCCGTCTTCAATGAGATGCACCAAATGGTTCTCTTTGAAGATGTTCAGCGTCCGGAAGATGCCCGACTTGTCGATGGTGCCGATCTTACTCTCCAGCTCAGCCAGCAGCAGTGGGCGCATGGCCGATGCCAAGGCCTTCACCACCACGATGCGGTTGGCCGTGGGCTTGATGCCATGATGCTCCAGCAGGCCCACACAGTGCTCTTCGGTCAGCATACCTCAGACGGCCTTGAAACCCTTTGTGCTGATGGTCTCCATCACGTCGTGGATGTCCATCTCGCCGTAGTCGGCTTTCTTCTGGGCCTCCTGGGTGCGCTCCAGGGCAGCCTCTTCTTCCTCGTTGTTTTGGTAGACACAACTCTTACCTTTCAGCTCGGCGATGGCCCAGCCCACGAGTGCAATGGCAACAAATGCCGCAAGTGCTATCAGTGCGTTCATATCGATATGTGTTTTTAAATTCTGCTGCAAAGGTAGTAAATAATGTTTGTTTGGCCAAGCGTATGCTCGAAAAAACTTTTTCCGGTATCAAATGGCGGCTGTGCAGCCATGTCTGGAGGGATGAAAGTAGGCACTAATTGCATACCTCTGCCACCCGTTTTTCCAATTGATGCCTGATGAGGTTGTAATTAGTCGATTAATTATGGTCTAATTAATGCCTAATTACCCTGCAATTAATGCCTAATTACAACGTAATTAATGCCTGATTGCAACGTAATTAATGCCTAATTAGAAAAAACGGCTCCAGCCCCCAGCAGCGCAAGCCTTATTACACCGATCAGAATCGGTCTTTGGCCCATGAGTTATTCCCAGGCTCCAACGTATCAAGCAGCCCACTCTCCATAAGCGTATACGCTTTCTTTCGGCTCTGCCCGTCGATGGTATTGTCACTATATACAAACCAGTCAAGAAAATCCTCTGTCTTTTTACTCGGAATCACTCTGACTATCTGAATGATATCGTCTTGAGCAAAGCAATCTGTTGCATAGCGTTTGCCGTCTGCTGCCATCATTTTCAGTTGACTACAACGTGTAGTCAACTCGTTTCCAGCCTTCTTTAATCTGGTCTTCAGCACGCTCCAATACTTACGGGGATTAGGACTATCCGTAATAGCCCCAACAATATCCACAACCGAGAACCACCACTTGGAATTCGCCTCGTCCCAAATGGCTCTGACCTCGTGGTCTTTGTAGAAACGGAAAGCCGATAGTGGCAGGTCACCCATTCAGTTCATTACAACCTTCACCGCCTTCTGTCCGATTTTCACGATGGCCACCGTGCCTGCCCCTAGGCTTGTGCTAATCGTTGCCAGACCGCCGCTTATCGTGCCTGAGCCCATCAGCTTGCCCTCGGCAGTATAGACCGCCACCGGCTCACCATCCAGCTCGCCCTTCACGATTATCACGCCGTTGTTGGCGGAAATCAGCACGGGCACGCTCTCCTTCACGGACTGGACGGAAGTACCCTCAATCTCCTTGATGGTGCCAAATTGGCTCCAGGGATACTTCTTCTTGTAGTCGTTGATGGCGCTGGCAGGGACGTAAAGAGTAGCATAATTGGGAGTGTCAAAAGCACCGAATTCAGTTGAAGGCACTTTCTCTGCATAGCAATAGACTTCCTTCAGCTTGGTGCAACTAGAAAATGCAGATCTACCAATACTCCTTACACTGCTGGGGATGATGATGGAGGTGAGGCCAGAACACTGGACGTATTTACAATTCGCTTTATATCAACAAATTGCATGTTAAACGGTAGAAAAGTGGAGACGAAGGTTTTATAGAATAAGAACATGATGAAGATTTAACGTATTTAACTTTTGTAAACACAAACAGGATTCAAATTAATAACGCAACAACTTTAGAATTGCCTTATTATCTGATAATCTTTACAATTGCAATCTATCTCATCATGCAAATCTGCAATTTCCAGCATTTTCCACTACACATTTTCCTTGCTTCCTTCAGATGGGGAACGCGATATAATCGCGTTTTCTCAAGACAAGGTGGCACATTCTTAATCATATATTAATTCCGTAGATTTTCTCCAACCAGTGATTAACCTCCTCCTGTCTTTCAAGGGATAACAGTTCATCTTCTTGTTCTTCTGCTAATATAGGCAGTCCGAAATGCTGAATGTATCTTTTCTCTAATGAGAAGAACCCTCCTCTATATGGTTTACTGGTCTTTGTAATGTAGTACCAAAATACATTAGATGATAATATCCTTCTCACGATTTCAAGTTTCCTAGGCGATTCTGCAAATATTGAGTAACCATCATAAAACAGCATAGATTTGTGGATACAGTGTACGAAGCAAGAAGTATCACAAATATGAGGAACTAACAAACGTTCTCCACATAGATTCAAAGCCTGTGATCGCCCGTATGCATACCATTGGGGATATGTCTTATGCCCATTATCCCGCTTTGCAAGTTCGTCTTTCTTGGATATTAGGTAATTATAGGCCAAGGGGTATTTTTTTTTAAATACTTCTTCACTTATGACCTGGAAAAGCCGCGCGAGTTTGACCCCCGAGGGCAAGCGACGATGACCCCTGCGGGCAAAAATACACTGACCCCTTACGGCAAAATAAAAATGACCCCTGAAAACGATTGCTTTTCAGGGGCTTTTT
>Ga0256407_10012852_pt1 | contig 11299 bp, 10 predicted proteins | sample RumenRJG_04DNA_FD_193489 | JGI IMG/M metagenome (GOLD analysis project Ga0256407, IMG submission 193489) | Bovine rumen microbial communities from Lethbridge, Alberta, Canada - RJG_04 | ecosystem: Host-associated > Mammals > Digestive system > Stomach > Rumen | place: Canada: Alberta... | reverse complement strand
CTCGCAGTTCGTCTGTGTCTCTTTGACGGTCGACAGGGTGACATCCTCCGTTGCCTGGTCGTAGTTACGGGTGGTCATGATATGTCGCACACCCTGTGCCATACGGGTCTTGACGATGAGGAAATGGCCGGGATTGCCCAAGGCCGCCGTCAGATGACAGGGGGCCGGGTGGAGGGTCGTATCGAAGATAAAGTAACACCTATGTCCACGATAGATGCTGTCCTCGGCATCGTCGCAGGCAAAAAAAAGTGAAGAGTGAAGAGTGAAGAGTGAAAAATTTGCTACCGCGATGAGGATGGCGACTATTTTCTTTCTCATAAGATGATACGTTTTATTATTCTTCACCCTTCACTCTTCACCCTTCACGAAGCAAAGCCTTCTCGGCCTTGACGACACGCTCGAAGGCAAAACCGTCGAGCACGTTGTTCATCAGGGCTACAATCTGGTCGTTGCAGAGGTTGCCGATGCTGCCTTCGTGGGTGTGGTGGATATTCTTGTCGGGCGTGAACTGTCCTGCCTCGATGTCCAGTCCCACCTTCTTGTAGGCGTCGCGGAAGGGTAAACCTTCCGCTGCGAGGCGGTTCACCTCTTCGACGGAGAACATCGGGTCGTACATCGGGTTGTCGAGGATATGCTCGTTCACCTCTATCTTATTAATAATGTAGGCGGCCATCTGCAGGCAGTCCTTCAGCTCGTCGAAGGCGGGCAGGAAGACTTCCTTGATAATCTGCAGGTCGCGGAAGTAGCCCACGGGCAGGTTGTTCATGATAAGCGTCACCTGCTGTGGCAGCGACTGCAACTTATTTGACTTGGCGCGGATGAGTTCGAAGACGTCGGGGTTCTTCTTGTGTGGCATGATGCTCGACCCCGTGGTACACTCCTTCGGCAACTTGACGAACGAGAAGTTCTGCGAATTGAACATACAGGCATCGAAGGCTAACTTAGCTAAGGTGCCGGCGATAGTGGCGATGGCGAAACCTACGTTACGCTCCATCTTGCCGCGCCCCATCTGGGCATAGACCACGTTGTAGTCCATCGAGTCGAAGCCTAACAACTCCGTCGTCATCGTGCGGTTCAAGGGGAACGACGAGCCATAGCCAGCGGCCGACCCCAAGGGGTTACGGTTGGTCATCTTGTAGGCGGCCTGCAGGAAGAGCATGTCGTCCGTCAGACTCTCGGCATAAGCGCCGAACCACAGACCGAACGAGCTGGGCATAGCCACCTGCAGGTGGGTATAGCCCGGCATCAGCACATCCTTGTACTGCTCCGACTTCTGTATCAGCTCGTCGAAGAGCACCTTCACCTCTTCGGCAATCTCCATCAGCTGGTGGCGGGTGAAGAGCTTCAGGTCTACCAGCACCTGGTCGTTACGCGAACGACCGGAGTGGATCTTCTTGCCCATATCGCCCAACTTGCGGGTCAACAGCATCTCGACCTGTGAGTGGACATCCTCTACGCCGTCCTCAATGACGAACTCGCCACGGTCGGCCAAGGCGTAGATGTTCTTCAGTTCGTTGAGCAGCACGGGCAGCTCATCTTTACCTATCAGTCCGATAGACTCGAGCATCGTGATGTGAGCCATCGAGCCGAGCACGTCGTACTTAGCCAAATAGAGGTCCATCTCGCGGTCGCGGCCTACGGTAAACCGCTCTATCTCCTTGTTGACCTCAAAGTTCTTTTCCCAAAGTTTCATTGATTATTTTTCGTTATCACGTTATAACGTTATTTCGTTATACATATTCTATTTTGGAAAGGGCGTCGGCAATCTTCTCGACACCATCCTGCAACGGACCGCTGACCATGCCCTTGATGAACGGGTTCAGCTCGGCCTTCACCGTGACCTTCATCTTAGAGGTCGTCTCGGTGACGGGCAGCACCTGAATCCACACGTTGAAGGGCACGGGCGACTGCGCCGTCTCAAACTTCACGCACTTAGGCTCGTCGCGCTCAATGATGCGCAACTTGAGTTCGCCTACCGGCGGAACGTTCAGAGAAACCGTATCCTCGTCGAACGAGAAATCACTCACACGGTCACTCGGCACGCGGTCGCGCACCTTCTCCAAATTGCTCAGGTCGCTGATGTTACGGTAGACGGCCTCCTGCGAGTAGGGAATCTGCTTCACGCTACTCTCAAACTTCGTACTGTTGTCAAATAGTCCCATTCTTTCTAATTGATAGAGTGAAGAGTGAAGAATGAAGAGTGAAGAATTTGCTACCGCTAACCCACAAACCTCAATAATCACCCATTGTTAATTGCTTTTTTCTGACTTGTTTGAGTGAGTGCGAAGAGTTAAATACTGCAACTGCCTTTATGATGGCGGCAGCAAATTCTTCACTCTTCACTCTTCACTTTTCACTTTTCCACGTCGAGGGCGACTTGCGCCACTCAGCCAGGACGGCCTTCTCATCTTCCTTGATATAGCCCGTCTCAGCGGCCGCCTCAATGACAGCATCGTAGTTCGACAGCGTGATGAGTTTCACACCGGCAGCGGCAAAAGCCTCTTCGGCAACGGGGAAACCGTAGGTGAACGACGCCACCATACCAATCACCTCGACACCATACTGGCGCAGCGCCTCGACAGCCTTCAGCGACGAGCCGCCGGTAGAGATAAGGTCCTCGACGACCACCACCTTGCAGCCTTTCTTCAGTTCGCCTTCCACCTGGTTGCCCATACCGTGGTCCTTCGGCTTCGGACGGACGTAGCAATACGGCAGTCCTAACTCCTCGGCCACCAAGGCACCCTGGGCGATGGCACCCGTAGCCACACCGGCCACAGCCTCAGCCTCGGGGAACTGCTCCTGGATGACGTGGCACAGCTCTAACTTCACGAACGAGCGCAGACGGGGGAACCCCAACGTCTTGCGGTTGTCGGTATAGATGGGCGACTTCCAGCCGCTGGCCCATGTGAACGGCTCCTGCGGCTGCAACTTGATGGCTTGAATCTCCATCAGCTTTCGTGCAAATTGATGCTTTACTTCCATAGTTTCAATCGTTAATTTGGCTGCAAAGTTACAAAAAATTTCCTTTTTCCTTGACAGAAACAGAAAAAAAACGTAATTTTGCGGCAGATTTGACACATATAATTATATTGACATGAAAAGAAAAGTATTTGTAATGGCTCTTCTGACCGTTATGACGGTCACAACAGCCAACGCCCAGAAAGATGATAGTCAATGGACGCTGAACACCCGTGCTTGGAGCACGAACTATTTCACATCGATGATTGGCGGTGCCATCAATATCCTGATTACCGACGTCATCCTCGACTCACACGGTCCCGACTCAGTAACCGTCGACCGCATTTTGCCCTTCCCCAGCCTGGTGTTCCCCGTCGGCATGAAGAAGGAGGGCTTTGATGACCCGTACAACATTTACGGCCCCTACCACCGCGCTTTCAGCAATCCGTTCAAGCACATCGGCGACTATGCTGTCGGTCTCGACATCTCATATCAGCCTTCAGTCATCGGGTTCTATGCCGGTGCCTATTTCAAGAGTCAGGAGATTGTCTACAAGAACGAGCCCCGCGACGGTGACAACATCCGCGGTTTCTACTTCCAGCCACGTGCCGGCCTCAGCTTTGGAGGTGCGAAGAGTACGTTCGAGGCGGGCATCTTCTACGACATTCCCACTGGCTGCACCTCAACAAGCCTGGCCAACCCCGACAAGGACATCCTCAAGGAAGGCTTAGGACTTGACTTCGCCTTTACCAACTTCGACAAGGGCGACCCCACGTCGATGACCCTGCAGTTCTCCATGCCCCTCCACGATATGTTTAAGGAGAATCGCGACCCCGGCCTTGGCAAGCGTCGCGTCGGCTACATCATGCTGACACGCCGCATCAAACTGTAAGACTTTCAAGCATCAAGATTTAGCAAAGCCGAGGGCGAGCAGACTGACTCTGACGCCCTCGGTTTTCAGTATCTCACGGGCACAGGCCGTCATCGTGGCACCTGTCGTGACGACATCGTCGACAAGGAGGATATGACGCCCACGGATGGCATTGAGGTCTTTAGCCTCGAAGACATCGGCGACGTTCTCCATTCGCTCCTGGCGTCCCATCTGCGTCTGGCTTTTCACGAAGCGGGTGCGACGGACAATCTGGTTATAGATAGGCAACCCCGTCGCCTCGCTGATACCGCGTGCCAGTTCCATACTCTGATTGTAGCCACGCTGTCGCTGCCGTTTCTTGGCTAACGGTACGGGCACAATGAGGTCGATACCGTCAAAGAAGTCTGCGGCCATGAACTCACGGGCCATCAGCCGTCCCATCTCACGCCCTATCTCCGGGTGGTCGTGGTATTTCAGGTCGTACAGGATATTGCTGGTGCGCGAGCTGGCTTCATAATAGAAGAGAGCCGCCACCCGCTCTACGGGGATGATGCCCCAGAAGAGGCGGGCCATCGGGTTGTCGTAGGCACTAAGCTGATAGCCTGTGCGTGGCAGATGCAGGTTGCAAACGGCACAAATCACCCGCTCCGACGGCGCCAACCGTCTACCGCAGACCACACAGAGGCGTGGGGCGATGAGGTCGAGCAGGCGTTGCCAGATGCTAATCTTCTTCATACACTTCGTCAACATCGCCGTCGACACACTGGCGGATGATGTCGTAAGTAAAACCGCGGCTGAGGGCAAACTTCACTAACTTCTGATTCAGTTCGTAGTCGCTGGCAGCCTTGATGCTGCGCCGCTTCTGCTTGAGCAACGGGCGGAGTACGCTGAGGTATTGTTCGTCGTCAACCTCAGCGAGCACCGCTGTGCGGATATCGTCGCTGATGCGCTTTGTCCACAGCGCCTGTTCCACCTTGCGCCGTCCCCATTTGTTATAGAGAATCTTGTCCTTGACAAAGGCGCGGGCGTAACGCTCGTCGTCGACATAGCGCTCGCTGACGAGGCGCTGCATGACGCGGGCCTGAGCCTCGTCGGTCATGCCCCAGCGCCGCATCTTCTCCGTCAGGTCGTGCTGGCAGTGCTCGCTCCGGGCACAGAGCTGTGCTAATTGCAGGTAGGCTCCTTGTTCGGTTACTTCTTTCATCGTGTGGCTTTTATCATTCGTGGTTTGCCGAATTGGTCGTTCCTTATTTCGATGTCGTGATACGACATCGCACTGAGCAAGGCTGACAACTCGGTGGCGTAGAGGGGGTTGATTTCAAAGAAGAGACTGCCACCGGGCGTCAACGCGTGGCTGCCATACTGGGCAATGGCGCGGTAGAACAGCAGCGGGTCGTCATCAGGCACGAAGAGGGCCAGGTGTGGCTCGTGGTCGAGCACATGGTGCTCCATTGCCTCTGCCTCTTGCTGGCAGATATACGGTGGATTACTGACGATGAGGTCGTAACGGGAGATTGGTGGCGAGTGGAGCACATCCACCTGTTCGAACAACACATGGACCTGGGTGCGCCGGGCGTTCTCGCGGGCTATGGCCAACGCCCCCTCGGAGATGTCCCATGCCGTCACTTCGGCCTCAGGCAGTTCGGCAGCCAAGGTGCAGGCGATACATCCGCTCCCTGTACCTATATCGAGAATCCTCTCCTCTTTCTCTCCTCTCTCCTCTCTCCTCTCTCCTCTATTGCTTACCCACTGACATAGCTCATACGTCTCCGGACGTGGTATCAGTACCCCTGGTGCCACGCAGAACCGTCGCCCACCAAACTCTGCTTCGCCAATAACATACTGCACCGGCTCGCCGGCCAACAGTCGCTGCTGAATCTGTCGCAGTTCGCGTTCGTCAGGCATCTGTCCGCAGAGCACCTCAGCCATCGTCAGACCAAAGTGCACCTCCAACACCATCCGGGCAACGGCCTGCGCTTCCCGTTCGTCATACACCGCCGTCAGCGGTCGCCATAATTCCTGATTTGTCATAGTTTTGCTGCAAAGGTAACAATAATTTCTCATTTCTCATTTCTCATTTCTCATTTTTTTTGTAACTTTGCAGCCAAAATCTGAATGAATATGAATATCGAAGCATTGATAAGCAAGGCTGCCGGCGAGGCTGTGAAGACGCTCTACGGCATGGATGCAACCGAAAAGATGTTGCAGCTGCAGAAAACGCGCAGCGAGTTTGAGGGCAACCTGACGCTCGTGGTCTTCCCGTTTGTGAAGGCCGCCAAGAAGAGTCCGGAACAGACAGCCCAGGAGATTGGCGAGTATCTGGTGCAGAACTGCACGGCCATCGACAAGTTCAACGTGGTGAAAGGCTTCCTGAACCTGAGCATCGGCGACGGCGCCTGGCTGGAACTGCTCAAGGCCATTGACCAGGACGACCACTTCGGCACAAAAAGTGTGGACGAGGGTTCCCCCCTCGTCATGATCGAATATAGCTCGCCCAACACCAACAAGCCCCTCCACCTCGGCCACGTCCGCAACAACCTGCTCGGCTGGTCGTTAGCTCAGATCATGGAGGCCAACGGCAACCGCGTGGTGAAGACGAACATCGTCAACGACCGCGGCATCCACATCTGCAAGTCGATGCTGGCCTGGCTGAAATATGGCAATGGCGAGACACCGGAGTCGAGCGGCAAGAAGGGCGACCACCTCATCGGCGACTACTACGTAGCCTTCGACAAGCACTACCGTGAGGAGCAGGCACAGCTTCAGGCACAGTTAGTAGAAGCTGGTATGCCGGCTGACGAGGCTGCCAAGCGGGCCAAGGACGAGGCTCCGCTCATCAAGGAGGCTCACGAGATGCTGGTGAAATGGGAACAGAACGACCCCGAGGTGCGCGCCCTGTGGGAGAAGATGAACTCGTGGGTGTATGCCGGCTTCGACGAGACCTACAAGAAGATGGGCGTCTCGTTCGACAAGATATATTACGAATCACAGACCTATCTCAAGGGTAAGGCTAAGGTAGAGGAAGGACTCGCCAAGGGTCTCTTCGAGCGCCACGACGACGGCTCCGTCTGGGCCGACCTCACCAACGAGGGCCTCGACCAGAAGCTGCTGCTGCGCTCCGACGGCACCTCCGTCTACATGACGCAGGACATCGGCACCGCCGAGATGCGCTTCCAGGACTACCCCATCGACAAGATGATCTACGTCGTGGGCAACGAGCAGAACTACCACTTCCAGGTGCTCTCTATCCTACTCGACCGCCTCGGCTTCAAGTGGGGCAAGGAGCTGGTCCACTTCTCATACGGCATGGTGGAGCTGCCCAACGGCAAGATGAAGAGCCGCGAGGGAACAGTTGTCGATGCCGACGACCTGATGGCACTGATGGTTGAAGACGCCTACAAAACCTCGATGGAATTGGGCAAATTTGACGATATGACCGAAGAGGAGCGTCGCGAGATTGCCCGCATCGTCGGCATGGGCGCCCTGAAGTACTTTATATTAAAGGTAGACGCGCGTAAGAACATGCTCTTCAACCCCGAGGAGTCCATCGACTTTAACGGCAATACCGGCCCCTTCATCCAGTACACCTACGCCCGCATCCGCTCGATTCTGCGGAAAAGTGAAGAGTTAAGAGTGAAGAGTGAAGAATTTGCTACCGCCATACCTTCACCTTCAAATAACGCGCAGCCTGATTCTTCACTCTTCACTCTTCACTCTTCACTTAGTGAAAAGGAAATAGAATTGATTCAGAAGATGAACGAGTTTGGAGCAGCCGTCGAGCAGGCCGGCAAGGACTACAGCCCCTCGGGCATTGCCAACTACTGCTACGAACTGACGAAGGTCTTCAACCAGTTCTACCACGACTACTCCATCCTCAACGAGCCAGATGCCGACAAGCGTGCCGTCCGCCTCATGCTGGCCAAGAACGTTGCCAAGATCATCAAGAGCGGTATGGCCCTCTTAGGCATCGAAGTTCCCGAGCGCATGTAATTTTGATTCATACAAATACAAAAAGAGGGTGTGTCAGCGTGACACATCCTCTTTTTATATAGGAAAGATAAAAAAAAGTATCTATACTCTGCGGAATGTGCCCAAATTTTAATGATTCCGCAGAGTATAGGGCGTAATTTTACTTTTGTTGTCATTATAATAAGTACATGCGATTTTCAACAAAAAGGGTGACAGGGTGACAGAACGCCGATGTACAGGGCGTCTGCACCCTTTTTTGAGGGTGACAAGGGTGACAGGAGGGTGACAGGTTGGCAGTTCGGTTTTTGTGGCCGTCAGTCGTGGTTTTGAGCCGTCTAAACGCTGGTGAGAGGTGGCGTCTGGAGAATGAAAGGCGGCTATTCGTTGTTGAATTCTCGAGAGAATTTGGAGGTTTTCCGGTTGCAAACCAGTGGTGAGGCGGCGGTTTAGCGCTGAATTCTCGAGAGAATTCGGTTGGGTATGGCACGGTTTTTGCTATTAAGAAGGTATTGCTAACCAAGTTTAGACGTATGAAAGACATAGACAAAGTATTGATGAGTTATCTCTACCGCCGTGAGTGGAAAGAGAAGTGCGTGACACTCAGCCAGATAGCCGAGTGGACGAAGAGTGGTAAATATCGTGCTCGCGTGGAGGCCGCGAGGGGTCTCAGGGAGATTCCGATGGAGGGCGGCATGACCAGCGGGCCGATGGTGGCAGAGGAACTGCCACGGGTGATGCCTGCCAAGGGTGCTCAGGGGCAGTACACGGGACTGGTGCTGCTGTCGTTCCCGGTTAACGAGGGCGTCGAGACGTTAGAGCGGCTACGACGGACGGTGAACCTGTGGGAGCAGACGGTGCTGTCGTTCATCGGGGCCGAGGGGCGGTCGCTGGAGGTGATTGTGGCCTATAGGCTGACGGGAGGAGCGTTGCCTGCGGGGGAACAGGGAGGCGGACTGCCTGCGGGGGCATCGCAGGCCACACTGTTTCAGCAGTATGCGTATAAGCGGGCGGCGGAGTTTGCGCTGGCATCGACGGGGTTCAAGCCTGTTGAGGTGGCACACGACGGCTCGGAGTCGTTCCGCATCTCCTACGACGAGCAGGTGTATTACCACCCGGAGGCCAAGCCGATAGAGATGGCACAGCCCACGGAGCCGCTGACAGACGAGTCGGCGCAGATGGTCGGGATACCGGTGGAGGTACAGCTCGACACGGAGGTGTTGCCAGGCTACACGCGCCGCGAGATGGACGCCACGAAGTTCAACTTCATCTGTCGCGAACTGGCCAACGGCAAGGAGATGGACGAGGACGAGTACCTGATGACGTTAGCCGCGGAGTGCCGCAAGGCAGGTGTCGACAAGGAACTGGCCATCAAGGACACCATCGCGATGGGGCTGTTCTTCAAGAAAGACGTTCTGGTGCGCTCGGCGTTCAATGCGGCCTACGAGAAGCACCCCTTGGGGCGCAAGAACCCTGTGGAGCGCTCGCTGATGCACCAGCAGTTGTTGGAGGAATTCCTGCGTCGCCGCTATATGTTCCGCCGCAACAGCGTGACGGGCGACCTGGAGTATCAGGAGAAGCACCGCTATGCGCTGTGGTGGAAGCCGCTGACCGAGGAGGCGCGCAACGACATCAACAACGCGGCCATCGAGGAGGGCATCAAGGTGTGGCCGAAGGACCTGGAGCGCGTGCTCGTCTCTGAGCATACCGACACGTACGACCCTGTGCGCGAGTGGCTCGACGGCCTGCCCGCTTGGGACGGCCGCGACCGTCTCGGCGAACTGGCTGACCGCGTCAGGACGCAGACCTCTGGCTGGCGCGACAACTTCAAGATATGGATGCGCGCGATGGTGAGCCAGTGGCGGGCGGGGCGCGATGCGATGTACGGCGCCCAGATGGTGCTGATGCTCGTTGGCGGTCAGGGCACGCGGAAATCGACCTTCATGCGGATGCTACTGCCCCGTGAGCTGATGCCATTCTACATCGACCGCATCGATTTTGCCAACCGCAAGGAGGCGTTGCGGGCGCTGAGCCGTTTCCTGCTTATCAACATCGATGAGTACGACCAGGTGTCGAAGGCGCAGACGGCCTTCCTGAAGCACCTCATCCAGCGCACCGACGTGAAGGAGCGGAAGCTCTACTCGACGACCTTCGAGCAGAACCAGCGCTACGCCGCCTTCTGTGCCACCACCAACTCGCTCGTCCCGCTGAAGGACGAGAGCGGCAGCCGCCGCTATATGGTGGTCGAGGTGAACGGCGTGATTGATACCGACACGCAGGGCGACAAGGCCATCGACTACCGCCAGCTCTATGCCCAGATCGTCGAGGAGATAGAGCAGGGCGAGGAGTATGCCTTCACGGGTGAGCGCGAACAGCTGATAGTGGCGCAGAATGCCGACTACTACGAGACGCCAAACGTGGTTGCCTTGTTTGAAGACCTGTTCCGTATACCCCAGGGGGGTGATCAACCGCTGCTGTTAAGTCCTACGGAAATCCTCACCTATATCAAGGACGCGAAGAAGACGAACGTGGTCACGCAGTCAAATGCCACACTCTTAGGCAGTTATCTCCATCGCAGGGGCTTCCGGAAAGGTAAGGGCGAGAAGCGTCGCTGCTATTTCGTGGCTCTGAAAAGCTGACACCCTCCTGTCACCCTTGTCACCCTCAAAAAAGGGTGCAGACGCCCTGTACATCGGCGTTCTGTCACCCTGACACCCTTAAACGCAAAATTCTTAGTATATGAAATACATAATAGTCAAAGAAACCAAGCCGACATTGAAGACTTTCGGCAAGTATAAGGCAAAGGCCGTACACAACGGCGAGGTAGGCAGTCGCCATATCAGGGACGAGGTGTCCGAGCGCTTAGGTATCTCCGAAGGTGCCGTCGAGGCCGTGATGATGTGTCTGTCGAACGTCATCAGCCAGCACCTGCGTCGTGGCGACAAGGTGCGTCTCGACACCTGGGGCCTGATGAAGCTCGAGATAGAGAGCGACAAAGTGGACGACCCCGCAACATTCCGTGCCAATAAGCACATCCGCGGCGTCCGTCTCCACTTCCTGCCAGAGAGCGAGAAGGGCAAGCCCGAACTCTATCAGGGCATGACGTTTGAGAAAGAGAGGGGGTAGCTGGTAACAGCTGAGTTATAATTCTAAAAGCCCTTCAGGAATGGTCATTTTGATGACCTTGTTTTTGCTGTCGATATTGGTAATGAGTTCTTCGGCGGCGGGGATGAGACGACCGTCTTCTAACTCGAAGAGCAGGTTGGCGGTAGAGTCGTCGATAGCGGCGATGCGGCCTACGGTTGTTCCTGTGGTTACGTCGACCACATCGAAGCCAATCAGCATGGAGAGGGAAGGGGTTTCGTCGTCATCAGCCAGGGAACGGGGGAAGTAGACGTCGCAGCCCGTCAGCTCCTGAGCGCGCTGCTGGGTGTCGACATCCTCGAACTTGACCAGGGCAACGGTGTCACTGCGGAAGCGGTACTCCTCGATGAAGAAAGGTAC
>Ga0256407_10012851_pt1 | contig 11299 bp, 7 predicted proteins | sample RumenRJG_04DNA_FD_193489 | JGI IMG/M metagenome (GOLD analysis project Ga0256407, IMG submission 193489) | Bovine rumen microbial communities from Lethbridge, Alberta, Canada - RJG_04 | ecosystem: Host-associated > Mammals > Digestive system > Stomach > Rumen | place: Canada: Alberta | collected... | reverse complement strand
CGGCCTTAGCATTAGAAGGCAGCTGACCGTCGGCGATAGAGAATGATACGGCACGCAGGTGGTCGGCGCAAACACGCATAGCCACATTGATGTCATCCTGCTCCTTGCTGATAGGATTCTCAGTCTCCTCCTCGAAAGTGAAGTACTTCAGTCCGGTAATCTGCTGCTCGGCCTTGATGATTGGCTGGAACACGTCGGTATCGTAGTTAGAGTGCTTGCCCTGCATCATGCGGACCAGACGCTCAAATCCCATACCGGTATCGATAACGTTCATCGACAGAGGCTCAAGCGAGCCGTCAGCCTTACGGTTGAACTGCATGAACACGATGTTCCAGATCTCGATAACCTGTGGGTCGTCCTGGTTAACCAGCTCGCGACCAGTCTTGCCGCTGGCAGCCTTCTGCTCGGGAGTACGAGAGTCTACGTGAATCTCAGAGCAAGGACCGCAAGGACCTGTATCGCCCATCTCCCAGAAGTTATCGTGCTTGTTTCCGTTGATGATGTGATCCTCGGGAACGTGCTTAGCCCAGTACTTGGCAGCCTCGTCGTCGCGAGGGATATTCTCCTCGGGCGAACCCTCGAATACAGTCACATAGAGATCCTCAGGATTCAGCTTGAGCACATCAACCAGATACTCCCAAGCCATATCGATGGCGCCCTCCTTGAAGTAGTCGCCGAAGCTCCAGTTGCCGAGCATCTCGAACATGGTGTGGTGATATGTATCGTGGCCAACTTCCTCGAGGTCGTTGTGCTTACCGCTAACACGCAGGCACTTCTGGGTATCCGCTCGACGGCGTGGCTCTGGGTCGCGTGTACCCAGAATGATATCTTTCCATTGGTTCATACCTGCATTCGTAAACATCAGCGTTGGGTCGTCCTTGATAACCATAGGAGCTGATGGAACGATAGCGTGCTGTTTCGACTCGAAAAACTTCTTATATGAGTCGCGAATCTCGTTTGCTGTCATCATCTTACTTGACTATTTATCAATTTTACTATTTGACATTTTACTATTTGGGGTGCAAAGTTACACATTTTTTCGGAAATGCTTTGTGATTTCGTGGAAAAAGATTATCTTTGCGGCAAAATAATTAGATTATGGCACTGAATCTTAAAAGGAATTTGAAGACTTACTACTCCATAAAGGAGGTGTCTGAGATGTTCGACTTGCCCGAGAGCACTTTGCGCTATTGGGAACAAGAGTTTACATTCTTGAGGCCGAAGACCTCAGGACCAGCCAAGATACGCCAGTATCAGGAGAAGGATCTGGAACAGATACGACTGATACATAATCTGGTGAAGGTTCGCGGATTTAAGATTGCGGCTGCACGCGAGATCCTGTTGAAAAACCGTAAGGGTGCCGATACTAAGGCCGATGTGCTGGAAGAGCTGATAGACATGCGGACAGAACTGCTGGCACTGAAAGCTCAGTTAGAGTTGCTTTAAAATAATAATCCCCGCCAACCGGCGGGGATTACTGTTTATTTCTTGTGTCCTCCAAACTCGTGTTTGTGCTGCTCCTTGAAGGCTGCACCTTCTTTCAGCATCTCCTGTACGGCACGCTCCAACTGACGGTCGCGACCGGTGAGGTAATCCTCAGGAGAGTTGTAGACCACGATGTCGGGATTAAGCTGGGTGTTCTCGCCGTAGTCGCCGCGAACATCGATACGGCCCACCTGTGGGATGCCGAATACGATATCGTTGACAAGTGTCTCCCACCATACGCTGGTAGAAGTACCAGCTACAGGAGCACCGATAAGCTTACCTATCTTCATGTCCTGATACTGACGGGGGAATCCACAGGCATTACTGTAGTCGTCCTCGCAGAGCAGAACGCATGATGGCTTGATCCACTGAGCCGAAGGCTCAACACCGAGATACTTGCCGTGAGCGATGAAGTGAGAGTGCTGCTTGCCGCTAAGCAGGTGGCACAGATCATCGTGCAGATAGCCGCCGCCGTTGTGGCGCTCGTCAACGATGACTGCATCGCGCTCGCGGTTGTCCTCGTTCAGTATTTCCTCGTAGAGCTTGCGGAACTTCTCGCCGTTCATCGATGAGATATGTACATAGGCTATCTTTCCGCCCGAGATGCTATCTACCATACGGCGGTTGCGCTCTACCCAACGGTTATACAACAGGTTGTTGAAGGCTGAGAGCGAGATAGGACGAACATTGATGTTCTTGCCGTTGATGGTGAGACGTGTCATCTTGCCGGTCTTGCCTGCCAGCAGAGGATAGTAATCCTCGCCCTTCTTGATAGGAGTACCGTCGATAGCCTCGATGATGTCACCTGCCTTTACGCCTGTGTTGCGTACAGCCAGCGGACTGCCCTTAACCACTTCGGCAATCTTCAGTCCGTCGCCCTTGTAACTCTCGTCATAGAACAGACCCAGCGATGCTGTGCGGAATTTTACCGGGTCGTAGTAGCGGGCACCTGTGTGCGAGGCGTTAAGCTCGCCCAGCATCTCAGCCAACATATCGCGGAAATCGTACTCGTTGTTGATATATGGCAGGAACTTCTCGTATACCTTCTTGTATCCGGCCCAGTCTACACCATGCAGGTCAGCGCGGTAGAACTTGTCATCGACCTGGCGCCAGATGTGCTCAAACAGATGCTTGCGCTCGGCATAAGGACGGTAGTTGAACTGAGCCTCGAAATCTACGTTGGTACGTTTGCCCTTGGCTATCTCAATCTTCTTGATGCCACCCTTGCTCAGCACGAAGAGGTTCTTGAACTTCTTGTCGGGCTGCAGGTCACCCTTTCCAACTTCCTTCTGCAGCAGTTCGTTCTTGTCCTCCAGCAGGTCGTACTTATACAGGTCGTAGCCGTCTTCGAAGGCTGCCTCGTAGATAAGAGTGTCGCCCTTAGGTGTGAGGAATGCGTCGCCCAGACGGGTAGAGGGGGCTGTAAGTCGAACCACACGGTCGCGACAGTTTTCCAAGTCGAACTTCAACGGCTCGACAGCTGCCTTCTTCTCTGCAGATTTCTTGTCGGCGGTCTTCTTGTCGCCATCATCACTCTTCTTAGCAGGCTTGTGAGCCTCGTCGTATAGTGCCTTCTCCTCCTTGTTCATCATAAAGCGCTCGTAGGCATCGATGTCGAAGAACATGATGAAGAAATCGCTGTGATATCCGTGTCCACCATGATTCTTATATCCTCGGCGGTTACTCTTGAATAGCATAGCCTTTCCGCCGAGAGCCCAGTGGGGCTTGAAGTCTACATATGCGCTGTTGGTGAGGTTATAAGGCTTCTGCTTGCCCGATGCATCGATAAGTGCGATATCATCGTGGTGATAACCGCCGTCGCCATAGTATGTGGCCAACAGCCAACGGCTGTCGGGACTCCACTCAAAGTCGATGTCGCCATCAGAATATGAGAAGAGATTCTTGCCGTCCATCACAGTGCGAACCTGTTTTGAAGCCAGGTTGATGATGCGGATGGTTCCGCGATCCTCGAAGAATGCCAGTTCCTTACCATCAGGACTGAATCGTGGATAGAACGAAGTGCGGTTCTGCTTGGTAAGCTGCTCCTCAACGATGTCGGTAGCATAGGCAAACTGTTTCTCATCCTTGTTCTTGATGGTGGCGCGATAGATATTCCAGCAACCGCCGCGCTCTGAGGCGTAGGCGATGCTACGTCCGTCAGGTGAGAAGCTCAGGTTGCGCTCCATCTCGGGAGTATCGGTGATACGGATGGTAGTCTTGTAGTCTACAGAAGTTACGTAAACCTCGCCGTGAACGATGAATGCAACCTCCTTGCCGCTAGGCGAGGCACATATCTCGGTAACATTCTTGTTGAGCACGTCCTGAATCAGTTCGCGGTCGTTGCGGTCGCTAACGATACTGATGTTTACGCGCTGAGGCTTGCCGCCCTGACGTACGGTATAGATCTCACCGTCGTATCCGTAGCACAGAGTGCCGTCGGCAGCAGCTGTGAGGAAACGCACAGGATTGGTCTTGTGCTGAGTTATCTGCACGTTCTGAGTGCCATCCAGACTGCGGTACCATACGTTGAAGTTGCCGTCGCGCTCGCTCAGGTAATAGTATCCCTTACCGTCGGCAGTCCACACAGGAGTGCGGTCCTCGCCCTCAAAGTCGGTAAGTTTTGTGTACTTGCCCTTCGACAGCATCCAGATATCGCGGCATACTGGCGACTTGTGGTGCTTGCGATACATATCCTCGCTACCCTTGATGTCGTGGTACAGGATGTCGCCTGTCTTACGGTTGATGTTGATATCAGCCATAGGCAGGGCATTATACATACGTGGACGATCACCCTTGATGCTTACCTCATATATCTGTGGGAACTTCCCCATACCGGGGATGATAGACTGCAGACTAGGCATTTCGGCCATGCTGAACAGCACGTGATCGTTGTCGGTGAACGTCAGTATCGTCTTGAAGTGACTGCTTGTGGTAACCTGTTTTGGTTCGCCGCCATCCTTCGATACAATCCAGATGTTGGTGCAGTCCTCGCGGTCGGAAGCAAAAGCTATCTTGCTGCCGTCGGGACTCCACACGGGGTTGGAATCGTATGCGGGATTGGTGGTGAGCTGTTTTGCTGTGCCACCAGTTACGGGCACGGTAAACAGGTCGCCCTTGTAAGAAAACACTATTGTCTTACCATCGGGCGAGATAGCGCAGTAGCGCATCCACAGCGGACGCTCCTGGGCCGAAACCGAAGCCGACAGCAGACAGGTTAAAACTAGTAATAGTAATTTTTTCATATATATACCTTATTATATTTATAGGAGTGGAGTCCATGTGTTGGATTTTGTGAATACTTTCTCTAATGTGATGGCACTGGCCTCTTTCTTGGTGAGTTGGCGGCTCCAACTTACGCGCTGTTTGGGCTGATAGCCTGCACCGCGATTGTTGTACTCCAGGTAGCGGGCGGTCTGCTCGCGATGCTTCTCCCAGTGATGCCAACCTTCGGGACGTATGTGTGCGCCCAGTTCGCAGTTCATAAACAGCGTATAGCCATAGTCGCGCCAGGGGCGACCCAGATAAACCTTAGTAGCCTCGCCGCTGGCAATGAGTCGGCAGTTGTTGAACACATATCCGAATGCCTGGTCCTGCGGAGTTGAGGCTGCGGTAACGTACGAGTTGATAAGACTCTCGATAGTACATCCCTCGAACCACGCTGTCGACGGACCGAAGATAAAGTCGGTGGTGCCACAGATGTAGCAGTCCTTGAAATAGAGTCGGGTGCCGGCCATGCCTGTATACACAGTATCCTGGTGACCGATGAAACGACAACCTACAAACACCAGTCGGTCGCCCTCGGTATGCAGCGCTACAGCCTGTCCCAGTCTGGCGGAGTTGTTCTCGATGGTGATGTTCTTAAGTGTGATGTCGTTGCCCTGAATCTTCAGAGTGTATGTACGGAAGGTGCCCATCGGCTTTCCTGTTTCGGGTCGCTTGATATTGGCGTGGTCATCGTAGGTGATGACAGTCTTCTCGGCATCCTCGCCGCAAATCTCGATGTTCTGTACCCACGAAGGGATAATCAGCTTCTCCTTGTATATTCCGTTCTTTACGAAAATAACCTTATGGTAATCCATAAACGCCCGGCACACCTCGATAGCCTCGTCGATGGTGCGGAACTCGCCCGTACCGTCGCGAGCCACAACAATTGTATCCGGATTGTCGTATTTGCTTGCGGACCAGCCGTTTTGTGTTGAGGCCATTATGGCCAGTAATAGCAGTAGTTTCTTCATCAATTATAAGTAGTTTTACATTATCTCGCTTATCTCCTTCAGGTCCTGGATTTTCTTCAGGTTATCCATGATGGCGCGCACGTTTTCGCGGTCGTGTACACGCATCTCGATGGTTCCTTCGAAGATACCCTCCTCGCAGGTGATGAGAATCTTGTGAATGTTGACGCTCATCTGCGATGAGATGACCTGAGTGATGTCGTTAAGCATTCCCATACGGTCGATACCGCTGATACGGATGGTGGCATCAAAGTATAGTTTCTTGTGCATATCCCACTTGATGTCGAGTATGCGGTTGCCGTAGCTGGTCTTGAGCTTGGCTGCAACCGGACAGGAACGCTTATGTATCTCAATCTGATTCTTGTTGTTGATATAGCCCAGCGCATCGTCGCCCGGGATGGGGTGACAGCAGCCCATGAACTTGTATTGCTTGAAGTTCTCCTCGCTGATGTAAACTGGCTTTTTGCGATTGAACTTGTCGGGCACCACAAACAGCTCCTGCTTGTGCGACTCCTCCTTTTTCTTCTTGCTGCCAACGAATGGCACGAACTTACGCCAACCTGAACTGCTGTCTTCTTCCTTGTTCTTGCCGTTCAGTTCGTCGATATCCTTCTCGCCCAGCAGTACAATCTTCTCGCCCAGAGCCTGGAAGAACTCGGCGCGCTTGCTGTACTCGTGGTACTCGGCCAGTTTGTCAGCGAGTGCTGTTGTGGGTTCGAAGTTGTTCTTCTTAAGGAATGCGTTAAGTATTTCCTCACCCTCGCGTTGCGTCTCGCGGTTGTCGCGGCGCAGTATGGCCTGAATCTTGGCCTTAGCCTTAGCGGTAGATACAAAGTTGATCCAACCTTCATTGACGTGCTGCGACTTGGATGTGAGAATCTCTACCTGGTCGCCACTCTGCAGTTTGTAGCTCAGCGGAACCAGCTTGTGGTTAACCTTAGCACCGATACAATGACTGCCCAGGAAGGTGTGGATGGAGAATGCAAAGTCGAGTGCCGTACAGCCTGCAGGCAGAGTTCGGATCTCGCCCTTAGGCGTAAACACGAATATCTCGCTGGCAAACAGGTTGAGCTTGATGGTATCCAGAAAGTCCATAGCATCGGGCTGTGGGTCGTCTAGAATCTCCTTGATGGTGCGCAACCACTCGTTGAGCTCGTTCTCGTCCTCGGTATATTCCTCCTCAACGCCGTCCTTGTATTTCCAGTGAGCCGCAAATCCCTGTTCTGCAATCTCGTCCATACGGTCGGAACGTATCTGCACCTCAATCCACTGACCTGTCTTCGACATCAGTGTAACGTGCAGTGCCTGATAGCCGTTGGCCTTAGGCTGCGAGAGCCAGTCGCGCAGACGGTCGGGGTGGCTCTTGTATATCTTTGAAATGGCGACGTATATCTTGAAGCACTCGTTTACCTCGTCGTCGCGGTTGTTGGGCGTAAAGATGATACGCACGGCCAGGATATCGTAGATTTCCTCGAACGACACGTGCTTGTTCTGCATCTTGTTCCAAATAGAATAAGGTGTCTTTACGCGCTCCTTGATCTCGTATTTTATGCCCATGCTGTTGAGTGCGTCCTCGATGGGCGAAGTGAACTGCGAGAACAACTCGTCGCGGTCCTCACGAGTCAACTTAAGTTTCGATTCTATCTTGTTGTACTCGTCGGGGTGCTCAAACTTAAAGCTCAGGTTCTCCAGCTCGGTCTTGATCTTGTTCAGTCCCAGACGGTTGGCCAGCGGTGCATATATATATAATGTCTCGCCAGCAATCTTATATTGCTTGTTGGCCGGCTGACTCTCAAGCGTACGCATGTTGTGCAGTCGGTCGCATATCTTGATGATGATCACACGGATATCATCACTCATGGTGAGCAGCAACTTCTTGAAGTTCTCGGCCTGTGCCGATGCCTGTTCGCCGAAGATTCCGCCGCTGATCTTTGTCAGACCGTCCACAATCTGGGCTATCTTGGCACCGAAGATGTTCTCGATGTCCTCCACGGTATAGTCGGTATCCTCAACCACATCGTGCAGCAATGCGGCACAGATACTGGTAGAACCCAGTCCTACCTCCGAGCATGCTATCTGAGCCACAGCGATGGGGTGCATGATATATGGCTCGCCCGAAAGACGGCGAACACCCTTGTGGGCCTGACGTGCAAAGTTGAAGGCCTTTGTGATGAGTTCTACTTTCTTGCGATGACGCGATGAGATATAGTCGTTCAATAGTTTCTCGAACGCCTCGTTGATCATCTGATCATCTCTTTCCTCTTGGGTTAATTGCTTCTCTTCTTCCATTTCTACAAATTATCTTCTGCGACGTTTCTTGCCTTTGCTTCTTGCCTTGGTGGCACCGCGCTTCTTGCCCTTGGATACGGCAGCTTTGCCTCGGCGGGCTGCATTGCGGCTACGGCGAGCCGAGGTGCGTCCGCGGCGTACGCTCTTCTTACTGCGGAATGTAGGCTGGTCATCGTTCACTTCTACCACAGCGCGCTTGGTAAGCAGCTCGGTGGTGCGATAGTTGTAGATGCTGTCCTGCATATCTATGAATCGTCCGGTGTCGGCCATCGGCAGACGGATGGCGTATTTCTTAGAAGATCCTGGAACGATGTCGCGACGATACTGCGGATTAAGTGAGCGCAGCATCTCGATGTCGAGATCGAGTACATCAGCTATCTGTTCCAGATGCACATCGCGGTCAACCACGATAGTGTCGGTCTGCAGTGGCAGTTTTGTTGTCATCGGACAGATGTTGTGCTCGCAGTAATAAGTCATTGCATAGTTGGCTGCGATAAAAGCAGGCACATATCCGCGAGTCTCGGCTGGCAGATATGGGTACAGCTGCCAATAGTCCTTGAAACCGCCTGAACGGCGGATGGCCTTGTTGATATTACCAGGACCGCAGTTGTAAGCGGCAATCACCAGGTTCCAGTCGCCGAAGATGCGGTACAGGTCGCGCAGATAGCGTGCTGCAGCATACGAAGCACGAACAGGGTCGCGGCGCTCGTCGACCAGTGAGTTTACCTCAAGTCCGTACATTTTACCTGTTCCCAGCATAAACTGCCACAAACCTGTTGCGCCAACGCGTGATACGGCCTTCGGGTTCAGAGCACTCTCGATGACAGGCAGATACTTAAGTTCGAGTGGTACCTGATAAGCCTCGAGTGCCTCCTCGAAGATTGGCACGTAGAAGTTGGCTGCACCCAGCATGTAACTTACCGAGTGGCGCAGACGTCCCATGTATCGGTCGATGAATCGCTGCACGATATCGTTGTATCCCATCTCCATGATGGTTGGCATACGGCGAAGTCGTTCGATATACTCCTCAGGAGTAAATGTAGGGTTCTCGTCCTTCATGTTGCAGTCGCCTGTGCTCAGGTATGTCTTCGACATATAGAGTCCCATCAGGCTGTCGAGGTCGAATGTCATAGCCTCGGGGAACTCGATCAGCTCCTCGTTGCCCTGCTTGTCACGTACTGAGATCTCGTCCTCTATTGGTACAAACAGAGAGTCGATCTCTTCTTCATCATCATCGTCAAAATCTGGATCGTCTAGCACAGTCTGTGCGGCAAGTGGACTGCTGAACAACAGCATCCACACGAAACTAAAAATTTTTATGTTATTCTTCTTAATCATATTCTAAAAGTTTAAACTACACTGCACTCCAAGCGACGCCGAGTTGAGCGGATTGTTGGATGTGTGGTCGTTGAGAATCGTTGGCTCAATCTTCAGACTCAGGTCCTTAGATATATCAAACACCGACAATTCTGCGTCCACGTAAGCGTCGACTACCGAGAGTGCGTATACACCTACCAGCACAAAGAAACTCATGTCGCGCCAACGGCGATAGCGGTCCTTACGTTTCTTGAACAGAGTCACAAAACGTTCTTTGTTGCTGTCGTTAATAGTTGTTCCAAGATGCAGGAACTGGTTGTAACTCTGTGTGCCGGGATCGTTATCCATCAGGTCGAGATATGCCTGCGAATAGTCCTTGTACATAGTGTTGTTCCAGTTCATGGCGTACAGACAACCCAGGAATCCTCCGTATACCAGCGGCAGTTTCCAGTATTTGCGGTTGTATATCTGTCCGCCGCCCGGAATCACCAGCGCCAGCCACAGGGCGCGCTTGGGATCGGGGCGCCACAGATTCATGTCCTTCGCAGGAATCTTCGGAATCCGTGTTGAGTCGATCAATATCGACATCTCATTGTTAACGACCTGTGTCAGCGAGTCGTTCTCCAAGGGTTCCTGTGCCCATGCGGCACCATTGCCCATCATCAGGAGCAAACCCGTTATCCACAGTTTACTTATTCTTCTCATTTCTGACTTTTCTTCACTTTGTCGAAGGCCTGCATAATAAACTCCAGTTCGTCCTCGTTGCTGAAGTTGATGCTGATCTTACCCTTTACCTCGGGCGAGCAGGTCATTGTTACCTTTGTCTTGAACAGTTCCGACAGACGGTCTCTAAGTATGCTGTACTCCAGTGGCAACTGGTTGGGCGATATCAGTTTTCTTACCTCCTGCAGAGGCTCACCCTTCTTTACTCGCTGCACCATCTCCTCGACCTTACGTACCGAGTAGCCGTTGCGGTGTACATCCTTAAACACCTTGAGCTGCTGCGAAGGACTGTCGAGCGACAGCAGTGCACGGGCGTGACCCATATCGATGTCGCGGTTCTTCAGTGCCATCTGTATCTGTGCGGGCAACTTGAGCAGTCGCATATAGTTGGTTATCGATGCACGGCTCTTGCCCAGTCGCTCCGACATCCTCTCCTGTGTCATGCCGGTAGTCTCGGCCAGTCGCTGATAGGCGAGTGCTATTTCGATGGCGTTCAGGTCCTCACGCTGTATGTTCTCGGCCAGAGCCATCTCCATCACGTGCTCATCACCTGTTGCCATGATGTATGCAGGCAGTTCCTTGATGCCAGCCATGTTGGATGCTCTCCAACGACGCTCACCGGCGATGATCTGATAGCGGTCGTGACCCTCGATCTTTCTTACGGTGATGGGCACGATCACGCCAATCTCGCGAATGCTCACGGCCAGCTCCTTCATTGCACTCTCGTCAAACTCACGACGAGGCTGGTCGGGGTTTGGTTCTATCTGGTCTATCGGCAGCATCAGCAGGTTGGCTGTGCCTTTTGTGCGGATGTCATTTGTATTGATGAGCGCATCCAGTCCGAGGCCTCTGCCCGTACCGATGTTGTCAAGTCCTCGTCCCAGGACATTCTTGTCATATTTTTTCTTGACGGCCATAGTTATTTCTTGTTCTTGTATATGATTTCCTGTGCCAGGGCCAGGTGGTTCTTTGCACCCGTAGAGTCTGCGTCGTACAGAATGGCGGGTAGTCCGTGACTTGGAGCCTCTGACAGTTTAACGTTTCGCTGTATTACGGTCTTGAATACCAACTCCTGGAAGTGGCGCTTCACCTCGTCGTATATCTGGTTGGCCAGACGCAGACGGCTGTCGTACATCGTCAGCAGGAATCCCTCGATCTCCAGAGCAGGGTTCAACTTGTTCTTGATAATCTTGATAGTGTTCAGCAGCTTGCTGATACCCTCCAGTGCAAAGTACTCACACTGTACAGGGATG
>Ga0256407_10012850_pt1 | contig 11300 bp, 9 predicted proteins | sample RumenRJG_04DNA_FD_193489 | JGI IMG/M metagenome (GOLD analysis project Ga0256407, IMG submission 193489) | Bovine rumen microbial communities from Lethbridge, Alberta, Canada - RJG_04 | ecosystem: Host-associated > Mammals > Digestive system > Stomach > Rumen | place: Canada: Alberta | collected... | reverse complement strand
AATGCAAAGGGGCGGGCGAACGATGTTCGCCCCTACAAATGGTTCATTAAGTCTTCCCAAGATTTGCGGACTGCCAAAGGCAGCCCCTACAATCTTAGTTCTGCGAAGCCTGAATTAGTAAATAAATAATTATAATATGAAATCACTGGACAAATCTTTCACAATGTGATATAATAGATGTGTTAATTGATAAGCTACCCTTTAATTCGATCCCGTGAGGTCGGCAAGGCGCGTTCGTAAATACTGTAAATATAGCTATAACCATAGCTATAACTGTAAGTATGCTCCCTGCCGCGGCGGGGAGCATTTTTTGTTGAATGGAGTGCCGCCTATGGAGCAGAAGCGCATTATAATGGACGATAAGGCAATTGCCCGTGCTATCGCCCGTATCTCCTATGAGATAATCGAGAGGAACAAGGGCACGGAGGACCTTTGCGTTGTGGGTATCTTCTCAAGGGGAGTCCCCCTTGGCAAGCGTATCGCCGATAAGCTCTCGGAGCTTGAAAAGAACGAAGTGCCTTTCGGTGCTCTGGATATCACGCCCTACCGCGATGACAGCAAACACGGCGGCGTTGCTGAAAAGACCGATATCCCTTTCGATATCACAGATAAGAACGTGGTCATCGTTGATGACGTTATCTTTACGGGAAGAAGCTCCCGTGCGGCTATAGACGCTCTCATAAAGCGCGGCAGACCGCGTTCCATACAGCTTGCGGTGCTGGTAGACCGCGGACACAGGGAACTCCCCATACGTCCCGATTATGTGGGTAAAAATCTCCCCACCTCTCACAGCGAGGTGGTAAAGGTCTCTGCCATGGAGATAGACGGCAGCGACGGAGTGGCTATATACTGAGATATCACGACTAAGAAAGCGAGGTAAATATGTCATCTATCCTTATCAGAAATATCCGAGCAGTTGACACGGAAACGGATACCACAACAGACGTACTAATCAAGGACGGCGTTATCGCTGAGCTTGGCGAGGGCATAACAGCTTCTGCCGAGCAGACTATTGACGGAACGGGACTTGTGCTCATGCCGTCACTGTTCGATATGCACGTACATCTCCGCGATCCCGGCTTCACCCATAAGGAGGACGTGCTCACAGGCTGCGGTGCGGCTCTGGCAGGCGGAGTCACAGGCGTTCTTGCAATGCCGAACACAAAGCCGCCCTGCGATAATCCCGAGACTATACGCTACATCATCGACAAGGCTAAGGGCACGGGAGTTGATGTTTATCCCGTGGGCTGCATTACAGGCGGAATGAGCGGCAACGGTCTCTGCGACTACGAAGCTCTCAAAGCCGCAGGCTGCATATGTATCTCCGACGACGGACGTCCCGTTGAGAATGCGGAGAATATGCGAAAGGCTCTTGAGCTCTCTAACGAGAACGGTCTGCTGGTGGCTTCACACTGCGAGGACCTGAGCATTATAAACGGCGGTATCATCAACAAGGGCGAGACCTCCGCAAAGCTTGGCGTCAAGGGTATGGACAGAGCTTCAGAGGACTACATAACCGCAAGAGAGATGATACTTGCTTCATCAGTTAATGCGAGAATACATATCTGCCACGTTTCCACAGAGGGCAGCGCGGCTATGATACGCTTTGCAAAGTCAAGAGGAGTAAAAGTCACCTGCGAGACGGCTCCACACTACTTCATGCTGACGGATAAGCTTCTGGAGAAGCGTGAAGCGGACTACCGCATGAATCCGCCGCTGAGGACTCCCGAGGACGTCAATGCTATAATCGAAGCCATAAAAGACGGTACTATAGACTGCATAATCACAGACCACGCGCCCCATGCCGCAGAGGAAAAGGCTGACTTCGAGAAGGCTCCCAACGGTGTTGTGGGACTGGAAACATCACTGGCGGCAACGCTTACGGCTCTCTACCACACAGGGGAGATAGACCTGCATAAGGTAGTTGAGCTCATGTGCGTGAATCCCCGTAAGATACTGGGACTTGACATACCGAGCATAAAGGTGGGCAGCACTGCCGACCTTGTAATAGCTGACATAAATAAAAAGTGGACAGTTGAGCCCGAAAAGCTCCACTCGAAATCACACAACACTGTTTTCAAGGGCATGGAGCTCACAGGAAAGCCTCTCGTCACTATATCAAAGGGCGAGATAAGATATAATGAAATGTAATTACAGGAGGAGAAACTATGTCATTTGACAGACTTATCGACAAGATAATCGAAATGAAAAATCCTACGGTGGTAGGTCTCGATCCGAAGCTGGAGTACGTTCCCGAGTTTATCCAGCGCCGCTACCTTGACAGCGACGGCTGGACATTAAAGGCTGCTGCAAAGGCTATATTCGACTTCAATCAGGCTATCATTGACGAGATACACGATATCGTGCCTGCTATCAAGCCTCAGGCTGCTTACTATGAGATGTACGGTCACTACGGTATCAGAACTCTTGAAAAGACTATCAGATATGCAAAGCTCAACGGTATGTTCGTTATGACAGACGGTAAGCGCAACGATATCGGCGCTACTATGGAGGCTTACACAAACGCTCACCTCGGTACAGTTACTATTGGCGGCAGCGATATCGAGCCATTCGGCGCTGACGCTCTCACAGTGAACGGCTACCTCGGCACAGACGGCATAGCTCCTCTCCTTAAAGTCTGCAAGGAGCGCGACAAGGGCATCTACGTTCTGGTAAAGACTTCCAACCCCTCATCAGGCGAGCTTCAGGACATGAAAATGGCTGACGGACGCACAGTATATGAGTGCATGGGCGATATGTGCGAGAAGTGGGGCGAGGATACACGCGGAAAGTACGGCTACTCCGCAGTAGGTGCAGTTGTAGGCGCTACATACCCCGAAATGCTCACAGAGCTCAGACAGAGACTTCCTCACACTATGTTCCTTGTTCCGGGCTACGGCGCACAGGGCGGCGGAGCTGAGGGCTTGAAGGGCGGCTTCGACGAGAACGGTCTGGGAGCTATCGTAAACTCCTCACGCGCAGTAATGTGCGCATACAAGAAGGAAGGCTGCGACGAGCACGAGTTCGCAAAGGCTGCAAGAAGAGAAGTTATCCGCATGAGAGATGACATCTGCCAGTACATCAACTTGAAGTGATTAGTGCTTAGAGCTAAGAACTAAGAACTAAGAGCTAAGAACTAAGAGAGGTGCAAGAATGGAAAACTACAAGAAGCTGATAGTTTGGCAGAAGTCAATGCTGCTTGTTAAAGAGACATACAGACTTTTGCGCTTCATGCCTAAATATGAGAATTATTCATTGTCGGATCAGATGCGGCGTTCTGTTGTATCAATACCTTCAAATATAGCTGAAGGTGCAGGTAGAAACTCATCAAGAGAATTTGCACATTTTCTTTCTATCGCTCGTGGTTCAAGATATGAGCTTGAAACACAATTACTTATATGTATTGAATTGAATTATCTGTCAGAGGAGCAATGTAAAGAAGCATTTGCTCTGATAAATGAAGTCGGTACAATTCTTAATGGCTTCATAAAAAAATTAAATCTCCAATAACTAAGGTCTTAGCTCTTAGATCTTAGTTCTTAGATCTTTTTTATACAATGGCGTATGGAAAAGATAATAAGCACCAATAATACGACCTCTAAAAACTAAAGGGAGGAATTTACAATGTCATTATTCAACATGGGAGAAAAAGCTTACCTTATGCTTGCCGACGGACAGGTGTTCGAGGGCAGGAGCTTCGGTGCCAAGGGCACTGTCATAGGTGAAGTCGTATTCACCACGGGAGTTACAGGCTATCAGGAAACTCTCACCGATCCCAGCTACTACGGACAGATAGTCACACAGACCTTTCCCCTTATCGGAAACTACGGTGTGAACTCAGAGGACAATGAGTCCGCTAAGTCCTATGTATCGGGATATATCGTTAGAGAGTGGTGCAACGCACCGTCAAACTTCCGCTGTGAGGGCAACATCAACGACTTCTTAAAGGAGCACAACATCGTCGGTATCAATAACATCGACACAAGACGTCTTACCCGTACTATCCGTGAGGTAGGCGTTATGAACGGCGTTATCACTACCGAGGACGTTTACGCAAAGAAGGACGAGCTTCTCGAAAAGGTCCGCGCTTTCACGGTAAAGGACGCTGTAAAGGCTGTTACCAATACCGAGACTCTTACCTATGAGCCCGAAGAAAAGAAGCTCCGCGTGGCGCTGTTCGATTTCGGCTACAAGCGCAATATCAGACAGGAGCTCTTAAAGCGCGGCTGTGAGGTAATCGTAGTACCTGCCTACACGACTGCCGCAGAGATAAAGGAGCTTGCTCCCGACGGCATAATGTTCTCCAACGGCCCCGGAGATCCTGCCGAAAATGTTGAGATAATCGAGAATATCAAGGAGATACAGAAGCTGGGTATTCCGATATTCGGTATCTGTCTCGGTCATCAGCTCATGGCGCTTGCCAACGGCGGAAAGACCGAGAAGCTGAAATACGGTCACAGAGGCGCAAACCAGCCTGTTATCGACCTTGAAAGCGGTCTTACCTACGTTACCAGCCAGAACCACGGCTACGCAGTAGTAGGGGACAGCATTGATCCTTCGGTAGGTCATGTTTCTCATATAAATGCAAACGATAAGACCTGCGAGGGCATACACTATACCTCAGTCAACGCAAGAACAGTTCAGTTCCACCCCGAAGCACACGGCGGACCGCTGGATACAGCGTACTTGTTTGACGACTTCGTTAATACAATGCAGAATGCATAATGCATTACGAATTATGAATTAAAATCGGAGGTAAATAGTATGCCACTCAGAAGTGATATAAAAAAGGTTCTTGTTATCGGCTCGGGTCCTATCGTTATCGGACAGGCTGCCGAATTTGACTACGCAGGCACTCAGGCCTGCCGTGCTCTTAAACAGGAGGGACTTGAAGTTGTTCTGGTAAACTCAAACCCTGCTACCATTATGACCGATAAGGCTATGGCAGACAAGGTCTACATCGAGCCCCTTACACTTGACGTTATCAAGCGTATCATTGAAATAGAAAAGCCCGACAGTCTCCTCTCCACCCTCGGCGGTCAGACAGGTCTTACACTGTCCATGCAGCTCGCAGAGGAAGGCTTCCTCGACAGCCACAATGTAAAGCTTCTCGGCGCTGATCCCGAAACTATCCACAAGGCTGAGGACAGACAGGCTTTCAAGGACACCATGGAGAAAATAGGCGAGCCCTGTATCCCGTCAAAGGTCGTTGAGACCGTTGAGGACGCAGTTGACTTCGCACAGGTAATACACTATCCCGTTATCGTCCGCCCTGCATTCACTCTCGGCGGAACAGGCGGCGGTATCGCCCAGAATGAGGAGGAGCTCCGCGATATAGCTACAAACGGACTTCGTCTTTCACCTATCACACAGATACTTGTTGAGAAGTGCATAAGCGGCTGGAAGGAAATAGAGTTTGAAGTTATCCGTGACGCAAAGGGCAATGTTATCACAGTATGCTCCATGGAGAACTTCGATCCTGTAGGCGTTCACACAGGCGACAGTATCGTTATCGCACCTGCCGTAACTCTCAGCGACAGAGAGTACCAGATGCTCCGTACAGCAGCTATCAACATCATCAAGGAGCTTAAAGTCGAGGGCGGCTGCAACTGTCAGTTCGCACTCCACCCCACAAGCTTCAAGTATGCTGTTATCGAGGTAAACCCCAGAGTTTCACGTTCATCTGCGCTGGCTTCAAAGGCTACAGGCTATCCTATCGCAAAGACTGCCGCTAAGATAGCTATCGGCTATACTCTCGACGAGATAATCAATCAGGTAACAGGCAAGACCTACGCCTGCTTTGAGCCTGCACTGGACTATGTTGTAATCAAGTTCCCGAAGTGGGCATTCGATAAGTTCGTTTACGCAAAGCGTACCCTCGGTACTCAGATGAAGGCTACAGGCGAGGTAATGGCTATCGGTACAAGCTTCGAGCAGGCTATGATGAAGGCTGTCCGCTCTATCGAGCTTGGCATGGACACCATGAACCTCAAAAAGCTTGCAAAGCTCTCCACTGAGGAGATACGCGAGAAGCTCCATGTTATCGACGATGAGCGTTCATTCTGCGTATTTGAAGCACTCAAGCGCGGAATAACTCCCGAAGAGATACACGAGATAACCATGATAGACAACTGGTTCCTCTATAAGCTACTGAACCTTGTGGAGCTGGAGAAATGGCTGGCAGAGGGCGAGCTCACAGAGGAAAAGTACGATATCGCTAAGCAGTACGGCTACCTCGACAGCACTATCGAGCGCATATCGGGACAGAAGTGCCCCAAGCACAAGAGCGCCGTTTACAAAATGGTAGATACCTGCGCAGGCGAGTTCAAGGCTGAGACTCCTTACTTCTACTCCACATTCGACGAGGAGAACGAAGCAAAGCAGTTCATCGAGCGCACCGACAAGGGCAAGAAAAAGGTCATCGTTTTCGGTTCAGGTCCTATCCGTATCGGACAGGGTATCGAGTTCGACTACTGCTCCGTACACTGTGTATGGACGCTTAAAGAGCTGGGCTACGAGGCTGTTATCTGCAACAACAACCCCGAGACCGTTTCAACCGATTTCGATACAGGTGACAGACTTTACTTCGATCCTCTTACAAAGGAGGACGTTCAGTCCATTATCGAGACCGAGCAGCCCTACGGCGTTGTTGTACAGTTCGGCGGACAGACAGCTATCAAGCTGACACGCTATCTCTCAGATATGGGAGTTCGTATCCTTGGTACTTCTGCTGACATGATAGACGCCGCAGAGGACAGAGAGCGTTTCGACGAGGTGCTTGAAAAGTGCGGTATACCGAGACCTGCCGGACATACAGTTATGAACACTGAGGAAGCTCTTGCTGCGGCTAACGACCTTGGTTATCCTGTGCTTCTCCGTCCGTCATACGTTCTCGGCGGACAGAATATGATAATCGCTCACTCCGACGCAGACGTAAAGGAGTATATGGGCATCATCATGAGCCATAATATAGAGAACCCTGTTCTTATCGACAAGTACATGATGGGTACTGAGGTCGAGGTCGACGCTATCTGCGACGGCGAGGACTTCCTTATCCCAGGTATCATGGAGCATATCGAGCGTGCAGGCGTTCACTCGGGCGACTCTATCTCCATTTACCCTGCTCAGCACCTTTCTGAGCGTATCAAGCGCATAATCGTTGAGTACACAAGACTGCTCTCCAAGGAGCTCAATGTTATCGGTCTGGTAAATATCCAGTACGTCGTATACAATCACGAGGTATTCGTTATCGAGGTAAACCCACGTTCTTCAAGAACTGTTCCTTATATCAGCAAGGTTACGGGAATACCAATGGTAGATATAGCTACTAAGATAATGTTCGGTGCAAAGCTCAAGGATATGGGCTATGAGAGCGGACTTTACCCTGCTGGCGACTATGTTGCTGTTAAGGTGCCTGTATTCTCATTCGAGAAGCTGACTGACGTTGATACAATGCTGGGACCTGAGATGAAGTCAACAGGTGAGTGTCTCGGTATCGGCAGAAACCTTGAGGATGCGCTCTTAAAGGGACTTATCGCCGCAGGCTTTGACCTCAAGCGCGAGGGCGGAGTTCTTATCTCTGTCCGTGACAGCGACAAGAGGGAGATACTTCCTATTGCGGACAAGTTCGAGCGTATGGGCTTCGAGCTCTATGCAACATCGGGTACGCAGAGCGTTCTCCACAGGAACATGATAGCGGCAAACCTTGTCCGCAAGATATCCGACGGCGAGCCAAACGTTGAGACTCTCCTTGACAGCGGCAAGATACACTACGTAATATCCACATCTGCAAAGGGACGACTTCCCGAGCGCGACAGCGTTAAGATGAGAAGAAAGTCCATAGAGCGTTCTATCTGTAGTTTAACTGCTGTAGATACGGCGAAATCACTGGTAAAGGTTCTCGAATCGGGCAGAACTATCAACGACGTTGAATTGGTTGATATAACAAAAATATAATCCTGTAGGGGCGGCGTTCCGCCGCCCGTTACTGTTCTGCATTGAAAGGAATACCATGACAGATGTAATAATTGTGGCATTTATCGGAATAGCTCTGATTTTTCTTTTTATAACAGTATTGATAAAGGAAATAAAGAGGGAACATCTTGATGAAAAGCGGTTTGTCCTGAAAAAGTCAGAAGGAACGCTTGCAAAGAATTACAGGATACGTGCCACGTACGGTGTGCTATTAGGTGTTATAATGGGCTGTGGGTTTTATATTTATTTCAGATTAAGCGGAAAGCTGGAAAATATTTTTCCTGACTTTCTTGATTACTTCGGCTTAAAATAAAGCCATTAAGGGACGCCCTCACTTGCAGGGCGTCCCTCTTTCAAAAACAGTCCGCCGGACTGTTTTTGAAATTCACCCTTGCGGAGCGCCTTCGGAATATTTCGCTGTTCTTTAAAAGCTGTGAACAGCGACCAGAGGCGCTGCCTCTGGACTCCGCCAAAGGAACACAGTCCCTTTGGAATCCCTTTCATACATTCAATCACTTTTTTCAGAAAGGTAATTATATGGATCACTTCAAGCTATGCTCAAACTACGCTCCCGCAGGCGATCAGCCGCAGGCTATCGACAAGCTCGTAAACGGCATACAGTCGGGCAAAAAGGAGCAGATACTCCTCGGCGTTACAGGCTCGGGAAAGACCTTCACCATGGCAAATGTTATCGCCCGTGTGAACAAGCCCACACTGGTACTTGCTCACAATAAGATACTTGCGGCACAGCTCTGCTCGGAGTTCCGCGATTTCTTCCCCGACAACGCAGTTGAGTACTTCGTGTCCTACTACGACTACTATCAGCCCGAGGCTTATGTTCCCAGCACCGACAGCTACATCGAAAAGGACTCCTCCATAAACGACGAGATAGACAAGCTCCGCCATTCTGCGACAACGGCTCTTGCGGAGCGCCGCGACGTTATCATAGTTGCCAGTGTTTCATGCATTTACTCCCTCGGAAGTCCTGAGGAGTACCGCTCCATGTGTGTTTCCATACGTCAGGGCGCGGAAAAGCCCCGTGACCAACTCATTGCGGAGCTTGTGAAGATTCGCTATGAGCGCAACGACGTAGCCTTTGAGCGTAACCGCTTCCGTGTCCGCGGCGATGTTGTGGAGATATTCCCTGCAATGTCAACGGATACGGCTGTGCGAGTGGAGTACTTCGGCGACGAGATAGACCGTATCTCCGAAATAAACGTGATAACGGGGGAGGTCAAGGCAGTAGTTTCCCATGCGGCTATCTTTCCTGCTTCACACTATGTTGTAGGCGACGATAAGCTCGAATCTGCACTTAAAGAGATAGACCGCGAGCTTGCAGAGCGTATCGACTATTTTAAGCAGAACAACAAGCTCATAGAGGCTCAGCGTATTGAGCAGCGTACTCACTACGACATGGAAATGCTCCGCGAAGTCGGCTATTGCAGCGGCGTCGAGAATTACTCCCGTGTCCTTGCAGGCAGACCAGCAGGAAGTACTCCACTGACGCTTATGGATCACTTCCCAGAGGACTTCCTCCTTATCGTGGACGAGAGTCACGTTACTCTGCCGCAGGTAAGGGCTATGTATGCAGGAGACCGAGCAAGAAAGACTACTCTTGTGGATTACGGCTTCCGACTTCCAAGCGCTATGGACAACCGTCCGCTGAATTTCGACGAGTTCAACGCTCATATTCATCAGGCTATCTACGTCAGCGCTACTCCGGGACAGATAGAGCGCGAAAAGACCGACACTATCGTGGAGCAGGTCATTCGTCCTACGGGACTTGTTGATCCTGAGATAATCGTAAAGCCTACTCACGGACAGGTTGACGACCTGCTCTCTGAGATAAACGAGCGTGTTGAGCGCCATGAGCGAGTTCTTGTTACTACTCTCACCAAGAAAATGGCAGAGGACCTGACCTCTTATTATGAGAAGCTGGGCGTAAAGGTTCGCTATCTTCACCATGATATCGACACTATCGAGCGTATGGAGATAATCAAGGACCTCCGCGAGGGAGTGTTCGATGTGCTTGTGGGAATAAATCTGCTCCGTGAGGGACTTGATATCCCTGAGGTAAGCCTTATTGCCATACTCGACGCCGACAAGGAGGGATTCCTGAGAAGCGAGACCTCGCTTATACAGACTATCGGACGTGCGGCGAGAAATGCCAAGGGACAGGTCATCATGTACGCCGACAGCGTTACGGGCTCTATGGAGCGTGCTATCACCGAGACAGAGCGCCGCCGCTCCCTGCAAATGGCGTTCAATGAGGAGCACGGTATCGTACCGAAAACTATTATAAAGGACGTCCGCGACGTACTGGAGATAACCTCCAAGAACAAGGTTGAGGAAAAAACGAAAAAGAAGAAGCTTTCAGCCGCAGAGAAACAGCGTTTGATAGACAAGCTCACAGTGGAAATGAAGAACGCGGCGAAGCTGCTTGAATTTGAGCACGCGGCTTATCTGCGTGATAAAATTAAGGAATTGCAGGAGAAATAATAATTTTGCACTGCAAAATTATTATTTGAGCCATTAGCTTTGCAGGGGCGGCGGAAGGGGAGCCCCCTTTGACGGAATCGCAGGTTACCAAATATGAGCCGTTACTTTACGGCTCGGTAGCCCGCTTTTTCCGTTAAGGGGAGCAGCCTAACCGCAACACTTATATAGAAGCTTATAGTTAATTATGGGGGAACCCTTTCTGAGGAAAGGTTCTCCCCCATACCCCTTTACAAAGACTTTTATCTGGTTTTTTCACAGATAGGGCGCATCTTAAATAAAAAAAGATCTGCAAAAATGCAGGTGCGCCCTATCTGTGAAAAAACAAAACGAAAGTTTTAGGGAGAGAGTTTGAGAGAACCCCTTTTTCAAAAGGGGTTCTCTCAATAATAATTATAAAACTTCTATATGAGTATCATGGTTAATGCCGCCCCCCTGCTTTTTCGATTTCGTTAAGAGTTGTTATTGGTGCGTTTATCTCCTATGTACAGTGCTAACGCCGCGATCAGCAGAGGTATCGTTCCTTTTCTGTATGCCGCCGCAGCTGCGGCGGCAAGGGCGATAAAGCTTAGCTTTATCGCCGCAAGTACGGTCTCTGCTTTGCTTTCGTGAATCGTGCCTGCGGTGAACTCCGCTATTATGGCTCCGCCGTCAAGACTGCGGTAGGGGAGCATATTATATGCCGCCGCCATAAGATTCAGCAGGGGAAAGTCTCCGCCGCAGCCAGTCAGCTTCATAAGAATATACATCATAATATTAGCCGCAGGTCCTGCAAGAAGCACAAAAATACTGCTTTTTGCGGATATCATGCGGTTTTTTTGCCTTTACAT
>Ga0256407_10012845_pt1 | contig 11302 bp, 7 predicted proteins | sample RumenRJG_04DNA_FD_193489 | JGI IMG/M metagenome (GOLD analysis project Ga0256407, IMG submission 193489) | Bovine rumen microbial communities from Lethbridge, Alberta, Canada - RJG_04 | ecosystem: Host-associated > Mammals > Digestive system > Stomach > Rumen | place: Canada: Alberta | collected... | reverse complement strand
TGAGGAAATATCAGTCGCCTGTACGTCGGTTCTTCCTGAATCAGACGCTGGGAGATGAACAGTTGAGCGACGACCTGGCTCAGGAGACCTTCATCAAGGCATACGTGAACATCACCAAGTTTCGTGGCATGTCCAGTTTTTCAACCTGGTTGATGAGAATCGCCTATAATGTGTTCTATGATGAGGTACGCGCCCGTCATCAGACGGAGGATGTGGATACCTCCGTCACTGTGGCCCGCCAGACCGTCTCCGCCAATGATACGCTGAAGATGGATATCTATGCGGCACTGGCACTTCTGAAACCTGACGAACGCACGTGTATCACCCTGCAACTCATCGATGGTTATCCGATTGATCAGATCAGTAAGGTCACAGGCATCGCAGAGAACACGGTGAAGTCGCATCTGAGACGAGGAAAAGAGAAAATGGCAAACTATTTAAAGGAGAATGGCTATGACAGATAAAGAGAATATGATGATAGAGGCGCTCTTCAAGCAGGCTGCCCAGCAGCAGATTGAAGACAATGGCTTTACGGAGCGGGTAATGAAGAACCTGCCCGACAGGAAACTGGATGTGGCAAGACGGCTGTCACAGTTGTGGACGTTGTTCTGCTTGGTGGTGGCTGGTGTGCTGTTCTTCGTATTTGGCGGCTGGCAGGTGGTGACTGGTCTCTTCTATGCCAGTCTTCGTGTGATGCTTGGCTGGTTGGAAGTGCAGATGGTGACGGCTCCTACCGCCGAGATTCCCGTCAACCTCTGGAGTATCCTGTTGTTGGTGGCTATCGTGTTAGTTTACCTGCCTTATCTAACAGCCCGTAAGTTGTCCGCAACACTCTGAATTCTGTGCGTCGGTTTAACTGATGGCACTGTTCCTGCTGTTCCTCTGGGAGTGTGGAGATGAAAATCTCGTCGAGTAGATCACCCTCCTTGAGGAACGGATATTTTTCTGCCACCTTCCGTTTGATACGCTTCGGTCTGCTCTCGCCGTAGCCCTTGGGCGTGAGTCGCTCTTTCTCTATCCCATGTTGGATGAGATAGTTCACGACGTTCTGAGCACGTTGCTGTGAAAGGCGTTCGTTATACTGGTCAGAGCCTCGGCAGTCTGTATGTGCAGATAACTCAATGGTGACATTGGGATTCTCGTTCAACAGTTTCACGAGTTCATCAAGGGCTGTCTGGGATTCTGGGCGCAGCGTCGCCTTGTCGAAGTCGTAGAAGATGTTCTCGATGAGCACAGGAGCGGAGATGTTCGCCAACGGGAACTGCAAGACATATTCCTCCGACTTCTTCACAGGCTCCACATGCAGTTCTTCCTGGTGGTTGAGGAATCCCTTACACGTACCTAAGAATACATAATCGACACCAGGTTTGATCTCCTGGGTGAACGAACCGTCACCCAGCACGTTCAGTTTCAGGTTGGTGCCGTCGTTACCCACCATATACACCTGTGCGGCAGGCAGTTCATAACCGTCTTGTTCATACACCCATCCCTTGACGGTCTGGATGATCTCTGGATTGTAGAAACTGTAGATATGATCATAGCCTCGTGTGTCGCCACGGTTGGAGCAGAAGTAACCTTTGTTATGGCGCCCCTCGAAGGTCATGCCGAAGTCATCACCTTGGGAGTTCATCGGGAACCCCAGGTGTTTGATTTGTTGCTTTTCGCCAGCGGCGAGGTAAAACAAGTCAAGTCCTCCCATACCAGGATGCCCGTCGGAGGAGAAATAGAGGTCGCCGTTGGGACGGAACGTGGGGAACATCTCGTTACCAGGTGTGTTGACAGGTGTGCCCAGGTTCTCTACGCTTCCTGTTTCGTTGTTACCATAGAGTCGGCAGCGCCAGATGTCATAGCCGCCTAATCCACCCGGCATGTCGCTGACGAAGTAGAGCCATTCGCCATCGGGTGATACGGCAGGGTGGGCAAAACTATGGAGCGTGTCCTTGGAGATAGAGAGTTCTATGGGTTTGCTCCAGGCTGCATCAATGCGCTGGGAGATGACGATGGTGGCATAACGGGGATAGTTAGGATCGGTCTTGCACTGGGTCAGGAACATCGTCCGTCCGTCAGGAGAGAAACAGCAGGCGCCCTCTTCGAAATCGGAGTTCAACTCGGAATCGATCGCCTGAGGCTTGCTCCATTTCCCTTTGTCATCTTTCTGTGACAGGAAGATGTCTGCGGCTTTGACACCTGTGATGCCATTATACTCATCACCTTGGGCTTGGTTACGGGTGGAGGTGAAGTAGAGCTGGTCGTGGTCGTCGCCTGCCAACATGGGGGAATACTCTGCGCGACGGGAATTGAACAGACCTTCGCGTCTGACGGTGTAGTCAGAGCCATCTTTCTTCCATTGGGGCGCCATTTGGGCAGATTGTAGTCCTGTCTTGGCAAGCCGACAGTGCGAATCCGTCTCTGGCAGAGAGTCGAGGACTGTCTGGAACTGCTTTGCCGCCTCCTTATAGTTGCCGTTTTTCAGGTAGAGTTGTCCGAGATAGAAATGGGTCAGTGAGTCGGCCTGTTTATAACGTACGGCATTGTTGTAGGCTGTGATGGCCTTCGTGGTGAAGTTGATGCGACGATAGCAATCTGCCAGCTTCATGGCGCGCTGTCCTTTGAGGGCACGTTCTTTCGTCGGCGTCTGACTATAAGCCTTGCGATATTGGGTGGCTGCATCGTAATATTCGCCAATGGCATAATGTTTATCACCTTTCTTCATAGCCTGCTCTGCCCCACAACTAATCATCAGAGCGGTGGAGATGGCTATCCAAAATATGGTGAGAAACCTTCGCATATCATCATAATAACGATATGGCTTCCGATTTATTGCTTCTTGCCCTTTTTCTTCTTGGGTTCTTCGTCGGGGGTGACGGTGACACGACGGTTTGACGGATCACTCATGACATCATTGACGATGTCGGCCACCTGCTGTTTCAACTCGTTGATAAACTGCTGGGCATCGTATTTTTGATGCTCGATGTCGCGCAACTTCTTCTCCCAGATACCTGTGAGCTCGCAACTCTTCAAGAGCTCCTCACGGATCAGGTCAATGAGTTCGATACCTGTGGGCGTAGCGACGAGACGTTTCCGTTCACGTTTGATATAGTGGCGCTTGAATAGGGTCTCGATGATGGAGGCACGGGAGGAAGGTCGGCCGATGCCGTTCTCCTTCATGGCAGCACGCAGCGTCTCGTCCTCCACAAACTTACCCGCTGTCTCCATCGCACGGAGCAGGGAGGCCTCGTTATAATAAGGTGGAGGGGTGGTCCATTTCTCCGTGAGTGTCGGTTTGTGGTCACCACTCTCACCTTTGACGAAGGTCGGCAGGGTGCGCTCCTCATCATCTTGCTTCTTCTCCTCCTCGTCGCTGTCGGTTTTTACTTCGGTCTTCTCTCTGACAACCCGCCAGCCTGGATCCAGAATCTCCTTACCTGTGACCTTGAATTCGATGCTAGGACTACTAGGCTCCCTAGGACTACTAGAAACCTCTCCGAGAACCGTTGTCGTGGAGAATTTACAATCAGGCAGGAACACGCCGATGAAACGACGGGCTACGAGATCAAACACCTTCCGTTCGGCATCGCTGAGATTCTGGGGAATGACGCCTGTGGGAATGATGGCGTGGTGATCGGTCACCTTAGAGGTGTCGAATACACGCTTCGACTTCTTCAGCGCCTTGCCGCCGATGGGTTTGATGAGATCGGCATAGGGGGCCACACCACCGAATTTCGTCTGATAGAGACCGTTCAATGTCTGTGGACATTTCGGATAGATATCATCGCTGAGGTATTGCGTGTCCACACGGGGATAGGTGGTGTATTTCTTCTCATAGAGACTCTGGATGAGGTTGAGTGTCATCTCGGCTGAGAAGGCATACTTGCGGTTGCAGTCCACCTGCAATGAGGTGAGGTCATAGAGTTGGGGCGGCTGTTCCTTACCTTCTTTCTTTTCTACCTTTGTCACCTCGAAAGGCTTGCCCTCGATGGTGGAGAAGGCTTTCTCTCCTTCCTCCTTCGAGGTAAACTTTCCCTTCGTGGCGGTAAAGGTGGTGTCACGATACACGGTTGCCAAGACCCAATAAGGCTCGGGCTTGAAGTTCTCGATCTCCTTCTGACGGTTCACGATGAGGGCGAGGGTAGGGGTCTGTACACGGCCGATGCTGAGCACCTGACGGTCTTGACCATACCTGAGGGTATAGAGGCGGGTGGCGTTCATACCCAACAGCCAGTCGCCGATGGCACGGGAGAGTCCTGCCAGGTAGAGAGGCTGGTAGTCGGTCTGGTCTTTCAGGTTGGCAAAGCCTTCGCGGATGGCCTCGTCAGTCATCGAAGAGATCCATAAGCGCTTGACAGGACAAGTGGCCTGTGCTTTCTGCATCACCCAGCGCTGGATGAGTTCTCCCTCCTGTCCGGCATCACCGCAGTTCACGATACCATCGGCCGCCTGCATCAGTTTCTCGATGATAGCAAACTGTTTCTTGATACCGTTATCGTCAATCAGTTTGATGCCGAAGCGCTGGGGCACCATCGGCAACTGTGTCAGGGCCCATGGTTTCCAGGCGGGTGTATAGTCTCCAGGCTCTTTCAGGGTACAGAGATGTCCGAAGGTCCACGTCACCTGATAGCCGTTGCCTTCCATATAACCGTCATGGGAACTGTTGGCTCCCAAGATGCGCGCAATATCCCGAGCGACACTCGGTTTCTCAGCGATACATACAATCATTTCTTATCCTCTTCTTCCTTTTGGTTGATTGTCTCTTCCGCCCGCACCCGCTCGTAGTCGTCGATTTTCTTCAGAAAATGTTCGCGGAAGTCTCGCCAGTGATAATAAGGTGCACAATCAGTGGCGATGGGCAATGTCGTTTCTTGTTCATTCAGCAATACCTTGAAGAGCACGTCCTGATCTTCAGGATTCTCTCGGTAGAAGACAAACTGAATGTTTGCCCCCATCGGAAAGACTGCTGAACTCCACCAGCCTTTAGCCTCCAGTTCTTCCAGGTTGTCTGTCTCTAAATCATAACCATTGATGCCGATCAGACATACGAGGGGCAGCAACACGCTGTCATGACCGAAGCGCAGCTGTACGCCAGGTTTCTCCAGACGGATGCAGCTGTCGGCATCGTTGATGAGCTGTCGCAGCAGATGACGCTGGATGTAGGGCTGATGACCGCCGTTGAGCTTGCATGCACCGAACTGGATATACCACCAGGCATTATCATCCTGCCAGAGGCGATACAGGTCCTCTGCCGTAAAGATGTCCGTCAGGTAACCACTTCGGTAAAGATGAGTGTTGAGTTGGAAAAGTCCCATCTTAATGAGGAAATAGTTCAGCTTCCGCTCATCAATCACCTTTTGTACGGAGTCTGGATCCTGGAACAATAACTTCATCAGAGACGGATTGCCTTTCAACTTATTTTCAAAGGCCTCATGGGCAGCCTTGGCTGGAGGTGCCATACCCTTCCACGAAAGCAGTTTGTCCTGATGATTCATGTACCACATGGTGTACTGAGACGCATCCATCCGGATCTTCAGGTTCGGATTATATTTCATCAGTTCGAGCATGGTGCTCGCCATACTCAGGATGCATCGGCTAACTGTGGTGCTGCGGGCATTGATATAAGTTTCTCCCTCAAACAATTCAGGGAACCTATGTGTCATACGGGTGGCAATCTTGCGAATCTGCTGGTGCCCGTAACTGGTCAGGTCACCCCATCGCAGCTCAGAATCAGCAATAATCTCGCGTATCTGCCTCAGCACTTCATGGCCTGTTGGTGTCAATTGTCCGAGACTGTCTGCCCGGCACATCATGATGTAAGGGATATCATACCCCATCCGTTTGTTGATGTAGCGTGAACCATGCCGACCGTAGTGAGAGAGATAGAAGGGTTTCTTGCCTGCAGGTGGTGGCGTCATGAGGCGTACTGCGCTGTCTGGGTAGAGGGCATAGTTAGTGACGGCAAAGGTCGGATCCTGCTTGATGATTTCCAATACACTCTGCGCACGGACTGATAAAGCCCCTGCCAGCATCAGTACGATGATAAAACACTTTTTGACTCTCATACTGCCTGCAAAGATACGAAAAAAAACGAAAAAAGCCAGTCTTTAATTGGAAAATTTAAAGGCTGGCTGCTATTTTTATCCTTTTAGACTGTTTTTCGCCTGTTCTTGGGCCGCTATCACACGCTCACACCAGGTGTCGAATTCAGGATCTTCAACCTGTAGTTCTGGGTGACTGAGCAAGTATTTGATGCAACGGCGTACCCCCTCGTCAAAACGGGTCGTAGCTTGGAAACCAGGTACGGCTCGTTTGAGTTTGGTGCAGTCGAAGACCACACTGACGGCTTTGTCACCGATCAGGTTGCCTAAGAGGTCATATTCCTTGGGACAGACATCTGCCAGGAATGAGGAGGCCACATAATAGGGGCGGAATGTCGTGCCAAGGGCCTTGGCAACCGAGGCATAGATCTGGTTCCAGGTCAACTGCTCGTCGCTCATGATCTGGAAAGCCTCGCCGATCGCCTTGGGATTGCCGATCAGTCCGATGAAACCTTTGGCGAAATCCTCGTTCCATGTCAGTGTCCATAATGACGAACCGTCACCCTGTACAATCACGGGTTTGCCTTCCATCATACGTTTCAAGACCTGCCAACTACCCTTGGGACCATGAACGCTGATGGGTACGCCTCTTTCGCAGTAGGTGTGACTAGGTCGGACGATCGTTACAGGGAACCCGTTCTCACGGTATTCGCGCATCAACAGTTCCTCACAGGCGATCTTGTCGCGTGAGTATTGCCAGTAGGGGTTAGCCAGTGTCGTTCCTTCTGTGATGACATGACTGGCAGCGGGTTTGTTGTAGGCTGAAGCAGAACTGATGTAGATGTACTGTTCCGTACGGTTACGGAACAGGCGGATGTCCCGTTCCACCTGGGCGGTCACGAAGCCAATGAATTCGCAGACGGCGTCAAACCGTGTGTCGCCGATCTTCTGGAGGACGGTCGTCTCGTCATTGATGTCGCAGATGACTTGTTTCACACTTGCAGGCACTTCTGCCTTGCGGTTACCACGGTTCAGCAGCCAAAGTTCGTGGCCGCTCTCTGCCAATTGTCTGGTGATGGCACTGCTGATGGTGCCTGTTCCACCGATTAATAGGATCTTCATAATCTAGCTTGATGTTCTTAGTTTGTTGTTATTGTCGGCAAAGATACGAAAAAAAATAGGTATAATCATTGATATCTGAATATTTTTTTGTAATTTTGCAGAAAAATTATAAGATAGAGAACATAGCTCTGCTATTCAGATATGCTACGACTGCCTAAATTGTTCACCAGTAAACTATCTTTTAGGATTAGTTTGAAGGTTGTCTCGCTCGTTGCTGCGTTGCTTGCAGTAGCGCTGATGACCATGCTCCTCTATTCGCGGAAGACGGTCAAGCAGGAGGCGGTCATGACGGCCGAACAGACGCTTGAGGGAACGATGGAGCATATTGACGGCATCTTGTTGAGTGTGGAGCAGTCGGCTGGTAACATCTATTTTAATATGTGTCGCCATCTTGATGATCCTGAGATGATGTACGTGTATAGTCGCCGGCTTGTGGAGGCGAATCCATATATCTCAGGCTGTGCCATCGCGATGGAACCTTATTATTATAAGGATCGTGGGGAACTCTTCATGGCCTATCATCACCGATCGGAAACAGGCTTGAAGATCGTTCGTTCTGAGACCTTCGGTGATTCGCCCTATACCCAGCAGGAGTGGTACACGGAACCCATGAAAAAAGGTAAACCCTGTTGGATGGATCCCTTGGAGGATCTGGATGCGAACAATGAGGCGATCACCACTTACTGTCTGCCCATCTATAGTGCGGAAGGCAAACGTATCGGTATCATGGGTGTTGACGTGACCATCAACATGCTGTCGCGGATCATCCTCGCTGCCAAACCGTCGGAGAATTCCTATAGTGTCATGCTTGGTTCGGATGGCTCCTTCATTATCCATCCGGATAGTACCAAACGCCTTAATGGAACGGTCTATACAGAGTTGAAACATGGCTCAGACCCTTCCGTGAAGGAGGCTGTAGATGCCATGATGTCAGGTCAGAAGGGCTATAAGCGCATCAGGATGGACGGCAAGGACTGTTATGTCTTCTACCAGCCTTTTACACGTAACGTGGACACAGACCGATATCTGGCCGATATGGGCTGGAGTGTGGGTATCGTCTATCCTGAAGAAGATATCTTTGGTGACTATAACCGGCTGTTGACTTATGTCTTGTTGATAGCCTTTATCGGCATTCTCCTCTTGGTATTGCTCTGCCGGTTTATCATCCATCGCAGACTCCTGCCGCTTATCTTCCTGACCAAGTCGGCCCACCGCATTGCAAACGGTCATTATGATGAAGCAATCCCCGACAGTCATCAGGATGACGAGATAGGACAGTTGCAGAACCATTTCCAGCACATGCAGGTGGCTATGGCTAAGCATGTGGATGAACTGGAACATCTGAATATAGAACTACAGGAACGGGGTGAGCGTTTGCGCGTGGCTTATCATCAGGCACAGGCTGCTGATCGTTTGAAGACCTCTTTCCTTCATAATATGACGAATCAGATGCTCTCACCGGTCCAGATGATCTCTGAACGCGTCACCGACCTGTATCAGATGCAGACGATGAAATCCCAGGATCTTGATCGGATGGCAGATGATATCCAGAAGCAGGGAGAGGTGATCACGGAACTGCTCAATCATCTGCTGGAACTGGCGAAAGAGGCAACAGGAAAGGAGGAACGCCATGGGTAGGATCCGTCATTCCCTTTCCTCAAAACTCGGCGTCAGCATCCTGCTCCTGTCTATTCTGGTGTTTGTGGCCTCGTTGGGTGTGATGTTCGTGCAGTCACGTCTGATGCTCCGTAAGAAAGCCACCGAACGGATTGTCTGTGTGTTGGATAATACGGTGCAGCGTGTCAGGACCTGTATGAACAGGGTTGAAACGGCCACCAACTCCAATGGCTGGATGGCGTTGGAATATTTGAATCCTGATTCTTTATTGACCATCTCCCGTCATGTGGTGTCTGTCAATCCTCATGTCAATGGTTGTTCCATTACCACTGAGCCGGACGTGTTTCCTGAACTGGGTCCCTTCTCGGTGTATTCCATCAAGGAGGGCGATTCGGTCGTGACCGTCAGGGAGGCTGCCTATGACTATTATAATCAGGTGTGGTATAAGTTGCCTAAGACGCAGGCAAGACCCTGTTGGACGGATCCCTTCAATGACTATAACGACAACTCGCTCTACACGAAGAATATCATTGCTTCTTATTGTAAACCCCTTTATTCGGATGACGGAAGATTCCTTGGTGTCATCTCTACCGATCTGTCGTTTAAGCACCTGAAGGAGACGATTGCTGATAAGCAACCTTATCCGAACACCTATTTCGCACTGGTCAACAGTGAGGGACGGTATATTATCCATCCGGATTCTACCAAGGAGTTCAATAAGACCATCTTTGAGGATCTTAATGCAGAGACACAGCCTGATCTGGTTGCTCTGGGTCATGAGATGACGACTGGTGGTAAAGGCAATATGCGCGTCACCGTCAATGGTACATCGTGTCTGGTTTGTTACCAGCCTATCCCTGATACCAAATGGTGTCTCGCCCTGGTCATCCCTGACAGGGAGATCCTTCAGACCTATTATCGGCTCGCTTATGTCATCGTGTCGCTGATTGTTATCGGTCTGATCATTATCCTGTTGATCACCTGGAAGATCGTGGACCAATCCATTAAACCGCTGAGCCAGTTGTTGGCGCAGTCACAGATTATTGCCCAGGGCAATTACGATGAACAGATCTCCCATACAGAGCGTCGTGATGCCGTAGGCAGGCTGCAGAACAGCTTTGCCACCATGCAGGAGTCGCTCAGCCGTCATGTCACTGATATCAGTCATGCTGCTGAGGAAGCCGGTCTTAGAAACGAGGAGCTGGTGAAGGCCACCAAGATGGCGGAAGAGGCAGACCGTCAGAAGACGATCTTCATTCAGGATGTGACTCATCAGATCCGTACACCACTTAATATTATTATGGGTTTTGCACAGGTCCTGCGTAATAGTAATGGTGAGATTCCTCATGATGAGGTGAAGAAGATCGTCGATATGATGGATCATAACGCGAAGACGCTCTCCCGTATGTTACTAATGCTCTACGACAGTTCTGATGCGGGTGCCTCCGTAGAACTCCAGATCCATACGGACGAGATGGTGTCCTGCAACGAGGTCGCCAATGAGAGTATTAACTACACGAGGGAACACTTCCCTGAGATTAATGTCAGGCTCGAGAGTGATCTGCCGGATGCGTATCGTCTCCGTACGAACAGACTTTACCTGATGCGCACCTTGCGTGAACTGCTCTATAACGCCGCCAAATATTCTAATGGCGCTATTGTACTGTTCCGGATACAGGATACGGGAAATACCATCCGCTTTATCGTGGAGGATCAGGGACCTGGTATGTCTGAAGCCTATCAGGAAAAGATGTACGAGCCGTTTACGAAGGTCAATGAACTATCGGAGGGTCTTGGACTTGGTCTGCCCTTGAGTAAACGCCATAGTCGGAGTCTGGGAGGCGACCTCTTCCTTGATACAAGTTATCACGACGGTTGCCGTTTCATCCTGGAACTTCCAAAGTAATAAAAATTGATAGATTAGAAACTTATTGCATGAAATTATATTCTGATGAAGAACTGGCTGAATTGCTGGACCAGGACATCTTCCACCAAATCAGTGAGGCTGCAGATCGGTTGAATCTGGAGTGCTATGTGGTTGGCGGCTATGTGAGGGATATCTTCTTGGAGCGTCCCTCCAACGATATCGATGTGGTGGTCGTTGGAAGTGGCATCGCCGTGGCCGAGGAACTGAAGCGGATGGTGGGTAAGAAAGCCCACTTGTCTGTGTTTAGGAATTTTGGCACTGCTCAGGTGAAGTTCCGCCAGAAGGGTAGGGAGTATGAAGTGGAGTTCGTCGGCGCTCGCAAGGAGAGTTATAGCCACGACTCTCGCAAGCCTGTTGTGGAAGACGGCACCTTGGAAGACGATCAGAACCGTCGCGATTTCACGATCAATGCGATGGCCATCTGTCTGAATCGCCACCGCTTCGGTGAACTGGTCGATCCCTTCAATGGACTGGCAGACTTGGAGGATGGTATCATCGCCACACCTTTGGAGCCGGATATCACTTTTTCTGATGACCCGTTGCGCATGATGCGTTGTGTGCGTTTTGCCACCCAACTGAATTTCCAGATAGAGGAGGCTACCTATGT
>Ga0256407_10012844_pt1 | contig 11303 bp, 16 predicted proteins | sample RumenRJG_04DNA_FD_193489 | JGI IMG/M metagenome (GOLD analysis project Ga0256407, IMG submission 193489) | Bovine rumen microbial communities from Lethbridge, Alberta, Canada - RJG_04 | ecosystem: Host-associated > Mammals > Digestive system > Stomach > Rumen | place: Canada: Alberta... | reverse complement strand
AAGCCATGAAGCAGATAGACGATAAGGGCTATACCATACCATACATTGCAGACAGCAGAAAACTGTACAAGGTAGGAGTAGTGTTTTCGACAGAGAAAAGAAATGTGGCGGACTATGAGGTGGAAGAAGGCAGGGATTAGGAGTCAGGAGGTAGAAATCAGATAATTCTCTCTGATAGAAGCTTTGTGCTCTTGATTGGATGTTTATGTTAATAATCGGTCTCACAGAAAGCGTGATATTAGGATGTTTTCATATATGAAATTTCCTGATGATACAGAAGTGACACATTCAAGTGAGAAGGCTGTGGACGAAGGTGGTTGAATTTAAAGGGGAGCCTGTGAAAAAATCTCTGTAAATTAGACAATACAAAGGTCTTCTATGATAAAATATTAAATCATAGGAGGCCTTTTATTATGGCAAACAGAAAGAAAGAAGTTTACAAACCAAAACCAATGACCGAAGGAAAGAGAAATCTTATCCAGGGACTACTCCAAGAGTATGATATCCAATCCGCAGATGACATCCAGGAGGCATTAAAAGATCTGCTTTCTGGAACGATTCAAGATATGCTAGAAACAAATATGTCGCAAACAAGGATATGAAGGCGTTTGCCAAAGACTTAAAAACAATATATACAGCTGCAGACGAAGAAGCTGCCAAGCACTGATGAAGGCACTATACTTGGGAACTTTCGAGATTGCAAAGAAGTGGACAATGCCAATCCGAAACTGGGGCAAAGTTCGTGGAGAATTAGAGATTATGTACCCTGAAAGAATGCTGATATAGCAACAAAAGCCGGAATACCAAGAGTAAATATACGACCAGATTTCACTGGGAGTTCTTGACATACCAGCTTGTTTTTGCTATTAAATAGATAACGGCTTACCCGCAGTAAACTGCTGTCGCCGCATCAATTATCATAGAAGATCTGAATTTACAGAAAAAAATTCACACCGTCACTGCAGTAAATCTTGTCTAAAAATAATAGAGAGCACTAAATTGGTGCTCCCTCATTTTCTGGAGGGCTCAATGTGGACTCGAACCACAGTTTCCCCCTTCATAAATACACTTTATCAAATGTACTTATGAAGGGGGGCGTCTTTCCAATTAGACTATTGAGCCATTACTTTATCTGCTAAATTAGCTATTTCTGCGTCTAAAGAATCATCTACTCTAAACAGAGTGTTTATGTAATTTTGAATAGCCTTTTCACGCCGTTTTTTTGTATATTTTTTCCAGTTCGCTTTCTGGGGATTTGTGGCGTCCAATACAATCTTTTCATAGTTATATGAAATATGATTAAAAAGGTATGTAGCCAATTCAACACTCGAACGAGCAAACATAACAAAATCATCAAAGGAAATATTATCATATCCATTTGGTGCTGACAACTTGGAAAATTTAGCTTCTACCTTAAAATCATATTTTTGCAATTTTTTATATTCTTTTATGTGGTCATCAACCTCGCACAAATCATGTACTGCCGAATTTCTGATTAGGCGATAGTATTCACATAAGTCATATATTGCTTGTTTATCCGCAGGTAATTTGTCTTGTATTATATTATTAGTCGCACACTTTAACCATGATTGCTCTTGCGCCTTGTATTGGTAGGTTCCTCTTCCGTATTTCCTTACTTGAGTACAAGCATCTTTCAGGAATGTTTCAAAGCACAAATTGACATTAACAATATAACTTCTTGAAATAGCCTTAACCATATTTTCTGCGTTATAGTCTGCTAGAGTTACCGAATTGCGAGTGGCAAGGGCAATAAAATTCTCTCTGGTTGCCATATCTTTTTCGTGGTCTAAAATAAAGCACCTTTTTGATAATTCGATAAATTGATTGATAGCACAATACTGACCTAATACATCTTTGAAATTATTCAATATATTTTTCTTCTGCATTGTCATATCATCAACCCTCTCAAATTTATTAACTAAAACTTCCCACACCTAAAAGGTGTATAGAACCTTGAAAGCTCAATAATGTAGGCAATATAAAAAGGCATAGACCCTGTGCCTCTGGTATAATTGAATTGTCCAGACACAAATACACCGTAAGGAGGTTTCTATATTGTGGTCAATCATTTTTGTAACAAATATGGCAAAAATATTGTTCTTAAACAGATACATCAAATACTCTGTCTAAGAGCTTTAAATCTTTTAAGTTCATTGATTTCTTTCCTGGATTCTAGTCGTGGCACGACGTATGTCAAGGGAGCTTTGCTCCATTTCATGGAAACCCTTGACATACATTATTTTCACGAATATCAGATACTTAAGGAATCAAAGGACGGTTTTGCCTTGTAATGGCTCTTCTCACGCCGCATTATATCTTGCTTCAAAATGAGTCCTGCCCTTATCATATGTATGTGGTCTTTCATGATTGTAGGTCACATATGCAAAGTTATCTATAGCATCATAGAGCTCTTCAGGCTTCTTACGGCGTACGATTGATCTAAGCCCCATTTCTGTGTGCATGTACTTATGTACAGTCGTAGAACTTATATGCTCGCCTTTACGATCAAGATATGCCTGCATCATACGATATCCAGGCACTCCATTGTGGGCATGATATATGTCTTCTATGTCTTTTTTGGTCCTGTTCTTGTGCTCTTTGTATTTCGCCTTTCTATGTTTTTTGTAGTTATAGTATGCAGTCGGATAGATTTTAAAATGCGCTAATAACCATCTGATTCCGAATTCACTACCATGTTCATCGATAACCCGGTAAGCCTTTAACCGATTTCCTTCGCGAAGAATGCTGCCGCTTTTTTTAGAAATAAATTTTCTTTCTTTGCTTCTTCAAGTTCTTGACGAAGACGTCTATTCTCATTCATATAATCGGCCTCAGTCTTTGTATCAGGGTCATTTTTGCTTTGGGCTTTGCATTTTTCGATAGTATATCACGTCAATATAACCAATCTCTTTTTAAATATATCGACAATTGGCAGACGGATTTTACATCTTTCCCAAAAACTTGAAATATTCCATCTGGCTTGCATAGAACGGGTACCCATGTGCCGACGTTCCTTTAACTGCTGTATTCCAATCACCATATTGAGTAGTCAAAATGTCCTTGTAGCCCGCCGGAGCTGTTACAGTCAAACTCTCAAATGGAAGCTCGATAGTAGGATCATACCATTCCTTCTTCCTGAATGAGCGTGAGCAATCATCTCCAAATATCGCCAGATGATGGTAAAAATCAATATAGCCTGCGTCTTCCTTTCCACAATTCATGGCAATCCTGTCAGTGATCCTCATCAGCTGCATGAAAAGTGAACTATTTGCATCAAACTGTATATTTAAATATTTGCCAAATTGAGCCAATTCATTCAGGAAATCTTCAAGATCTTTTAATTTTTCAATAGAAACCGATTCAATTATACTCTCCGGTTTATCTGATATCTGAGTAGGAGTCACTGTATGCGGTTCCTTGAAAAGAGCTTCCATCCGCACTGTCAGATCATATCCCATCGTATAGACAAGCCTCTGCAGATCCTGCCTGCTCTTATCCTTCGGTATATAATCAAGCGCATACACATCAATCCCTATCAGGAAAGGGCATCCGTAAAAATCCCTGATTCGGTCTTCGTCCCAGCTAAGCTTTGTCTCTCTGGAATTTGAAACAACAGAATGAAACTGAGTGAACACCTCCTGAGTATATATACTCTTCACCCTGAAAGGTGCAGGCATCTCATCAGCAACCGATAGGAATTTCATATAATCCTGCCGCATCATAGCTATATCTATATCATCATCCCAGGGCACAAAACCCTTATGTCTTGCAGCACCCAGAAGCGTACCGAAAGCAGCATAGCAGGTGATGTCATGCTTCCTGCAAAAAGTCTGAATTGCATCGAGTGTCTTAAGCTCCGCCGCCCATGTAGATTTCATTATGGGCGAGACAGTAAAACCATCCCGCACCTCTTCCTTTAAAAAATCCTCTTGAATTTCAAACATATCATTCTTCAAATAAAACAAAAATCTACATCAAATACCGTTCCGGAACATTCGTGATCAGATCCGTAACACCTGACTCTCCATAAATGCGCTGATCATATATTAACACATTTCTCGAGTCATTTGTGAAAAATGGTTCCTCTGCATTCCAGGCTCTGACCTGTATATCCTTTTTCCCCTCCGGAAGAGATGTAGTAAGACCCCTGTCAGAGTCCAGGTTTTTGTCTGCACCCCCCCTTTATAAATAAGCGATGGGGAGTATCCAATATCTTCTGCTACTGATTTTACAGATTCCCCTCCAATTGTGCAACGCTCAATGGTGTTTCTTTTTAGCTCCAAAGGTGCCTGTTTCAAATACTTCTGTATGGGTGTGTCATAGTATTCTGGATACTTGTCTCGCCAATAATATAGCATAGGATTAGATGGATATCCCAACAATTCTATCACCTTATTGGGGGATCCAGTTGTTTTAAGCAAAAGCAAAGCGGTTTTAATTTGATCTATTGTGTACCTCATACCTATTCGGTGCAATACAGTCCAACTTTTTGTCCGCAGGCCCCTTTCTTATTAGGTGGATTCCATGTGAACTTCAATTTTTATCGGCGTTTATCTCTTTTACAAATGCATCATAATCTCTGATGTATTCATCTGGATCATAATGTGTGCTTGCGAGGCACAGCAATACTGAATCTTCTGAGAAATCGTACATATCTTTCCAGACCATTGTAGGAAGATAAACCCCTGTGTGCGGTCGATTCAAACAATAAATAGCTTCGTTGCCCTCACCATCTTTAACTTTTACTTTACTTGTACCAGACACATTTATCAATACAAACTCTGTCTTCCGGTTTGCATGCTGACCGCGAACCACATCAGGATCAGATCCGTAAATATAGAAGACTCTCTTAATGTCAAAGGGTACTTCCTTCTCTCCTTCGACAACAACAAGTTTCCCACGTTCATCCCCATGTTCTGGAAACTCAAGCATTTTCACCTTATTCATGTTGTGCTCAACCATTTTTCATCCTTCCTCATTCTAAAAAAAATCACTTAAAATCAATGAGATGGTATTCATCTATTTAATTTTCAGATAGTCCATTAATCCATGTTACAAAATCACTGTCTTCCCACGGCATTCTTCTCTTAAAATGAAACCGCCACGGATACACCGCCTCTCCTGTTACATGGTTCTTAATATTTCTTACATCCCCTAATTTCTTTGCCGGATTACCGCCAACAACTGCATATTCTTCTACGTTTTTCGTGACATTCGCCCCTGCCGCCACAAGAGAATCACTAGCTATATCAACATCTGGCAAGATAACTGAATGCGCTGCAATGATTGCAAATGAATGAACATGCACACCCTGCAATTCTTCTGATGGAGGTGTTGGATCATTTGTCAGAACCACATATGGAAAAATCCACACATAGTCATCAATTACTGACTCCTGTCCGATGTGAACATTGCTATGCATATTTACATAATTGCCTATATTGCAGTAGCCTTGTATGTCAGACAATGTGCCAATAGAGCAATGATTTCCGATGCTTGCCTTTTCACGAATCGTAACCTGATGACCTGACTGAAAATAGTTACCAATGCGGGTGCCAGTATATATGATAGAGCCGCTTCTTATGACAGCATTACTTCCAATAATGAGCTCATGATGGCTTTTGTGATCCTTAATAAAATCCATCTGATGTTCACCAAGAATTGTATTTGCACCTACAAAGGAATTATCACTAAGTTTGGTTCCCTGCCGAATAATGCAATTACTGTCAATGTAACAGTTCTGACCTATATGCACATCATCTTCAATAATGCAATTGTGCATTATGATCGTGCCTTCTCCAATAGAGGAATTGGAAGATATAGTACAGTTCTCACCAATATTTAGCTTACTTGCGTACCCCCCCCCTGTCAGAAAATTCCGTCTTTTTCACAATAACCTCCTTATATGCGGGATTGCAGGTCCTGAATCGATCTACGTCGATCTTCATTTCCAGTTCTTTTCCACCATTCATAAAATCATGACTTCCACAGATTTCAAAACCCGCCTTAACATATATGCTCAACGCAGCGATATTTTCTGTGTGAACGTCCAGTCTGAAGTTTTTTATTCCGAGCTCCTGAATTCCAACACACATAGCCAAAAGGAAGGAGTTATACCCCATTCCCTTACCATGTGCAGAGTTATCCCCGATTACTACTTTCCCAATCTCACAGCTCTGACCTTCGATATTATAAAGAGCGACAGATCCGATGACTCGGTTCGACTCTTTATCAATAATCACAAAGAAACATGTCATCTGATCTTTAAGATAATCATCAAACCATTTCTTCTCCATTTCAGGAGTGATATAAGGAATAGGCCGTAAGAACCTTGAAAGCTCCTTATCGTTTCGCCACTGGCGCAGGTACTCTATATCTTGCTCCTCTAGTGGCGCAATCATGCAGTTATTATTCTCTGCATAAAAATCATGATACACGATTACTTCTCCTCTGGCTTGAAACTATTGATCATTTCAATAACGTAACTCTGCTCATCTTCAGTCATACCGTTATAAATCGGAATACTAAGGACCTCATTTGCTGCTTTTTCAGTAATGGGGAAGTCTCCCTCCTTAAAGCCCAGATATGCATATGCTTCAGAGAGATGCGGTGGAATCGGATAATGGATAATTGTTCCGATGTCATTTGCCTTCAGATAGTTCATCAGTTCATCTCTGTGTCCATTTAGCACATGGATTACAAACTGATGCCATGATGAATCAGCTCCTGGTCTCACCATCGGCAGTATCACATAAGGATTATTAAGTTCTTTAAAATAACGATCCGCCAGCCTATTACGCTCTGCGTTAAAGCCATCAAGATATTTCAGCTTCACACGAAGCAGTCCAGCTTGAATCTCATCTAATCTACTATTTGCTCCTACCACTTCATTATGATAATGAACACGGCTACCATAATTACGGAACATTTTGAAATCGCCAGCTAATTTCTCATCATTCAGGCAGACACATCCTGCATCGCCAAATGCACCGCATCCCTTAGTGGGATAAAAGCTGAAGCAACTGATATCTCCAAAAGTACCTACCGTCTGTCCATGCCACTTGTTACCGTGACTCTGCGCACAGTCTTCTACTACTTTCAGATTATATCGATGCGCGATATCCATAATCTTGTCCATATCACATGACTGGCCGAACAGATGAACAGCAAGGATTGCTTTAGTCTTTGATGTGATAGCCGCTTCAATTTTGTCGGCATCGATATTATCATACTGATCTGGTTCTACAAACACCGGCGTAGCACCATTGATGTTGATTCCCATCACACATGCAATATAGGCATTAGCAGAAACTATAACTTCGTCACCTTCTCCAATTCCAATAAGTCGGAAACTGATCCACAGCGAATCCAAACCGGAGGCGAGACCTACACAGTACTTCGTCCCAATATAATTGGCCCACTCCTCTTCAAAGGAGCTGACCTCTTTGCCGAGAATATACCAACCGGATCGAAGAACCTCTAATGCCTTAGCCTCATACTCTTCAGCATGAAGATCATACTGACGTTTCAAATTATTTGCTAATACCTTCATTTACAAGTTTCCTCTCTGAAAATCGATTTTGTAATCTTCGATATAGTATCGCCGCAATAATGGAAGTAGCTAATGCAATTACCGCAAGCACAACCGACCTGCCAATTGTATCTGAAAATCCTATGTAATTGAAAACAACGCTCAAATATCGGATAACAAGTTGATGGATAAGAAACAGTTCAAAACTGATATTACCAATCCTGATCAAGGGTTTCAATGTAGGGAGATTCTTCTCTGTGACCACCGGAATGATCAACGCAGATGGGATAATCCATAAAGCTGAAGAAAACATCTCGTTAGAAAAATCAGCATTGATTGAAATTACAAGTATAGCGATTGCAAGAATTATACCAATATACAACATCCATCTCTTTGTCTTGTCATGTATCAAAACATATGTCCCCCCCCCGATTATGAAATCGAAGGCACGAGTTACAGGACATACATAAGCGATCCAATGTGAAGACGGAAGGCTCATGGATAAATATCCAATGAAGAAGTCTAAGCAGATTTAAGCAATCACTGTTCTACCAACTACGCTTAAAATACTCTTTCTAATCCATTTCATTAGCATCGGTGTAATCAAAGCGAAAAATACTACTAAAGTCAGATACCATGAAACCGCATTTAATGAATAATAAATTGCACTCATCGGTATCCAAGACCTGCATTGTTCACCTTAATACAATTGATCTAGATTAAACTTATCTTCTAAAAATTTTCCTTAGGAAAATTCTGCTTATAGTATTCTCTAAATTATTTCAATTCTTTTTTCATATATACTGATACTTATGCTTGTATTCCCACTGCTTATCAGTGTCTCCAGCTCATCTCTAAATCTTTGCTCCAATATTACACTGTTTTCAAGTAGCTTTTCACGGCTCTTCCTGTATTCAGAACACTCAGCAGCTTTTTTATATCTTTTTTAAGCTCATCTACGCTGTCATAGATAATCTGCCTTTTATCCTGGTCCATTAGAAAGCCGTCTAAAAATCCACCATCATCACTTAAAGTCACAGGAATAGTGCCAGACACTGCTGCATACTGTTCTGTAGCCTCTCTGCTTAAACTCCATCGACTGCGATATATCATAGAAATCAAAGCCACTGAATAAGTCCTCTCAACACGGCACATCTACATTTGTCGCCATCAAAAGTCCGTCTACACAGTTGCAGTCTACGATCTGATTCTCATGATAGCCAAAACGCAGCATAGAGATATCTATGTCGTCATCCCAGAGAATGAATCCTTGGTGGCGGACTGCTCCAAGAGAGTTCCATAATCAACAAAATACCGGATGTCATTCTGAGCACAAAATGAATCAAATTCATTCAGAATCGATAACTCAATGTCCCATATTTTTCTTGCAATCGTTTCATCGTTCTTTATCATTTTGCTATACAATCATCCCTGCCACACCTGACCATCCTGAAAAATAATTATTACACAAAATTCTCTTTTTCTTTTAAGCCCAGACTTTCAAGTTTACATGACATTTCTTTATGTGCTTTTCCGGCAATAACAACAAAATAATCTTGCTTATCCACATTCCGAAAATATTCTGGAGTATATACATGTTTTCCCTCAAACATCTCCCCTTCGGTTGCAGTAGTTTTCAAGAAAAAATAAATATCAAAATCAATTATAGTTTTCCACTGCTCATATTTTCTTCCTATTCCATAAACTACAATTTTCTTGCCATTCTGGACAGCCTGCTTAACCTCTTTTCTAATAAATGGATTTCCCCAAAGAACATTCGTATCAATTCCATGCTTTTTACATTCATCTTTCATCCACATATATGAATTAAGCATCAACTCTCTTTGCTCTTTATAGGCCTCTTTCGCATGATTTAATTTCTGATTTAACTCTTCCTCTCCATATACTTTCGAAAAATCCACATTGAGAACATTTCTTATATGTTCTGAAATAAAAGCCTCTTTGTATATCAAATCTCCATATGTGTATATGCTCTTGGCATCAGGCATTAATCCAAGTGCAAAATAATTGTAATGACAAAAACAACTATGAATACCGCACGAATATGCAACCGGATTCTCTATCTCAAACACCTGATCTGTATTTTCGAAAAAATTCATGCCTGTACTGTTTTGAATGCAGCGATCAACATTACCATTGGACATATCTACGATATAACCCCACTTACCTGCATAGCAGAAATGGTTATGCGGATCAATTTTTGTGAATCTCAGCGTTTCCTCAAAGACTTTTGATGGCAAAAATTTGCATATTTTCTTTTTTGTCTCTGAATCTATTTCTGGAGCTAATTTAAGATGGAAACGAAGATCATCATCATCATCCACATCAAAGCACGGCGTACTATATGGTGCCTCATCAAATTCTTCATAGAAAAGCTTACTGATCTCTTCAATCATATCAATATTCCGTTTTGATAATATTACTGTCGGAAATACAGAGGCTCCACTATCGACTATCCTATGCAGATTTTGAAAATAAGTATCTATAAGCCCCCTATTTAAAAGTTCATCATAATGAAACGATGCTTTAAAAATAAGATTCTTTCTATAGATGGGTTCAATATCCAGCAATTTATCTATCTGTTTCGACAGGGTTGCATTCGATACGATTGTAACTACATGTCCGTATCTCATTAACCCTTTGGCTAACTCAATAGCCTCATTTGACAATAGTGTTTCAGCACTACCACACAGAACGATTTCGCAAATACCACCAATCCGTTCTGGACGGAACGCGTAAATCATATGTTCAACTGAGTAATTATATGTTGGGGCCTCTATTTTTTGATTAATCGCTTGATGGGATACATAGCAATACTCACATCTGAGATTACATGCATTCCCCGGGACACCAACCGCTATTGTTTTATTTATTCTATCTGCTTTCATAGTCATCTCACTGTTCTGCTACAGGTATTTCAACTGAATCCGGTGTTAGGCCATCGCAAAAATTGCAAGCTGTGATATATTCTCTTGCATAGAATTTTACAAGCTTTTCTTGTAATCCTACGCCAGAATATTTCCTGACATTTACATATTCTTCTTCCGTTGGAGTCGGCAACAGATCTGTCTCCAATGCGGCTGCTTCTCTAGAACAATAGACAATCAGCCCACCTTTTAACAACGTGACGCATTCTCTCATATAACAAGCTGTGAAAACGTCTTTCATCTTTTCTGGTGTTCTACCTCGATTCTTCACTCCCCCTATATCAAACCATTTCATGCCTTCTAAATCCACGATCTTTACATTCCTGCTCTTCGCCATCCCAATAATTGCTTGTCGTTTAGGAGCAACCTTGGGCGAATACCCAGAAATCCTCAAAACAACTGGCTCTTCGTCAGTTTGTGTGGGTAGCTAAAACGCTGTAACCCTTGTAAATATTGAAAAAGCATACATTTTCCTGTACAATTTTTTCGCCAAAAAAAATCTATAGTACAGAGAGGTAAATGTATGCTCACCAAAAAGATACTCAAAGCTGTTCTTAATGTCAAGCATACCGCCATCGATGATATGAAAATCTTACCTGATGGCTCGTTTGCGATTATGATCCATCCCACTAAGGGAGAACAGTGCCGATGCGGCATTTGCGGGAGAAAGTCTCCCTGCTACGACAAAGGTCGCAGACAACGATCATGGCGTACCTGCGATTGGAATACAAACAAGGTGTATATCGTAGCGGATGAACCTCGTGTGAACTGCCCCGAGCATGGAGTGGTGACAGCTGCTGTTC
>Ga0256407_10012842_pt1 | contig 11307 bp, 6 predicted proteins | sample RumenRJG_04DNA_FD_193489 | JGI IMG/M metagenome (GOLD analysis project Ga0256407, IMG submission 193489) | Bovine rumen microbial communities from Lethbridge, Alberta, Canada - RJG_04 | ecosystem: Host-associated > Mammals > Digestive system > Stomach > Rumen | place: Canada: Alberta | collected... | reverse complement strand
TATAATATTAATATTATATTAATAAGAAAAATAAAAATTAAAAAATAATTATTGTTTATTATTAATTTGAAAAAATAAAATAATTAATTGTCATTAAATTTTAAAAATAAAAGCTAATATAATAATATAGAAAAAATATTAAAATTTCCTTTCTGAAAAAATAATATTATTATTAACTTAGATTTAAATATATCTAATAAATAATAATTTTTTTAAATAAGAATATTCATTTATAAACTTTTTTCTCTTATTAAAAAAGATACAAAATTATATAAATAACATTCGTTAAAAATATTTAATAGAAAATAAAAAAAAATATTTAAATGAAAGTCAAAAAGACTTTATGTGTATTTGATGTGGATAGAACAATAACAAATGAAGATTCAATGGATGTAACATCAAGATATTTATTAACATCTGATCAAATAGAATTATTAGACGAAGCAGCTGAAAAATATATAAATTGGTGTGACACACTTAATTTTTTTTTTCAATTAGTAAAATCAAATGGAAAAGGAATAGAAGAAATAAAAAATTCATTATCAAAAGTAGAATTAACAAAAGGAATGAAAAGACTATTTAATTATTTAAGAAGAAATGATGAAAAATATGATATAATTATAATATCAAGTGGAAATATTTTTTGTATAAATGAAATGTTAAAATTTAATCAAATTGATGATTTAATAAAAGAAATAATTGCAAATAGAACAAAGGTAATTGATGATACTTTAATAATTTCAGAAGCAAATTCTCATAATTGTGATATGTGTTGTCCTTCAATTTGTAAAAAAAATGAATTAGAAATTTATTTTGAAAAACATCCTAGAAAAAATTATGAAAGAGTTATTTTTATGTGTGATGGATATAATGATTTATGTTTAGTTAGAGCTTTAAATAAAAATGATTGTTGTGTTCTTAGAAAAGATTATGATTTATATCAAAGTCTTTTTATTGAAAAAGTTGATATTGAAACTAAATGTAAATTCTTTACTTGGAATACTGGATTTGATATTGTTAATATTTTTGAAAGAATTAAAAATTTTTGAATGTAAATTATTGTTTTTGACAATTTTGAAAAAATTTATTATATTATTTAAATATATTTTTTATATTTAATATTAAAAATAATTTAAATATTTTTTTTAAATTAAATTATTTCTTATCATTTCCTCCATTTCTTGATTTGCTTTCATTCTTTCTTCTGGATTTAATTTATACCAATTTTTATTATTTATTTCTTCCCATTTTTTCATTATTTTTTCATTATATAATCTTGGACAATAAATACTATTTCTTTTACTATTTTGTTTTTTTTGTTTGAATTTATTTAATGAATTAATTGGAGAATAATTTCTTGATTTATTATCATTTTTTGTTTTACTTTGATAATATGAATATGTATCAGATGATATTCCTCTTTTTAATAAATGTATTTTATTCATATTCATTATAACTTCTAAATTTTGATTAAATTTATTATTATTTATTATGTTTGGATTATTTTCTTTTTTTTGTTTTGATTGTTTATTTTTTATATTAATTAAACTTTTTGAATGTTTACTTTTATTCAATATTTTATTTTTACTTAATTTATTTTCTAAATAATTTGATTCTTTCATTTCAATATCATATAGTTTAGAATTATTATTTTCAGTTAAAATATTTTTTTTAAAAATCAAAGATTTAGCTCTTTTTCTTTTAAATTTATTTTCATTAATATTGAAAATTGATGATTTAACTTCATTATTTGAATTGTTTATTTCATCATTTCTTTTTGTTGATATATTCATTAAATTATTTGAATTTTCATTGATATTTAAATTAAAATTTAATGAATTATTATTTTTCTTTTCATTACTTTTATTTTCTTCTTGAAATGATATTTTAGTAACATCTCCAATATAATTAAAATCAATTGAATGATTATTTTTTAAATTATTTAAATTATTAAAAAAAATAATTGAATTTGCGCCAATTAATTCATTATCTAAAGTTAATCTTTTTAAAGTAGTATTGATTAATTTTTCTCCTCCAAAATAATGTTGATAAAATTCAAATTTTTTTGGATGATTTTTCTCAGAAAAAAACAAAGGTTGATTATTATTATTTGAAATTAAATTTTCATTTGAACTAATTTAAGTTAATAATTTTTAAATACATTAGATTAGTTGAAAAAGCATTTAATCTTACTTTTTCTTGATTTGAATTATTATTTATATTTGAATTAAAATTAACCTGATTTGAATATTCAGGAATATTATTAATTATTGAATTTTCAGTATAAAAATGAGGACTATTTTGATTCATTGAATTATCTAATGACATTTTTTAAATTGATTTTTATTTATTTTGAGGTATTGAAATTTTTTTATTTATAATATTATGAAAAAAAAATTATATAATTATTTTTTATTATGATTTTATTTTACCTGAAAAAATATTTTTTAATTCAGTAAAATGGATTTCATCTTCAGAATTTTCTATTGATATATTTTTATTTTTTTTTTCTTCATAATTTTTTTTTTTATTTTTATTATAATCTAAATTTAATATACTATCATAAAAAAATTTTTTTTTAATTTTATCTAATGAATGATTGGAATTACAAAATTTTTTAAATATTTTTATATCAGGTAAATCATATTTTGAATTTACATAAATATTATTTCTTACAGCTCTATCTATATATAAATCTTTATGCTTTTTAGATAAATCAATAATAGGAACTCCATTAATAAATCCTTTTGTATTAAATTCTATATTATATCTCCTATCTAATAATTTACTTAAACTAAATAATGAATAAGGATTATTTTTTTCCTTTAATTTATTTATTGATTTATTATGTACTTCTTTTAATTTTTTTTGTTGTAATAATTCATATTGTTTTAATTCTTTTTTACCATAAATTAATGAATAACAATCATTATATATTGTATTTCTTAATATAATTCTTTTTTTTATTAAATTATTAATATTAATTTTCATTTTATTTATTTTAGAAGTTGAACTTCTATTTAATTCTCTTATATAATAATATGAAGGATTATTTTTATTATATAAATATGATGACATTGATTTATTTAAAATTAAATTTTTTTTATTGATAGTTGAATAAGTTGAAACACTTGATGATTTCTTAATTGTTAAAGATGATTTATTTCTATGATGTCTTGAATTTGTTTTATATAGTGATAATGAATTATTTTCAATTTGATTATTTTCTTTTTCTTTATATGATGATTGGTTGAAATATTTATTTTTCTGTTTTAAGATATTACTATTAAAAATCAAAAATAATTAATATACTTTTTTGTTATTTTTATAGACATAATTAAATATAATTTATTTGTTTATAGTTTTTATAAATTTATTTCCTTAACTAATAAAAATTTTTTATAATTAGAAAATTATATTATTTATAAAATTATTTTTCTTTATGAATACTATTTTGAGGAATTTTTCTTTTCATTTCATATTCATTTTCAATATTACTAATTAATTCACCTTTAATTTTAAAATTAATAGTAATAAACATTAACTTATCAAAATTTTCATTAGAAAAAAAGTTAGATTTAATAATATCAGTAATAAGAAAATGAAGTAAATTTTCAAAAGTTAAACTCAATAATTTTGGTTCAAAATGTTTAATTAAAGATAATCCAATTTTAATAATAGATTTCCATCCATTAAAAATAAACAAATCCCATATTCTTAATAAAATTTTTGGATTTTTCATATCTTGAATATAAGGATAAGCACAAGTAAACAAAGTAATAAACCAAGGAGAAATAAAGAAATTAACATTAATATTATTATTTTTAAAATAAAAATATAATTCAGGTAAAAGAATATTAATAAGTCTTTCAAAAACATAAAAATATTTTTTTAATTTTTCTAACTCATCTTTAAATAATGTACCATAATCAGTATAAAATAAAAGTGCTAAAAAAATATAAAAAGATTCTTCTTCATCATCTGTAATCATTAATAAAAATGCAGCAATATAATTCATTCCTTGACAATAAGTTATATTTGGACTTTCTTTTGATATTGCTTTTAATATATTTGCTATTTTTTCCCTATTTTGATCTTTATCTTCTAAAAATGATGTTCTTGTTACATCTAATATTATTATTTCCTTTGCTGGAATACAATTTGGATTTTTTTCCATTTCTTCTTTTATTTTCTTATAATTAAATTTCTTTTTTATTTTTTGTAAGTTTAATAATATTTTCCATATGCTAATATGTGTTTTTATATCCATTTCATTATATTTTAATAATATATTTTTATATAATATTCTTTTTATTTTTTCATTTGAAAATTTATTTAATGTTAATATTGGAATCATTTCTTTTAAATTTAAATATTTCATTGAATAAATTAGACTTTTTATTTTAATATCTTGAATTTTATTTAATTTTATTTTCTTATTAAAATAAAGAGCAGTATAATCAACTTTTTTTTCAATTTCATCTAATCGATTACTGATAGTAAACATATTTGAATTTAATTCAGCCATAAAATAAGTAACATATACATTATCAAATTTATATTTTAAAGAAAATTCTGCTATTAATTGCATTGATTCATTAATATCAAAATTAAAATTTGTAAAATGTTTTATATAATCTTCAAGTACTTCTACTGCATATGTTGGTAATTTTTCTTCATATATTTGACTATATAATATTTCACTTTCTATTTTTCTATTTTCTTGTATTTTTGATTTATTTATCATTTTTTTTATATTTTTGAAAAAAGACATTCCACTTTTTAAATTTGAATTTTCTATATTTGTTTCTTTTTCATTTTTTTCTACTTCTACATTTACTCTTACTTTAGCAACTGTCTCAATTTTATTATTAATTAAATTTGTCCAAAACTCTCTATTAAAAATTTTATTTTCTGATAATAATTTACATAAATATCTTTTATTAAATAAATTATCAGGATTAAAATATATTGTTTTTTCAGAAATATAAATAATAATATAGCTTAAATCAAAATTTTCTTTATTTTTTTTTGAATTATCTAATATTGAATTTAGAATATCTGAAAAATGTTCTAAATTTTCTAAACTTAATAATTTAAGAAACATATTATCTTCATAATAATTTGAAACAATATAAATAAAATATCTTGCCATTTTTGAATCTGATTCAATTAATTTTAAAATATATTCTTTTTCTTCTTTTGATATAATATCTTTTGATTTTAACATTTTTTCAACTAATTCTTCTAATTTTGTATCCTTTTCAATATTTAATTTTTCTATTCTTAATCTTTTAATTTCAAAACTATCAAAAGACGTAGATGATTCAAATCCTAAAATTTTTGAATTATTATCTACAATTTTTATCATTGTAGAATTATTATTTACATTATTTTTTTTTTCTAAATTTTTTTTAAATACTTCATAATTTAAAAATTGTTCATTTAAAAATCTTTTATGATTATCTTTTAAAAAACTCATACTAATATCATATTTTTCAATGTCTTTTTTTAAATCAATTTCAATACTCATTTTTGCTAATCTTGTAAGATAATCATTTTCATTTTGTATATATTCATTTCTAACATTATAATATTTATTAAATACTTCTTTTATAAAATTTATTTTATTATTTTCTTCATTTTTTAAAGACGTAATTATTTGTAAATATTTTGATTCATTTTCTTCAAGAGTTTTATTCATTTTTGATAATTCACTTTTATATATTTGTTCATGACCATCACAAATTTTTTGATATTTTGCTAATTGTTCATGTAAACTTTTCAAATTTTCTTGTTTAACATTTGAACTTTCTACATATTTTATTACTTTTTGTTCGTGTTCCATTGTATCTTTTGATGCATTAAAATAATTATGTTTAAATTTTTCAACTTTTATTTTATTATCTTGTATTATTGAATTTAATTTTGATAAATCTATTAATAAATTATTTGTTTCTTTATTATAATTTAATATTTGAATATCTGTTGGTTCAATTATTCCTTTTGTCATTTCACTAAGAAATTGCTCAAATTTAATAAAATGTCTTCTAGATGATGTAACAAAATCTGATAATGTAAGTGAGGATGATGTATTTAAAATTATATTATTTTTTTTTATTTCTATTGATAAATCTTCAAGAGATTTTCTTATTTTTTCTAAAAATTTCAAACCACATATTTTGATTGTTTTAAAATAATCCATTAATTTTGAATTCTTTATTATTAATAAATTATTTTACAATTATTATTTGCTGCTTTATATAATCTGAGTTTTTCTTTATTTCTGAATTTAAAGATGAGTAATCCATTTAAAAAAATAATTAATTTATCTTCAATCCGATTAGATTTTTTAAAAAATAATATTTTTATTTTAATTATTTATTAAAAAAAAAATAAAAAAATTCTAATTTTTATCCAATTAAAATAAATAATAATAAAATAATCTATAAAAATGAAAAATTAAAATTAATTTTAACTAAAAAAAATAAATTAAAAAATAAAATGCAAACAGACTCATCTCCAAGAAATTCAATAATATCAAACCAAGCACCATTAATATCTCCCTTTATAAACACAAAATCAGAAATATCAACATTTATATCAATAATAACAGAATATTTAGAAAATAAAAACTCAATAACAGAAATAAATCAAAATGAAATTCAAAAATTTTTAGAAGAATTAAATTCATTTTTAAAAGACATAAATGATAAAGTTGACGAAAATGATTATATATTAAATGACTTATATAAAAAGAATAAAACTGCCATTTCAGCAATTCAAAATTTAATGAAAGAAAAAGAAAGTTCAAGTTCATCAAATGCAACACCAAGATATAATACAACAAGTGGAAGAGAAAATTTTAGTCCAAATCCATTAATGACAAGTGGTGATTATTCTGAATTAGAAAGATTAAAAGATGAATATATTAAAAATTTAACTTTACTTCAACAATATGAAGAACAATTAAATGAATATAATACAATAAAAAAATCTTTTAATCAATTACAAGATGAATATACACAATTAAAATTTGAGGAAACTGCTTTAAGAAGTGAATATGAAATTGTTATTAAAGATAAAGAACAATTAAAAAGTAAACTTGAAAAATATATTAATGAGAATGAAAAAATGAAAGAATTAATTGAACAATATCAATCTATGATTTTGATTACTGAAAAAGAAAAAAATAAAATTAAAAATAATGCTTATGTTATTAATAATAGATTTAGAAATTTTGAAAATAAAATTACTTCTCAAGAACAATTGATTGATAAATTTAAAAATGATATTAAAAAATTAGTTGAAAAAAATAGGAAAGAAAAATTTGAATATGAAGTTAAGTTAGAAAATTATAATAAAAAAATTCAAGAGTTAGAATTTAAAATTGAAGAAATGAATCAAGAAAAAATAATAAATACAAAAAAATTTTTAAATGTTTTAATTGAAAATACTGCACAATATAATGTTTCATTTTATTATGATAAAGTTAAAAATAAAATTATAATAAAATATTTTAATGAAGATATTGGACAAATTAAGAGTGTTGAAGTTGCAAATGAAAGAAGATTAATGAGTGTTCCAAAAATAAAGGATTTTGAAGGAAAAATATTCAGTTATAAAAAATTATATACTAATATATCAAATAATGTTTTTACTTCATTATGTAGGAAACAGTATCAAAATAAAAATTTAGATTGTTCTTCTTTGAATAGTAGTATGATTAGTAATTTAAAAAGTGATTCTTTTAAATTAAATAATTTATTTGAAGATAATAATATTAGTAATTATTCTATTCAAAATAATAATAAAAAAGTTAATTTTCATTCTGCTATGATTCTTAATGAAAAAATTACAAAAGATATTATTTTTTCACCTAAAAATATATCTAATAAAAAAAGTTTTAACAAAGAAAATAAAAATCATTTCCCTGAAATAAGTAATTTTAGTTTTAGAGATATTAGAGAAGAAGAAATTTTGGATAATAATAAATATGAAATTATTAAAGAAATAACTTTTCAATTTATTGGAGATGAAAAAAACAATATTATTAATAATAAAAGTAATTCTGATAGTTGTTTTTCTGATATTAGTTCAAATTTCATTACTAATAAACATAAAAAAAGTAATAGTGAATATTCATATTATGAATGTAGAAGTGTTAGTTTAAATTTTCCTGAAAATGAATTTAAACCTGCAATAAAAGAAACGAATGTTGAAACTAAAAGAAAATTATCTTATTGTTTCAATTGTTATATATTTTAATGTATATTATCATTTTTTTTTGTATATATAATTTTTTTTATTTATATAACAAATAAAATTAACAATTAAAATTAAAAAAATCAAAAAATATTTATATATTTTTTTAAGTATAAATAAAATTTATATTTTAGAAATAAATATATTATATTCATTATTAATAATATTCGCATAAAACTTTTTTTTTTAAAAAATTTAATGATTTTTAAATATATATTTATTAATAATTTATTAATTATTAAAGTAAATATTTAAAATAAACCAATCTAATTTATGTAATAATTTGATGCAAAAATATTAATTAATCCCAAATTACTCATTAATAAAGAATATTATTCTTCATATTTTTTTTTATTTATATTTTTAAATTGTATGTTATTTTGTTTAAAATATTTTTAATTTATAATTATTCTATATTATGTATTATTAAAAATACTCATTATATAATAATACACAATACTTTTTAAACTCTACTTTCCATTTATATATATATAAAAATTCTGATTTTATATTATTATCATTTGATTAAAAATTCTATTCTATTAATAATATTTTTTTTTATTTTCTTTGATTATAATAAAAAATTAAAACATCAAAGAAATCAAATTATATATAATTGTTTATTTGAAAATATTTAATATCAATCAATATATTAATTGATAATGATAATATCAAAATAATTGAATTGGAAAAAATCGATTGATTGAATATGATATAATAATACAGCAATGATTTTTAAATAAAAGAAAAACAATATATCATAAAGAGATAAAAACATGATTATTATATATTAAAATCATAAAAAACTATATTTTATGATTTTTATTGAAATCATATTTCATTGATGAAATACTTGTAACTCTTCTCATAAAATCTTTATCTTCTTTATTAATTTCAGTATTAGGGTTATTTTCTTTTATTTTTGTCATTTTTCTATCCATAAATTTCATAAATATTTCAGAATAAAATAATTCTGGGTTATTTAAATTCAAATTATCCTTTTCAATATTTTGACTTATTACAGAAAGCATATAATTTTTATTTTTTGTTTTATTTTCTTCTCCTTTATCATTTAAATCAATTTTTAAAGTATTATTATTTGAAGAATCGTTTGTTTTTATTTTAAAGAAATTATTTCTTGTTCTTGATTGTTTAATATGATTTAATGAAAAATTTGAACTTCTTCTTGGTATATATGAACTTTTTTTTTTAATAACTAAATCATTACTAACTTTATTCTTAATATTTATAGAATTATTATTTTCATTTTCATCATGAGAAATAACATTATTTTTAAAATTGTTTTTTCTTTTAACTTCATCTTGAATAAAATTTTTTATTGTTATTCTAAATGAAATATCTTTTGAATAATTACCATCACTTAATTCATCAATATTTTCATATTCACTATTAATACTAAATGAAATTTCAGTAGAACAAATTGAAATATTATCCAAATTATTTTTTTTTAAATGATTATATGTAAATTTATAATTTGGATTTGATTGAGGAGAAATAATAAAAGTTTCATCTGGATAAATTTCATTATTTATTTCTTCATATTTATAAGGTGTTAATGAAGTTAAAAAAGATTTAAATCTATAAGTAGAATTTATTTTTGAATGATTAATATTTGAATCAAAATTTATTATTTTTTTAGTTTCATTAATTTCTTCTGATAATAAAGAATTATTCTCATTACTTGATTGTAATTCTTTAATATTATCTTCTGATATTGTATTTAGTACAACATCATTTTGATTTATTTCATAATTTTTATCTGTATGAAGATTATTTATACTATTATAATAATGTTCATATCCATTATCATTATTTTCATATCTATTAATACTTTTTTCATCATCATTATCACTTTCTGTAAAATTTGATTCATGAGAAAAAGAAGGAATTGTTTGTAAATCATCTTCATAAATACTTTTAAAATTACCATTTTCATCATTACTTTTAGAATATTTTCTTAATGGATTAAAATCTTGATCTGTTGAAATGATTTTAATAATTTTATTAATTAATCTTTTTATTTGTTCCATATTAAAAAGAGATTTTTTATTAATTTTTTTCCAATATTGAGGATAACTTGTAGAAATATTAATTGCATCTTCTTTATTCAAAAAAAATAATTCTGCTTTTTTTGATTTAACTCTAAGACATAATGGACTTCTTTGATTAAGAAACATTAATATATCTCCAAAATGTTCATTTCTTCTTATTTCTAATATTCTATAATATTGCATATTTTCTTTTTCATTTTTCTCATTAATAGTATTATTTTCAGTAATATTATTATTTAAAAATGAGAAATTATTTTTTAAAGATTGATTTTGATTAGTTGGACTAAAACAATATATATTATTATTCATTGAATTTTCTCTAGTTAAATTATTAAAAAATAATGTAGAACTTTTCATTGAATTTGAACTTCTTTTTACAATTGGTTTACCTTTTTTAGGTTTAACTAAATTAAAAGGTATTTCTAAAGACAATCTTCCTCTTTTAACAAATATTATATCTTCTACTAAATCACCATCCTTTATTAGTATATCATTTTTTAATGATAAAATTGGTTTAAAAGTAACTATTACTTTTACTATAAAATCAGTATTTGGGAAATCTTTAAAAAATGTAAAATTATTAATAACAGGTTTATACATTTCATAAATAAGAGAATTTCTTAATCCAATTGGTAATTCATCAATAATAATATTTTTATCTTTTTTTTCATAATAATGTTTGTATCTTAAATATCTTATTATTCTATCATATAATTCTTCAGGTAAACGTGGATAATTTAATTTAATATCATCTAATAATTGAATTTTTTTTGATAATTCTTCAGTTTTTTCATTTAATACTTTAATATAATTACTTATTTCTGTTAATGCCCAAGAATAAGCACAAATTCCTATTACTTCCATAAATAATCCAAATATTTTTTCATTTGGAGAAATACAAGAAATATCACCATATCCAACTGTTGTTAAAGTTTCAATTATATAATATATTGATATTAAATATAATTCT
>Ga0256407_10012839_pt1 | contig 11308 bp, 11 predicted proteins | sample RumenRJG_04DNA_FD_193489 | JGI IMG/M metagenome (GOLD analysis project Ga0256407, IMG submission 193489) | Bovine rumen microbial communities from Lethbridge, Alberta, Canada - RJG_04 | ecosystem: Host-associated > Mammals > Digestive system > Stomach > Rumen | place: Canada: Alberta... | reverse complement strand
TGAATCAATAGTTACGATACCTGTTTTTTTAGCAAAATATCCTAAGATGATTGTGTTTACAATATTACGTCCTAAAAGTTCTAATGCAATTCCTGTTGCATCAATACTGTAAACTTTATGTTCTCCTGATCCTTTGAATTCTTCTGGAATGTTAATCATGACTTCGGTATTGTCTTTGATTCCAGAAAATACATCAACTACGTTCATTAATCCATCATCTAGAACTAATACATAGTCTGGATTATATATTTGATATCTTATTTCAATTGGCTCATCATCAATTCTTGTGAAAGCCATAACTGGAGCCCCTCTACGTTCAACTCCAAAGAATGGAAAAGCTTGAGAATATTTACCGTCTTTAAATGCTGCTTTGGCCAAAATTTCAGCAGCGGTTACGGAACCTTGTCCTCCTCTTCCATGAAAACGAATTTCAATCATTAAATTTTCCTCCATATATTTATCATGTATAATCATTATAAATTACAAAATATATAAATCTTATGTTATAATTAAATTTTACAATATTTTTGTTTAATTTTTGTCTTATTGTGCTTTTATTAATGTTAATTTTTCAATATTTATTTTTTTATCTAATAAAGAGATATTTAATGGATTTGGCTTAATATGATTGTTTAAAATATTTATTGCATTTTCAAAGATTTAATATAATATAATAATTATAAATTATTTTGAGGAGTTAATATGAAAGTTTTAATCATTACTGGGGATTTGGCTTATCCATTAATTAGAAGTGTAGTTGAAGATGCTAATGAAGATGTAATCGTGCATGTTGCAGATACGCAAGTTGCAGCTTTTTTAACTCCTAATATGATTATAAAAGAAGTAAAAACTCATTTTGCTAATCAGTTGGATGAAATTGATTTAATTTTAGTTCCAGGTTTAATTAAAAAAGGCACTAAAGAAATTACTAAGGAACTTGGAATTCCAACATTTAAGGGCTCTACCGATGGGGCGGATTTGGCAATGGTTTTAAATCTTTTGGAAAATATCCAATTGTCTGAAGATAAGCCTGCAGATAAACTGATTGAAGAAGAAAAAAGAAAAGAAGCCTTTAAAATTATTGAAGACTTTGAAAATGATACTGAAAATATAGAAAAACTTCTCAAAAAACCGAATAATATAATGATTGGAAAACTGCCTGTTGGCGAAGATTTTCCAATGAGAGTTCTGGCCGAAATCGCCAATGCGCCATTTTTATCAAAAGAAGCATTAATAAATAAATGTCAGTACTTTGTTGACTGCGGAGCGGACATGATTGATATAGGTATGGCTGCAGGTGAAGACTTTTCAGATAAGATTCCAGATTTAATAAATACTTTAAGACCGATTGTTGGCGACAGGCCGTTAAGCATCGATACATTGAATGCAGATGAAATTAAGGTCGCTGCTGAAAATGGAATAGATTTTGTATTAAGTCTTGACTTGGGAAATCAATCTAAAGTTGCTCCATTGTTAAAAGAAAAAGAGATTCCTGCAGTACTGCTTCCGACTAATTTTACTGAAGGAATTTCACCTAAAACGCCCGAAGAGCGTGTTAATGCAATGCATCAATTGATTGATGATACCGATGGATTAAAGTATGTTGCTGATTTGATATTGGATCCTGTTAACAGTGCAAGTATTGTTGAATCCATAATTGCATGCAGGGATTTTCATAAAGTAAACAAGGCTCCAATGTTTTTTGGTGTTGGTAATGTGACTGAATTAATGGATGCCGATTCTGGAGGTGTCAATGTACTTTTGGCAGGTATTGGTATGGAACTTGGCGTAAGTATACTGTTCACTCCTGAAGAAAGTGGAAAAACAAGAGGAAGCGTTTATGAACTTTCAACCGCATCTAAAATGATGTTTCTTGCAAAGCATAGAAAATCAATACCCAAGGATTTGGGAATTAATCTTGTTGCATTTAAGGATAAACATAAAAGAAATGATATTATAGAAAACGAGTTGGATGGAATTCCTCAGGCGAAAATTACAGAACCCCTAAAATTTATACGTGATAAGGCAGGTAGTTTCAGAATAAATGTTGATTATGGAACTACTGTTAGTGAAAGTAGGATAATTGCTACTCATTTTAAGAAAAATAATGCTGATTTGGTAATTGCAGGCAAAACCGCAAAAGAAATCTATGAAGAAATAATAAAAAAAGAACTTGTTACCCGCATGGAACATGCAGCTTATCTTGGAAGCGAACTGCAAAAAGCAGAAATTGCAATGATTACGGGTAAAGAGTATGTTCAGGATTTTGAATTATTCAAAAATCCCGACCAATTTAAAAATTAATATTTTTTTAATCTTCAACAATATCATAATCCTTTGAAGGTGTAGATGAGCCACCTCCGGAACTACTTCCTCCACCGGATGATGAGCCACCTCCGGAACTACTTCCTCCTCCAGATGAAGAACTTCCTCCACCGGATGAAGAGCCTCCACTATATGATGAACTACTGCTTGAAGATGAACTTGAACTGCTTGAACTACTACTGGAACTGCTTGAACTTCCTGAATCACCAGTAGAGTTTCCAGTTAAAAATGAAAATATATTATTAGTATCATTTGTTTTATTTGTATTATTCACATCTGTAATGTTATTTGTTGTAACATCACTATTGCTTGTATAAACAAATGCACCCATAGTTAATAGGATTATTGCAACAATAACTACTATAATAACTATATTGTCAAACTTCATTTTCACCCTCCTTTTTAGATTAGTAATATTTTTTATTCATTAATATATATAATCTTTTTCATAAACTTTAAATTATATTTATTATATAAATTAATTAAAGTAAATTTTATATGGTGTTTAAATTTGCAAAATGAAGAAATTACTATTAAAGATATTGACAAAGCTCTTTTAGAGGAGGAATATGTTTCTAATAAGGAAATATCTACAACATTATTTTTATCTTTTTTATTAGGTAAACCCATGTTGATAGAAGGCCCTCCAGGTGTTGGAAAAACTGAACTTGCAAAAGTGGTAGCTAAAACTTTTGATAGGGATTTTTTCAGGATACAATGTTATGAGGGCATAACATTTGAACAGATTGTCGGCGAATGGAATTATCAAAAACAATTGTTGCATTTGGAAGCTGCAAAAAATGCAGAGTCTAAAGAAGATACAATATTTGAAGAAGAGTATTTCATCAGAAGGTCACTTTTAAATGCTTTTTTAAACGAAAAGGATTCTGTTTTACTCATCGATGAAATTGATAAAGCAGATGAGGAAGTAGAAAGCTTTTTACTTCAGGCATTAGGTGAGCAGGAAATTACAATTAATGATTTGGGTACCTTCCAACTGCAAAATGATTTGATTGTTATATTGACATCTAACTCCCAAAGATCTCTTTTGGATGAAACCAAAGATAGGTGTCTGTTCTTATATATTCCATATCCTAGTGTTGAAAGAGAAATCGAAATCGTTAAATCCAAGCTTCCTGAAGCTGATGAAGAAACGGTTTCAACTGTTGTCAAGATTGTCCATGAAATCAGAAATCTTAACTTGCTTAAAAAACCTTCAGTCAGAGGAACTGTTGATTGGGTTAAATCTGTTTCAAGTTTAGGAAATAGAAATACTGCTGATGCAATGAAAGAAAGTGTTGGGGTAGCTATTAAAACTGAAAGTGATAAAAAACGTGTTATTAAGGATGTCTTAGATAGGAAATATTAATATGATTACTAAAATAGCCAATCTATCTAATCAATTGAGAGATGAAGGTTTGCCTGTCAGTATCAGGAGTACTTTTTCTGCTAGTGAGGTTTATCTTCAATTTGGTGAAACAGATAGGGATTTACTTAGAACTGCTTTACGAGCGATTTATGTGAAAGATAAATATGACATTCCTAAATTCAACAAGATTTTTGAAGAAATTTTTAAAAAGGAAAAAGTAGCCTCTGAAGAAGAGGAAATGTTGGAAAAAGGTAAGGCATATAGAGGTACTGGTCCTAAATCTAATAAATATATTATCAAAAAGCAAAATAATGCATATAAAAAGGTTCAAAAAGAAAAAATAAATAATGAAAAGTTAAAAATGTTGTCAGGTCAGCCATTATTGGATGAAGTAAAAGAACTTGAACGGGATGGTGAGCTGATGAATAAGGATTTAACTAAATTAAATAGATTTGATCCTCGCATGCTTGAAATTTGTCAAAGATTAGGTAGGAGGATTGCCAATAAACGTTCAAGACGTAAGGTAAGAACATCTTCCCATAAAATTGATATGAGAAGAACAATCCGTGCCAATCTGAAATATGGTGGAGTGCCTATAGAGCTTATTAAGGCAAAGCCAAGACCACATAAAAATGAACACTTGTTCTTAAATGACATTAGCGGGTCATGTGAATGGATAAGTAGTTGGTTTTTTATGTTGATGTTTTCAGCACAAACTGCATTTAAACATTCAAGAACATTTGAGTTTGATAATAAGGTTATTGAAACAACCGATGCTCTAAAAGAAGAATATTTGATAGATTCATTTGTTAAGGTTAAAGACTTGAGAGTTAAAAACATGATGGTTCATGGAACTTCAGACATGTATAGTGCATTTAAGCAGTTTCAGGAAAAGGCAAATTTAAGCAACAAATCATATGTAATCATATTGTCTGACTGCAGGGATTGGGCAGGTCCAAAACAAAATGGTATTCCTGCAAGCGTTCATTTGGTTGAAGAAATGGTTCGGGACTCCAAGAAGGTTGTTATTTTAAATCCTGAAGATAGAAATAAATGGGATATTGTTGACAGTTGTGTTTCACTTTATGAGGATGCTGGAGCTCATGTTTTTGAAGTGAACACGCTAAATCAGTTGGCTCAGTTTGTAGAGCAAATGTAGGTGAGAATATGGATTGTACCAAATGTGGTAATCCTAATGTTATTATTAAAAAAGAACAGTCTGGTCAGTATTTATGTAAGGACTGTTTCATTGAATCGATTGAAAAGAAAGTTATTAAAACAGTCAGAAAAGAAAAGTTATTGGATAAGGGAGATAAAGTTTTGGTTGCGCTTTCAGGAGGAAAAGACAGTGTAACGACATTGGAAATTTTAAATTCTTTTCGTGAAATGAATATTATAGATATATGTGCTGTAACTGTGGATGAAGGAATTGACAATTATCGTCAGGATGGTGTTGACATAGCTATTCGCCATGCTGAAAGGTTAGGCATAGAACATAAAATAGTCTCACTAAAGGATGCATATGGCATTACTTTGGATGAGATAATGAAAAAGCCGAATCATAAGGGTTCATGTTCATACTGTGGGGTTTTTAGAAGAACCCTAATTAACAAGGCTGCTCGTGAAATGGGTGCAACTAAAATCGCTACTGGCCATAATTTGGATGATGAAGTTCAGGCAATAATGATGAATTATCTTGAAGGCAACACAGATAATTTAACAAAGCTTGGTGCAAAAACAGAATCAAAAGCAGAAGAATTCACGGTTAAAATCAAGCCTTTAAGGGAGATTCCCGAAAGGGAAATAGGTTTATATGTTGTTGCTAAAGATTTGGAAGTTCATTTTGCAAGCTGTCCATATGCACAGCAGTCATTCAGGGGTGAAGTTTCAGAAGTTATCAATAAACTGAGCGAAGACCACCCTACCATCAAATACTCAACTTTGAGAGGTTATGATAAAATTAAAAATGCACTTAAGGATGATTTTAAAAAGGATTATTCTCATGGAAGATGTGTGAAATGCGGTGAACCTGCAGCTAATGAGTTATGTAAAGCATGTTCATTCATAGAAGAATTAAAAGGTGATTAAATGTCTTTTACATTAAAAATTCAAGAAAATTTAGAATCAAGAGAAATAACTTCACAAAATTACACGATTAAAGATTTAATTTTAGAATTGGGCTTATCTGCACAAACTGTCGTTGCCAAGCAAAACGGAGAATTGGTAATTGAAGATACTTTAATTAATGATGGTGATGAGATTCAATTAATTCAAATTATCTATGGTGGTTAATTTGAAGATCAGTTATGAATGTGGGGCATGTTTTTTAAGACAGGCTCGCGAAGCTATGGATTTGGCAACAGATGATGATGAATTGAAAATAGAAATCATCAATGACATTTTTAAATATTTGTCCACTACATTTAAAAAAGGAACTAACTCAAATAAAACAGGTTCTCATATCCACAATCTTATAAAACAAAAGACTCATTGTCATGATCCATACATTAATGAAAAAAAATTAGGCAATGACATAGCATTAAAATACTTGCCTTTGGCACAGAATATCCTAAAGGAAAATGATAATCTAGAAAATCGTGTTAAAATAGCTATTGTGGGTAATATATTAGACTTTGGAGCTTTTGAGTTAAGTGATGACATTGAAAAATTTATTAAAGATGCTTTAGGTAAGGATTTAACTGTTAAGGATATAGAATCCTTTGAAAATTCACTGAAAAAACATGATAATGTATTGTACATGGTTGATAATACAGGCGAGATAGTTTTCGATAAATTATTGCTGTCCAAAATCAAAGAATATGGTATGGACATAACTATCGCTGTTAAATCAGAACCTATCTTAAATGATGCGTGCATGGAGGATGCAATAAACACTGGTTTGGACGAGTTCGGTGAAATTGTTGAAATAGGTGCTGGAACAGTAGGCTATGTGGACAGTGAAATATCTGATGAGTTTAGAGAAATTTTCAATTCCCATGAGTTTATCATATCTAAGGGTATGGGAAATTATGAAGGTTTGACTGAAATCGATTTGTCATCCAAGGATATTTACTTCCTGCTTTGTGCAAAATGCAATACTATTGCAAATGATATCGGCGTTAATTTACATGACATGTTGCTTTTAAAAAAGTAGTGATAATATGAATATAGCTTTCATTGGATTTGGAAAAGTTTCATATACTCTTTCTAAGCTAATCCAATCGCAAGACATTAATCTGATTACTTCAACAGAAAACCGGTCACAGGATACAATTTATTTGATCAAAAAAAGCAATGTTGAAGTTTTTCCTTCTTATGGCGAAGCTATTGAAAAATCTGATATTGTCATTTCTGCCGTAACTCCATTTAAAGCAGTGGACGTGGCTGAAAAATGTCGAAATACCAATGTCATATATCTTGATTTGAATAATATTTCCCCTAACACTACTCTAAAAATTAATGATATTGTAGACAATCTTGTTGATGGAGCGATTATCGGTAAAATCGATGCTGAAAATCCTATATTATATTTGTCAGGAAAGGATTCGGAGAAACTGCTGTTCTTGAATGATTTTCTTGATGTTAAAATAATTTCAGATAATATTGGTGATGCATCTAAATTGAAGCTGCTTAGAAGCACATACACTAAGTCACTATCCGTATTGCTGATAGAGTGTTATTCTCTTGCTTCCAGTTTAAATCTTGAAGATGAATTTTTTAATATATTATCATTAACTGAAGGTGATGAGTTTAAAAATAAATCACTTTCCAGAATTAACAATACATTAAAGTCATCCAAAAGAAAAGCTGAAGAACTTGAAGCAATTCTGGAATATTTTGATGATGAAGACTTGGAAATGGTTAAAGCGGCTCTGCATAAGCTTAAGCAATTTTAACGTTAATCTTAAATCCTTTTTTATCTTTTTTACTTTTAGCCGTCACAGGGATAAAATGAGAATCCATAATGTATCTCAGATAAGTCACTTCCTTTGCAGGCAGTCTAAGATTTGTTTTTATTTTTTTGCCTTCACTTTTAAGCTGAACAGATATCTTATTATTCTTGTCGACATATAAATCCGCATTTAAATCCTCTTTCATTATTTTTGTTTCAAATCGAGTTAGATTCAATCCTGCATTAAGTTCTAAAGGAACATCATCAACATCAATGTTTCCCTGTCTGAAATTATTATTCGCTTCCTTTGCACTCATTCCCTCATGTGTTTTAGATGCAACATACCATGCCCTTTCAATAACTTTGGAAACTTTCTGCATTTTAGGAATTACTCCCTTTGCCTCGTAGCTTTTCATCAGGTCCATCACTTCTTTTTTGGTAACGTCCTCTTCAATTGAGCTTATTGCAAGGCGTGTCATGACCGGACCATAATTTGATCTTCTGAATGCTGCCCAAACGGATTCTGGGTTTGAATAAACTCTCTTTTTAATAATCTGATTTATGGTCTCGCCGTTAAGGTAAGCTATTTTTGTGAGATTTCCTCTTGAGTATGTATTCATTCTTTTATATATGTCATCCCAGTTCCGGCCAAGATTAATGTTGTTTTTAGATATTTCATTTTCCAGGATTTCAACGGTTGATTTTGGAAGTAATTTTTTAATTTCTTTTGTGATGGTGTAGTCATTATCGATAATGGATTGCCTAATCAAACGACCGGAATATTTATTTTTATTCAACTCCTTTACAATATGGAATTTTAATTTGGAGCCTAAAAACTCATTGAGTGCATACCACCTAATTTCATTTCGGTTAGTATAATTTTTCGGCATTCCAACAAAGTTTCCTTCTTTGACAAATTTTTGTGCTTTTTTAGCTATTTCATCCAAAGAAATACTTGCTGATGTGATATAATCTGTTGCACCATCATCAATCATCTTTTGAAGCCTAATAGGAACACTGTATGATAGGACTAATCTGTGATGCAGCCCTTCAAATGATTTTATTTCATCAGCACCTAAAGCAAGTGCCATTTCACTTCTTGCCTCAAAGCTTGTAAAAAAAGGTGCATGATTTGCACTAAAACCTTTGTTCAAATATACAACAAGCTTTTTTGATTCATTGTCAGCAATTTTTCGAGCTTCGCTAATTAATTTTTCATGACCTTTATGCACGGGGTCAAAATCTGCGCTAATACATATCAAGTTAAACACCAAAAAAAAAGAAATTTTGAGATTAGTAAATTAATCTCATTACACCACTTATCACTAACCATATTCCGATTAGAGTACCTAAAATTATAGGATTTGCAACATAAGTTCCAACAATAATGTATATTACACCAAGAATTATTCCAGCTATTCCAATATAAAATCCATTTTTTGAGGTACGATTGTTGATTAAGGATACAACACCGCCAATGATTAATATGATTCCTCCGAGATATAGGGAAATCTCAGTTAAAAATCCAATCAATGTTGGATTAAATATTATGCCTATGCTTATGAAAAGCAATATCATACTTAAAATAATATCGATAATTGCTCCAGAGGTATTATAATCAATTATCATTAGGCCGGTCATCAATGTAAATATTGATATTAATAAAACGGATAATCCAAGTATTGCACCTGAAGATATTATTCCAATCATTGGAAATGCAATAATCATTATTCCGAAAATAATGGCCAGTAAACTAACAATTTTATTTTTCATCTAAAAAATCCTCCACTTAATAATTATTATCATTGTATTATTTTAATATAATGGTATATGTTTGATTTTTGTTTTAGACTGGTTCATATCTGCATTTTTAACTTCAGCTAACCATTCACTTTTACATTCACAATCATATTCTATAATACTTTGGGTTAAATTGCAATCAATAATCATATGTTTTAAATCTTTGTTGCACTTTTTACAGTTATACGGGCCGCGTCTTGAACCGAAACCTGATGTGTCTAAAAGGGCAGGAATACTTACTTCACTCCTTATTGTATTGATGATTTCAATGCAGCTCCAAATCCAAGGAGGTTGATAGGCACCTTTTCTCCATAATCTTTCGATTACAGTTCCACCATGAATAGTTGCAGGACAAACTGATAACCTGTCCACTCCCATAGCCTCACAATCCTTAGCGGTCTGTATTGCTTCAGCTATTGTCTGTGATTCGGATGTGAGTATTGGTTTTACAAAGATATATGCTTTGGATTTGAGGTTGTAACCTTTTTTATCCCTCAATTCTTGCATCAATTTTACTGCATCTTCAAAATCTTTTAAAGTAAAACCTTTATTGATTTTATTTAATCTCGTATAATCATTTGAAGTTTCAAGTCCTATGCTGACTTCAAATAATCTCTCTCCAATAATTGAAAAGATGTCATCCAAATATTCTTCTTTTACGTATTCCGGTCTTGACTCAACAATGATTTCACTTACATTATCCATATTTGCCAGAGTGGTAAGTATTTCGTCACGTGCATCGATTGGAAGTTCATATGGATTTAGAAAACTGCCTGACGCAAACAGTTTTACAGATATCTTATCTTCATTTTCTATATCGAATCTGGAAAGGTGATCATTAAAAATCTTTAAGATGGTTTCACTATCTATCGGTTCTAATGTACAGTCAGACACATAACTGCACATGGTACATCCTCCGCTATCTCCCAATGCCCAAGAACACCCTGGAGTTGGTAGGATTATAAATAATGTTTTTGAAACACCATCATATGTTAAATCATCATTATACCAACTTGCACCTACTTGTTCTGGTGTTTTTGGTTCTTTTCGCTCAAAAGCCCTACTTCTAATTTCTTTGCATAAATTTTCAATTTCCATTATATTATATTATAATGTTGCTATAATTAAAAATTATTGTTAAAAATAAGTTTTGTTAATAAGTTGTGTGTACTTGTTTTAAAAAAATAAAAAAAGAAAGAGAAAGCAAGTTTAGAAACTTGCAATTACGTCTCCTAATAATTTAATGGATTCTTTTACGTCTTTACCAACAGGGGAACCTGCTACGTATTGAGTTACACCCATTTCAGCTAAGCCTTCAATTTTAGGGATGAATTCATCAGGAGTACCACATACTGAGAATGCGTCTAATGCTTCGTCAGTTACAGCACCGATAGCTCCACCGAAGTCACCTTTAGCTAAGAATGCTCCCATTTGTTCGTTGAATCCTTCAGGTAATCCGTGTCTTTCGATTACTGGAGGTGGGGAACCTGCTGCAATAAATGCAACAACGATTTTAGCTGCGTTTTTAGCTGCGTCTGAGTCAGGTCCGATGGAAGTTGCAGTGTATGCACCAACATCGAATGCTTTGTCTCCGCCAGCTGCTTCGAGACCTTTTTTGATCATAGGCATAGCTGCTTCGTAATCTTTAGGGTTGGAAGCGTTAATTAATACACCATCAGCGATTTCTCCAGCAGTTTCTAACATTTTAGGACCTTGTGCACCCATATATACTGGGATGTGGTCTTGTACTTTTTTAACTCCGCCTAAAGCTGCTCCAGCTTCAGTTTTTTCACCAGCTAATAAAGTGTTAATGTCAGCGATTGCATTTTTGATGGTAGTTACAGGTTTAGTCCATTCAATTCCTAAAGCATCGAAAGTTGCTTTGTCACCAGGACCAATACCGAAGGTTGCTCTACCTTCTG
>Ga0256407_10012837_pt1 | contig 11310 bp, 10 predicted proteins | sample RumenRJG_04DNA_FD_193489 | JGI IMG/M metagenome (GOLD analysis project Ga0256407, IMG submission 193489) | Bovine rumen microbial communities from Lethbridge, Alberta, Canada - RJG_04 | ecosystem: Host-associated > Mammals > Digestive system > Stomach > Rumen | place: Canada: Alberta... | reverse complement strand
TTGATTTCCTCACCAGTAGGAGTCCTAATCACGAATGATGTGATATACTCATTGTAAAGAATGGCATCTTCTGATTCATCATCCATAGAAATTTCATTATCATCTTCATCATAATAAATAGCATCTTCTTCTTCATTTACTAATTGTACATCTTCAGGATTAATAATCATTACATATTTTCTTAAATCCTGATCGTTTTCTAAATCTTGATTGAGTTTAATACTGTTAATATCAATATTAAAATAATCTTTGAACTCCGGATTCCACTTAACAGTCTTAATCTTCGTTTCAAGAAGATGCTTAGCAGAAAGAAGGGTCTGAGTAAGTTGAGCTGATAATATTTCAGCTGCCATCTTACCAATATTTATATCTTTATTAACCCAATAAAGATTACCATAACATCTTTTACAAATGCCATGACCAGAACTCATACTACTACATGTCATTGGGCTATGCAGATAAATAATTTCTCCAATCATACTTGTATCCTCATCATCAATAACAAAATCTATACCATTAGGATTAAATCTAAAGATTCTGCCATTGATCATACCAAGATGCTTTTTAGTTTTAATTTCAAATTTAATATAATGCTGACTCATGCATTCATAGGAAGAATCTGGATTAAGAATAGTGTCAGTATTATTTAATCCAAGAAGTCTTGCCAGGTCTCCTGATTCACCAACATTTCTTTTAGATACTATTTGTGCATACCTTGCTGTAGATCTTTCAATAAAATATGCTATAGGGCTATTAACTCCACCAGTCATGAAGCTAGAGTCAATAACATAAGTGAAGATACTACCTTCTCCATTAGGCTTAGTACCAATATTAAGATATACTTCCTTAAATTGTCTAGGGTTGATTGCTTCTGATGCCTTAAAGCTATTGGTTAATCCATGCTCATAACCGATATATCTTTTAGAATCCTTAATAATATCAATTGCCCTGTCAGCATATTCCATACCTTTAGATTTAACATCTTCGAATGGTACGTCTGCTAATGAGCAATGAACCAAGCTATCAAATTCAGGATTAGCTCTCATTAAGTCTATATTGTCTTCATTATTAATTGTATTTGCTAAATAATATGCAAAATGCTCAATGGATGAAAAATGCCATAATCCATCAGCAATAATTTCGTTTAATTTCATATTACCAATTTTAATTTTATTCTCTAAAGTAAGAATATATTTATCAATATAATTCTGAATATCTTTACGCTTCATTTCCCAAGGATTAAGCTCTTCATCATCAGGATTATATACCTTAGCTCTAGATCCTAAGAAAATATGTTTGGGTCTAATAGGATGACCAGTCTTAAGAATCATACTCCACATAAACATACTAAACCAGTAATCTATGATGGATAAGTTACAGCCAACATCATTTTCCCAATTTACTCTAATTTTACAATTATGAACAATATCTGTTTCGATTCCATCTTTAAGAATATTAATGATAGCATCAATATGGTCATCTATATTACTTATAGTTAAATCTTCCGGAACGTAGATAATCTTCATCTCATTATTACGAATCATATCTGCATAGATATAATAATTCTTATAATTGGTCAATGAATTATTTTGTATTTCTACCATAAATTTTAAACCCCCTTATCTTAAATTCATAGTTATAATATATAATCAAACTGTATATTGGATTATTATGAAGTTTACGACATTTTATTTTCTTATTATATTGGTATAGGAGCATTTTGCCCCATGGGAGTTAACCCATGGGGCGATGCTTTCTAATTCTTCTCTATACTTATTAGTCCTTATCCTTCTTACCAAAGAAAGGCAGAGAAGGGAACTTCTTACGTTCAGCAACATGCTTCTTCTGAGAAATCTTAGCAGCCTTGTAAGCGGCCTTCTGATACTTTTTATAAATAAGCTTACGAAGGTTACGCTCCTTGATACGAGTGCGAGCCCATTTATCAAACAGAGGATCCTTCTTAGCCTTAGCAATACTAATAGAAGCAACAGAAATTCTACGCTTAAGATCATCATTACGGCTTAAACGAACAAACGTACGCTTCTTATTACCAGCACCAAATGGAAAAGCCTCCATATAAGCCTGAATTTCAGCAGACTCCATAAAGTTATTTACAGCTTCCTCGCCACCATCAAAATAAGTGCAGGACTCAAGTGCCTGACGCTGAAGAGCATCTTCAACCTCATCAGCAATCTTTTCAAGACCTTCCTCAGTATCAGGATCAGCAGGTAACAGAGCATCAACGTCATTAGCGTCAGCTTCAATATCCTTATCAATATCACTCTCTAAATAGTTTTTATAGAACATGGAATATTCCTCCTTTTGGAAAATTAAAATAGTTTGCAAACTATAGATAATATCAGTTAGATATTACCAATATGTTTTTACCACCCCATAAACTTTAGAATAATAGTATATTATAATATTGAGCATAGATATAGCATTACCAGAGATGGTAATGCAAAAATTTTATAAAGGAGGTAAATTGATTGTTATGGATATATCTACAGAAGTAAATAGATTATTAAGTACTAATGTAGTTCAAGAATATAAACAAACAATGCTAGAAAATATAAAATATTCATTTCCTGGATTGAATGCAACTGAATTGGATAATGCTATTACATGGGCTATAATAAATCACTATAAAAATAATCCAGTTAAGTTAGATAATAATTATACTAAGCAAACCATTAATGGCACAGTAATTGATATATTAAAATATATTGAAAATCTTGATCCTATAATTACCAGTTCTGGTGTTCTGTATAAGAAACATAAGATGGCTGATAATCCTCTTAGTAGAATGGTTCAAGGTTTTATCTCACAAAGAAAAGTATTTAAGAAAGAAATGTTTAAGTATCCTAAAGGATCTGAAATGTTTGAAAAATATAATCTGTTACAATTATTAGAAAAGCTGAATGCGAACGCTTGTTATGGTAAGGTTTATGCCACCTGATTGTAGTAATACAGTCTTGAATAATTCCTCTTAATTGCTGGGAAGGGCTAAAGCTCAGATGCCTGGTATTGCACAAGGAGCGAAAGCAGAAACAAGTTCTGAGATGGCTCATGGTGAAATAAAAGCCAATATTTATATTGGTCCTAAAAGCTGTTACAATGTCCAATCAGCAGCTAAAATTATTTGTATGCTTAAAATATAAATATTTAGGAGTCTAAATAAATGGATATAGTTATTGGAAATACTTATTATACAAATAATAATGAACCATATATTGTACTTGAAGATGTTGGAAGACGAAATCATAGTAAATATTATAAAATACAATTTTTAAATTCTGGTAGAATAAAGGAAGTAAGAGCAGATCATATAATTGATGGATATATAAAGGATGAAAAATCTTTTGATCCAAATAAAATATATATTAATCATAAAGGTAATTCTAGATATCAAATATTAGAATTTGTAGAAGGTAAACATAGACCAGTAAGAGTTAGATTTATAGATACTGGAGCAGAAGGAATTTTTAGATTAGAACATGCTTTAGTCGGAGCTATTAGAGATCCCTCCATACCTCCAATATTCGGTGTTGCTCAGTATGGCAATACTATAGATCCAAATTTACATAGTATAGTAAGAAGATGGTATACCGTATGGTATAGTATGATAAATAGATGTTATAACCCAAAGCATAAAGAGTATAAATCATATGGTGGTAAAGGTGTAACTGTATGCGATAGATGGTTAACCTTTGAAAATTTCTTAGATGATATACCTGAATTATTAAATTTTGAAAATGCAATACGTGATCCATATAATTATCAACTGGATAAAGACTTACTCCAATGTGAATTACCCAGTGGAGAAAAAATATATTCACCTTCAACATGTGTATTTTTAAGTACAAAAGATAATCATAAATTAAGAGCAAGTCATAATAATATAAATGTAGCAAATGATTTATATCATAATATACTATTAGAAGATTAAGCATACAAATAATGAAGTTCAACGACTATCCCATAATGGGAGTAGGGCTCAAGCGAGTGGGTGAAAATCCCTCAAATCGAAATGGAGGAATGCCCAGTAAATGGGTAGTGATATAGTCTCAACTTCCAGAGAAATACTGGAGAAGTTCATAAAAGAACTGCATGGATTAGCGACTCATGTGAAGATATTGGTAATAGGCGCTCCATCATCAGCATTTTATAATATATATGTAGCAGGTTCAGTAACGGCACAAGGAAGATCATATATTTCTTGTAGCATTATGCTATTTGAGAGTTTATTAGCTAATAATGTAAAATTTAATAGCTTAAATGAAATAATCATTTTTATTCATAATGTAATACACGAAAAGCAAGATAGGAAATTAGATGATAATCAAATTCTAGATAGAGATATTACTAGAGAAGAATGTTTTTATAAATTATTAAATACTGTAGATCCATTAATTTGGATACCAACAGAAGTACAAATGAAACTTCTTTGGGAAAGATTAGAAGGGGTTTCTCAAGAAGATATTAATAGAATATATTACAAAAATAATCTTTATACATTTTGTGAGTTACCAGTATTAAGAGATTTAATTGTAAAGATGCTTAAATCTCTTAAGGAACCATTTATGGATCCAAATAGTCCACCGGATGAAATTAAAGACGATTTGGAAATCCTGGTTACACTAATTAAAGAATATGTATATTATCCTCATATTTATATTGATAAATTAGATCGTATTGAATATATGCAGAGAGATATTGTAGCAATATCTGATACTGATAGTACAATTATTTCTCTTGATGCTTGGTATAGATTTGTATTGGGTTTCACATACAATATAGATATACCAATAAAAAGAGAAAAGTTTAGAATGTACCAGTTAGTTAAAGCAGATAAATTTGGTGATAAGCCCAAAAAATTAATGACAGAACCTGTAGAACCAAGATATGATTATAATTTCTATACAGATGAAGTCATTGAAATAGAAAAACAAATAGCTCCAGCAAAAATAATCCCTCAGGATTCTTTAAGATATTCAATCATTAATATGATTACTTATATTTGTTCTGCATTAGTGGTTGATTATCTACAGATATATTGTAGGTTGGCTGGAAGTGAAAAAGAAGGACGAAAATCATTAATGGTGATGAAGAATGAATTCTTATTTAATAGAGTTCTTCTTACAGATAACAGAAGAAATTATGCAGACACTCAGGTAGTTCAAGAAGGAAATATTATTCCTGATAATCAAAGTGCCAGATTGGCAATTATGGGGCTACCGATAAATAAATCAACCCTTTCTGACGAAATTAAGGCCAAATTACAAGATATTCTTTATGAAGATATTATGACGGCTAGAAATATTGATCAGGTTAAAATAATGAAGGATCTTGTTCTGGTTGAAAAAGAAATAGCAGAGTCTATATTAAATAAAGAAACTAAATATTACAAACCAGATAATATTGCTCCCATAAGATCTTATGCTAAAGATCCCTTCTCTGTTAATGGCATTGTAGCGGCTACAATATATAATGAATTACGTTCAGAAGGAATGGATTATATAAATCTTGAAGAGCGTAATAAAATATTTAAAATTAAACTTAATGTAACTCTTAATGGTGTAGAACGTATCAAGGATAAATATCCAGATATATATGAAAAATTAACAAAACTTATGAATCATCCAGTACTTGGTAAGAAATTGAATGTCATTGGTTTCCCAATAGATTCAGAAGTACCAGATTGGGTGTTAGAGTTTGTAGATATTGCAAGTATTGTTAATGATAATCTTAAGAATTTCCCATTAGAGTCAGTTGGTCTTAAGAGATTAGAAAATGACTCTGTAAATTATAGTAATATAATTTCTTTATAATATGAAACCCTAGGGAGCAATCCCTAGGGTTTGTTAATGTTTTATATTTTATTTATATATCATACCACTGAAAGGAGGTAATAGCAATGCTTATGCTGTTACTTAAGAGCCTCATCGAGGCTTACGTCATCCTTTGGGTGGCGTTGTTCAGCGTCAACTTTGTCAAGGTCTTTAAGGCCAACTACAAGGCGAAGTTTGACGCCTCCATGGCTGCCAAGAAGGCGGCCAAGGAGGAACCCTCCGAGGGCGAAGATGCCCTCGGGGGTTAATTCCCCTTATTTATTTTTTACTGATAAATTGTAATATATACAGGATCAGTATCAGCAATAGATACCTTAAGATTAAGTTGCATAGCATGTCTAACTACACCCATAATCTCTGCAGGGTATTTCTTCTTAGCATATGCTTTATAATCAATACCAAGCTTAATGCCAGCGAAGATTTCGTATACTTGATCTGGATCAAATTCATATACGTTAATAATTTCGCAAAGATTAAATCCATCTGCCATGCCTTGAGCAATATAATTGGCTTTGGTATAATGAAGCTTAGGATTAGTAAGAGCACTAATCCATTCATTCTTTACTCCATTATTTTTTGCTGCAATAGCAATCTGCATTTGAGTAACATTAAGCTCAGGATTATAAATAAGATTAATGAATTCTTGATCTGCTTTATAATCAGTAAAAGCTTTCTTCATAGTACCAAGTTGTTCTGCTGTAAATTTACTTAATTTTTCAACTTCATACATAGGATCAGAGATAAGAATTTCAGCAGCATTATCTACCCAACCAGCATCAAATCTACTATCCTGGTTAAGAATATTACATACAGAATCTTTATCCATATTATAAAACTTATTAGGCATAATAAGCACCTCCAAAATATATTTATTAGTAAGTCTTACGTTAATTATTTTTATACATTCCAATAATGTGACAAATTAAACGTAAAGGAGGGGAATACAATGCCTGTAATATACAATCAGGCACCAGCTTATGTTGTACCTACTAATATTAGGCAGTTTCAACCACAACAACAGCCTCCTAGAAATAATATAAGAAGAATATATTCCCAAAAAACTACAAAAAATAAATCATTTTTGGATATGCATCATTATCTAAAATCTATTGGTGTAAAGAATAATGAATTTATGCTTACATTAATAGATCCAGATCTTGATGGCATTGATCCTCATGATCCACATCTAAATGCTTATTATAAACAGAAAGTATTTAGAGAATGCATGTGTAATTATTGGTATTACTTAAGAGAAATAGTGAGGATACCTTCTCCAGGTGGCCCTCCTATGATGTATAAATTAACTAGAGGAAATTTGGCGCTTTCTTTTTGTCAATTATTAAATTTAAATACATTCTATGAAGCACCACGACTAACTTTCAATCCACTTATAGTAGAAATATTGTGAGTGAATCCCTTTTAACTGCTGGGAAGTGCTAAAGCTCAGATGCCTATATGGAAATGAAAATTAGAAACAAGTTCTGAGATGGCTTATGGTGAAATAAAAGCTCTTTAAGAGTCCTAAAAGCTATTACAATGTGCAATCAGCAATTTTTATTTATACTTATTAATCATATTTACATAATTATAAATCCTGCAGACAGTAAGGAGAATAATTATGGTTAGTATTGATTATGAAAAAATATATAGTACAAAGCATTATGGCGATTACAAAATAATAAAATATTTAGGATATATAAATAATGATAGTAGGGCTTGGGTAAGAATTAAATTTCTACATACCGGGTTCGAAAAAGATATAAGATTTGATTGTATTGGTCATGATATTTTAGATCCATATTACCCAAGAATACATGGAGTAGCTTGTTTGGGAGAAAATATTGGTTCTAGAAATGAATATAAGCATGACTATGATAGGTGGATAAATACAGTATCTCGTTGCTATAATTCCAATGATAAAGATTATCCAAATTATGGAGGATCTGGTGTAAGGATGAGTGATGAGTGGCTTATATTTTCTAACTATCAAAGAGATATACAAACTATACCAGGATATAGATTTAAACAACAAGATCCATTTAATTGGGCATTAGATAAAGATTATTTACAGCAAAATGTTGATAAAAATAATAAAATATATTCAAAAGAAACTTGTGTTTGGGTACCAAAATATATAAATTCAAAACTTGCTGTAAATACATTTAAAGATGAGTTACCATATGTTGATAAGAACGGTAATCGTAAATTAATGCAAATGTATCACTTAGTATAAATAGAAACTCAACGACTATCCCAAGGACCGGTGCAATATAAATAGGTCAATAGGAGTAGGGCTCAAGCGAGTGGGTGAAATCCCCTTAAATCGAAAAGAAGGGCATCCTTAATAGGGATGAAGATATAGTCTCGACTTCCAGAGAAATACTGGAGAAGTTCATAAGAGAACTGCATAGTGTAGCGAGCTATGTGAAGACAACGAGCAAGGCAAGACTGTTTCGGCTGCGGTGAGGTATCTGTACGTATTTAATTTTGGTACTACAAATTCTAAAGCAGCTTTCTTACATAAAAACATGGATGGTGCTAAGGATAACCTCCAGACATTAAAAGACTTAAGAGATCTTTTACCTCCGTATCTTATTCTTAAAGAAAGAATGCTTCCAGATGGTAAGGTAGATAAAGGTAAAAATAATACTACAGAAGTTGTAAATCCATTTAATAATAATACCATTAAGACATTTGCTTCTGCTACAAATAAAGCAAAGGCTGCTTCTCTTCTTAGAGGTAAGTCTGTTGGTGCTATATGGTATGACGAGTATGCGTTTATTCCTTACAATGATATTGTATACATGAATGCCGCACCAGCATTTAAGACAGCAGCTATGAATGCAAAGAAAAATGGTTCTCCATTTGGTATATTAATTACAACTACACCTGGATTCATGTCTACTGCTGAAGGTAAATCTGCATATGCTACTAAGGAGACTGCTACTCCATTTAGTGAAAGCTGGTATGATTTAACTTATCCTCAATTATTACAAATTTTAAATGCTAATACTAAATCTGATTTCGTATATATTAAATTCACTTATCAACAGCTAGGTTGTTCTGAAGAGTGGTTTAATGAAGTATGTAAGCTGCTTAAGAATAGCTGGCCTGATATTAGGCGTGAGATTTTGCTTGAATGGGCAACTGGTGTTGAGAACTCTCCATTTAGTGAAGAAGATCTTAATACTATTGGTAATCTTGTACGTCAACCAATATCTGTTGTTTATCTCTTAGGTAAATATAGATTCGAAACTTATATGCAAGCTGATACCAGAGCTAATCCTCCAATTATTGGTGTTGACGTTGCTGCTGGATATAAGCAAGATAGTTCTACTATTACTATTATAGATTCTGCTACAACAAAAGTCTTAGGCTGTCTTAACTGTAACTATATTTCTACATTTGACTTAGCAAGATGTATTGAGTTTATAATAAAGAATTGGATGCCTAACGCGATCTGCAACTGCGAGCGCAACGGGGGCTATGGTTCCTCTGTAATTGCTAAATTGATTAAATCTGGATTAAAGAAAAATCTTTATTATGAGATTAAAGATGTTACTGTTGAGGAACGGCAAGACGGTGTTCATGCATATAAACAAAAGATTCGTACTAAAGTATATGGATTAAATAGTACTAGAGATGTACGTAAGCAATTAATTGATCTATTAGTAGAAAGAGTAGAAAATCATAAAGATAAATTTTTATCTCCAATCATTTATAATGAACTGCTTGGTATGGAGGTAAAAAGAAATGGTAAGGTAGAACATTCTGACTCTACTCACGATGACCAAGTATTTAGTATGCTTATGGCATTATGGGTATGGTATGAAGGTACTAATTTAGGAGAAAGATATGGTATTAAGAAAACCTCTATTAAAACAGATGATGAGGTTGATGAACCCATAGATTATTTCAATGATGATACTGTAGAAATTGTTGAGCATTTTAATACTCAAGATGAGTTAACTGAAGAGATAGAACAAGACTTAAGAGCTGCTGTTCTAGCAGGTGGACAGGCCATAACAGACTTCTTAGAAAGAAGAAGGCAAGAAGAAGCTAAACAATTTGAAGCTCTTGTTAATACTCCTTTAGGAGAAAGAGCTTATAGAAATACATACAATATACCTAAAGATCAGCCGATTAATAGATACGTTCAAGCAGGGGAAGTCTTCTCTGTGCCAGACTCTATATTTGAAGGTTTTTATAATCCATCTAATAAGAGTTTTGAACAAACTTATACAGATAGACCAACACCACAAGCCGTACCTGAAGGCCAAGCATTTTCATTAGAAGATGAAGATTATAGATACTTTGAGCATTTTAATTTTTAATATATTAATACAGAAGGGATAACTCCCTTCTGTATTTATTGTAATTATTATAACTTTAATGAATGTAAAACAAAAAATTAAATTTAAATAAAGGAAGGGGAGGTAAACTAATTATGATTACACCACCTTATGAAATTAGTAACGAGTTTAATCTTACAGAAATTTTAGCTCATTTTGATTCTAATTATATATTTGATATTATTAATGATAAGCTAGAGAATCTTGAATATAACAATATTCTAGAGGAACCTAATGTAGTTGCATCTTTTGAAGAAAATTTCAAGATTATGAATGAGAATTTCCCAGGAGATAGTGCTAATATTAGAGCAATTAGAGAACAAGTATATTTAGATATTATTCATACATTATGTGATCACTTTAATTTAGAGTTTAATGAAGAAGATGATACTATTGACAAATACACTCTTGCATTCTATATGTATGACTTCTTTATTAGCAATCGCAATAATATTATGATTAATTTTTACACTTCATTCATTATTAATAATAAAGATAGTCTTACTAGAATTCTTAATCTTGATGAATACAGAAAATCTAGAGATACAGCTGCTGTATATGGTAAACGTATTTACGATGATCAAGGTTATGGAGTAATTAGTGCCAATATGGTTAAAGTAATTAATAATATTTCTACTATGGAAATTACTCTATTTAATATATTCCAAAGCACATATACTAATCCAGAAATATTATCTTTCTTAGATAATGCATTAGCAGATAAGGGTGATTTCTTTAAGGACTTCTATTGTGAAGTATTAGAACGTCCAGATGTACTTCCTATTATTATTACTAATATTAGGTTAGCATTACAGAAAATTGTTGGTGATATTTCTCAATCTAGTATTCATGAACTTATGTCTTATGGAGGAGAATTAGACTAATGGACGAGAATAATGTAATCAATATTAATGATAATATTATTACCGATGATCAAATTAGCACCGTATATAATACATTGAATAAGATATCCAATGATAATTCGACCGAGCTTTTAAATGCTGCCCATGAGGAAACTGAAAATACAGAATATAGTGAAGTAACAGAAATTAATGATATTGATGTAGATGACGATACCATGCCATCTATAGAAGATATCCCAGAAG
>Ga0256407_10012836_pt1 | contig 11310 bp, 12 predicted proteins | sample RumenRJG_04DNA_FD_193489 | JGI IMG/M metagenome (GOLD analysis project Ga0256407, IMG submission 193489) | Bovine rumen microbial communities from Lethbridge, Alberta, Canada - RJG_04 | ecosystem: Host-associated > Mammals > Digestive system > Stomach > Rumen | place: Canada: Alberta... | reverse complement strand
CAACAAAATAGAGATGGGAAAAAACCGAAAACAGAATTAAAACACTAATAAGAGAATACTATGAACAGGGAAGTAAATTACCTTCAATGAGTTCTCTTGCAAAAAATTTTGATGTAAGTACAAATACAATCAGGCTTGCTCTGAAAAAATTGGCAGAGGAGGGTTGGGTAGAATTTTCAAGAGGCCGCTACGGCGGAACATTTGTGGTTTATATTCCCGATATGGAAGAACAAAGTTCATATGAATGGATAGCGGTCGCAAAAAATTATGAAGACAAAAAGTCAAGTATTTAACATTTTGTTACAATTCTGAGTATTCAATAGTTGCAGCATTTTCGACGTTAAAAACAGGTTGAATAAAAATAAATATGTACGTTTTGTGTTATAATAAAAATATAGAAAAGGAGGGATAATGTCTAATTCTACTCTTATTAAAAAAGAAGGTAAACAAACCTTGGAAACAGAATTTGAAAATTATCTGAAAATGAGGCGTTCTAATGCAACCTACAACGGAATAGAACTTGAACCAGAAGGTTGGCAAAAAGAAATTTTCGGAGAGCAAACAAAAAACTAAAAATTTCATAAATTTAATGAAGAAAAGACGAGAACAACTCGTCTTTTTTGTTTGTGAATAAAAAAATTTAGTTTTAAAAATATAATCGTAAGGGTGATAAAAAGAAACTTATTCCTTGAAAAAATTATAAAGAATCAAGGAAAAGTTTAATGAAAAAATTTAAAATAATCGTTACATTATTAACCATATTATTTATCCAAAATCAGATTCAAGCCGAAAGCGGATATAAAGTATTTTCACAAAAAAATACAGATGAAATAAATGCCGATAATTATAGTGAAAAAATATTATTTATCGTAGATTTTTCAAACAGTATGAATGAATATTTAAATGGAAAGAAAAAAATTGATACGGCAATTAATGTTTTATCATCAATAATTTCAAAATTAAATCCAAATATATGTACGGGATTGAGAGTCTATGGACACAAAGGGAGTTTTAACCAACTTTTAGGCTGCACGGCATCAGAATTAATTAATCCTATTATTTCAAATAATCAAAAAAACATCTATAATTCTTTATCAAAAATTCGGGCAACAGGTTGGACACCAATAACTTACTCATTAAAAAAAGCCGTAATATATGATTTTAGTGGGATTAGCGGACAAAAGAGAATAATTTTACTTACAGACGGCGGTGAAAACTGTAATGAAAGTCCTTGTGAATATGCAATAAAATTAATTTCCGAAAGGAATGATATAAAAATTGATGTTATTGCATTTGCTATTAACGATGAAGAAGCGAATAAACAATTAAAATGTACTGCTCTTGCAACATCCGGAAAATTTTATAAAGCAAACAATTCTGAGTCATTGATGAAAAGTCTTGAACGAAGTTTAAATATAACAAAAGAAGTACAGGGAACTATAATAAAAAAATAGTTAACATTTCTAAAAATTTTTAACATATTAATTAAAGAAAAAATTTTTTATGTCGATAAAAAAAATATAAATAGAGTATATGAAGGGTTATTGGTCATGGATATAGCATCTAAAGTTTCTAATAAAATAAAAAAAGAAACAACAAATTTACATATGAAGACGACAACATTATCAGATGGAACGACTATCACCTATGATTCAAGGAATGGTGAAGGTACTTCAATTTTTAACAAAGAAAAGGGTTCATGGACTTTTGACGGCTGGGAAGGTGCGACAATTACAGGTACTGAAGGAAATAATAACTACACGATTAAAAATTCAAAAGGCATGACCGTTAACGGTGGTGACGGTAACGATAATATCACATTTGTAGATACAGAAAATTCGATAGTGAATGGTGGTAACGGAGACGACAAAATTAATGTCGTAGGCGGTAAGAAAAATGCCGTTAACGGTGGGAACGGTAATGATAACATGAAAGTAGTTGATTCTCACGACAACATTGTTAACGGTAATGACGGAACAGATAACATAAAAACATATTACAGTTCCCATAACCGAGTTGATGGAGGAAACGGTAATGATGCCATATCTGTTTATAAAGGAAGCCACAACGAAATAAGCGGTGGCAACGGTGATGATGTCATAAAAGCAAATTATACTCATTCTAACATCATTAAAGGTGAAGAAGGCAATGATAATATCGGCGGAAATCATGCAAGCAACAACGTTATCAAAGGCGGATACGGCGATGATATGATTTATGTTGAAAAAGGGAACAATAACTACATAGCAGGTGATACCGGAAATGACACTCTTGATGCAACAGGTGACAGAAATATTGTTAACGGTGGTGCAGGAGATGATTCTATTGATATTTTAGGAAATAACAATGAAGCATACGGTAGTTTTGGCAACGATGATATTAATGCCAGAGGAAACCATAACTATTTATCGGGCGGATTTGGCAATGACAAACTTTATTCAAACGGAGACGCAAATCTTTTAAGAGGCGGTTTTGGTAATGATTCAATAAGGAATATAACAGGCAGCGGAAATGAAATCCGTGGAGGAATAGGCAATGATGCCATCAAATCTGATGGTGATTTCAATACAATCCGAGGCGGCTGGGGATATGATGATATTTCTTCAAGAGGTAATTTCAACTACATCAACGGCGGATATAACTATGGATACAATGTTCCGTCAGGATATTCCGGAATGTTTAACATGATGGGAATTATGCATAATGCATTCATGAGCGGTGGTTATGGCACCAGCATGGCAGGAAGAAACTTCATGAACATGTTTATGATGATGAGTATGATGAATTCACATCAATATTGCAGTTGGTTCTAAATACCAATATATAATTTTAGACAAACACCCGTACAAATAAGACGGGTGTTTTGTATTTGTAAAATATTATTAACATAATAAAGTTTTATTTAAAGATTTAACGGAATTCAGACGACATAATAAGTGTAGGCATACGTGTGTAAAAAGGCAGATTATGAGTTCCGTAAATCAAAACACATCAACATTAAAATTGGCAGACGGTACACAGATTACCTATGACAATACACATGGCATGGGAACAGTTAAATACAATCCAGATGGAAGTATGGAGTTCTCAGGTTGGAATGGTGCTACAATAAGCGGAACCAACGGCAATAATAATTATACAATTTTCAATTCTCAAGGTGTAACGGTTAACGGCGGTGACGGAAATGATTCTGTCACAATGATTAATTCAAACAATTCTTCCGTTGTTGGAGGAAGAGGAAACGATTCCGTAAATATATTCGGCGGACAAAATAACGTAGTTAGTGGCGGTTCAGGCAATGATAACGTTAATATATTTGGCGGGCAAGGTAATTCCGTACTCGGTGGAAGCGGTAACGATACAATAACAAATCATAGCAGTAATTCAACCGTTAACGGAGGCTCAGGAAACGACAACATAACATCTTTCGGAAGCAATAATAATATTGCCGGCGGAAGCGGTAATGATTTAATAAAAAATACTGGAATTTATAACTATATAAATAGCGGTGCAGGAAATGATATTATAAATTCCAGAGGTGACAGAAACACAATTCGTGGCGGAAGCGGTAATGACAGAATTTCTTCCGTCGGAAATAATAATAATGTTAATGCAGGTAGCGGAAACAATAGAGTTCTTTCAGCAAGGACAGCGGGAAGTGTATTTTCGCCAAATGCTCCGATTGTTGGTAACAATGCCAGAGTAAATCCTGTAAATCCACAAATGAGCAAAAACGGTAGTATTTTTGGAAGTAACCAAAATGTTGCACCTGCCCCCAGACCTGTCAGAGCACCAAGACCAAAAGCAGGCGGAAGAAGAATTGCAATGAGACCTACTAATCCTGCTTTGAACAAAAATTCAAGTATATTTAATTCAAATCAAACAGCTGCAGTTCCTCGTTCAACAAACATTCCTGCCCCTCAAGCAAACCGTCCTATACAAAGAAGCATTGGTTTAAGACGAAACGACAGTATTTTTAACGCTAATCCGAACATACAGCCAAACAACAGAAATAATGATTCTGCCAATAATGGCGGAAGTGTATTCGGATAATATTATTTATTAGGATTGTTTTCTATAAATTTAAAATATTTTTAAATAAAAATTCTATAAATATTTGTAATTAGAAGAAAAATAAAATAATCTTTAAATTTTTCAAAAAGAATTAAAAAAATAAAAAGATACATTTTTTATCAATGTATCTTTTTAAAATATATTTTTTATATCTATTAACCGAATGTCTTAAATGTTTTTTCAGTGTTCTTTTCAATAACTTTCTTTACTGAATCGATTTCTGTTTGAATTGCATTGTGTGATGTTTGCAATTGTTGAATTTTAAGTTCAAGTTGCTTATCTTTTTGTTGAAAATAATCAAGCTTTTCTTGATATTCAGCAGAGGCAGCAGCATCATCTGTAGTATCTAAAACATCTTGAATAGAACTCAAACTGGAATAATGAACATCTTCCCATTTACGGTTACCATATTTATCTAAATCATCAGTCGGTTTTTGAAGCATCCATTCGCCGTTTCTCAATTGTTCTTCCATATATGAACTGTCTAAACATCTGTCATCATAATTAATTGAAACTAAACCGTTGTTTTCTTCTTTTTTAGCTTCAGGACAAACTTCAATTCCATCTTTATTAACTAGTCTGTATCCCAAACCTAAAGGAGCCTCAGCTGTAATTAAAGAGTAATTAAGTCTTACTGTCTCAGTACCTTCTGTAGTAGTTCTGGTCAACATCAATTTACGGTTATTCATACCGTCATTATATTTTGTTGAAATTTCCTGCAATTTTTGAGAGATTGCAAGTCTTTGCTGATTAATTTGCTGAGCTTCATACTCATTATCAGACTTTCTTGCAGTCATTTGTAAAAATCTTGCTTGTGATGCAGCTAAACCCATAATTACCTTCTTACCTTTACATGTTTTATATCGGTAAAAACAAACAAAACTTTAATCACAAAACATAAATATTACAAAATATTAACAACAAAATGTTTTTAAACAAAAAAATGAAAATAAAAAATATACAAATAAAAAAGCGGCTCTTACGAACCGCTTTTTTAATAAAATTATATTTTATCCTAAAATATTCAATGCACCTTTTAACAAGCCACCGAGCAAACCGCCACCTTGATCTTGTTGTTGTTGATCGCCACCACCTAATATTGAACTAAAAATACTGGATATAGGATCTTGTTGTCCTCCTTGTTTATCTCCACCAAGTGCACCTCCGATTACATTTGATGCAACTCCTTTTAATAACATTCCTGCGATTAACGGTAAAGCCATAGTGTGAACCCCTTTTCTTAAATATCACTTACATATCTATAAAGTATTTTTACTAAAAAAAATTGCATGTTTTTTAATATTTTTTTGTAACATTTTTAACAAAAGAATAAATCAATTTAATAGAAAACCATATAATGAAAGGTTTATGAGAATTAAATATTATATAGAATTTTATCTTTATTTCAATTTATCTTCCATCAAAATATCGTAAATTTTATTTTTGGAAACATCGTTGAGAGCTGATATAATTTTCGAGGTATCTTTATCGGAAAAGCCAAGACTTTTGATTGTTTCAATATCTCGTTTAATTTTTATATCAGAAATATCTTTTTCTTCATTTTTAAATACAAGCCCGACAATTTCGCCCTTTAGAGTATTGTTTTCATAATAATCAATCATTTCTGATACAGAACTTATTTTTATTTCTTCAAAAATTTTTGTTAATTCTCTGCCGATTGCTATTTTTTTATGGGCGCCAAATACTGATTTAATATCTTCCAATGTATTTTTTAGCCTGTTTGGAGAGTCATAAAATACAAAAGTTTCAAATTCATATTTTTTAAATAAATCGATACGTTTTTGAGAAGTTTTTGGAAGGAAACCGACAAAAGAAAAAAACTCATCATCTCTCGGAACTGCGGATAAAAAAGTTGTCAAAGCACAAGCCCCTGGTATAGGAACGATTTTATGCCCCATATTTAAAAGTTCTTTTTCAAGTACACTACCGGGGTCGCAAATATTTGGAGTTCCGGCATCAGAAACAAGAGCGGCTTTACCGTCATTTTCAAGAATTTTTGATACTTTTGAACTTCTTTCCTTTTCGTTAAATTTATGACAATCAAGAATTTTGGAAGAAATACCGTATTTGTCGAGTAAAATTTTTGTATTTCTCGTATCTTCACAGAGAATACAATCAACCGATTTTAAAATCTCAACGGCACGAAATGTAATATCACCGAGATTTCCCAAAGGAACGCCTACAACGTATAAAGTTCCCATTAAAAACCTCTTTTACGTTTTTCGGGTTTCTCAAAATTATCTTCAAAATTTATAAAAGATTTGGAAAGTCCAATCATTGAAAGAATTTGCATTACTTCAGGTGCTGCATTTTTAATATAAAGTTTTCTTCCGTTAATGAGAGCAACTCTGTGAATATCGGATATTTTTTGGACATCTTGTAATACTATATTATCAACCGAGGAAAAATCGACGTTAATATCTTCGTTTAAGTTTAAATCAATATCGTTTGATGAATGAATATTTAAATTATTTCTCATAAGCTATCTTCTCGTGTTATAAAATCACACACTACACAACAGTTTGTTTATGATTTTATGATAATTTGTTTTTAAAATCGCTTCAATAAAATATGCACAATATACACTTCTTGTACTATACAAAAATTATGAATTTACCGCAGTTTTCATGTAAGAAACTTTTTCTCTGAAAGGAATTGTTGATTTAAGACCTTCAGGAACACTGACAGGAGAGTTAACAGAGTTGTTAGAAAATCTCAAAACAGGGTTACCGTGTATTGAAGAAGAATTTGAAACTTGATTTCTGGTTCTTAAAGTTTTCAAATCATTCAACATACTTTTTTCCGCTTCAGATTTTATATTTGCAGAAACTTTAATTACATTTGAATTTTTATTGACAGATAATTTTTCTTTCTTTTTAAATGACATAAAACCTAATGATAAAAGGAATAACAATGCAGAAATGATAATTGCGGAATTATTATTTGAAGATGTAGGAATAACAGAATTATCAGATGCATTTAAGATTTTATAATCGGAAATATTATTACCTGAAATTGTCAAGAATGTTGAATTTCCGTCTTGCATAATACTGATATTTGCGTCACTTGATTTTGATATTAAGTTTGAGGAAATATCAGTTTTATTCAATTTCAAAGTCATTTTATTTTCAGAAACGTTCATTTTTTTCAAAACAGGTTTTTGAGAAATATTCAATAAGATTTTACCGCCATTACCGTCTTTAAAAACGTCAACAGCCGATAAAGTATTTGCAAATGACATTGAACCGAATAAACATATACCTGCCGTAAGTACGTATTTTATAATATTTTTATGAATGTTCACAATTGCACTCCGTTTTCTATAGTTAATAGAATAACTTCTTTGGCATGGAAAAACATTGACCGAAATATTTAAAAATTCATCTTAACCTACAGGTTAATAAAATTTGTTTAATAATTATTAATATAGATTTAAATACTAAAAAAAAATATGTTAAAATTGTAGTAAGAAAAAGGGAAGGCATGCTATCGTTTTTATTTAAGAAAACACAGAGAGAAAAGACAAGAAATCGTTCTAATGAGTTAACCGAAATATTAAAAAAGCTGAAAGAAATATACAGAGGTTATGATATTTCTGAAGGAAGAAAGGCTTATTTAAGGCGTATAATTGAAAAACACGGTTATCTTCCTTATCCTCACATAAAAGCGTTAGAAGAATTGAATGCTGCCGATACGATTTTCGGACTTGAAGTAAAATGGCGTTTAAACAATGTTTTTGAAAACGATGCATTTAATTTTGCAGATGATGAAATTTCCCCTGTTACAAGAGCAGGAATTAACAATTCCGATTGGATAAAAAGAGAACAACACAACGTTAAATTAATTAACCTTGCAGCACTCGGAAACGGTAATTATTCACCTGCTCCGGGAAATTTTGTTGATTGGTTAAAACAGTTATTGATATTACCGTCAGGAAATATCGAAAAATCAATTCTTGCAACAACTATTTATCTTATACCTTTTCACCCGAGAGATTTTGGTTGTGCATACTTGCCGACATCATCAGGAATCAGCGATTCCGTAAAAGACGATTATTTAACTGGAAAATTAAATATTACGGCAACCGAGCAGGTTCAATTATTTATAACATTGGCACAATTGGCAGGACACCCCGTTATATACGATATACTTCCTCAAACAGGAAGATTTTCAAAAGAAGTTCTTTCAAATCCCGGTATCGTAAGATGGATGGACGTCAACCAACTTATTTCTTCCCTTGAACACGAAATTGACGACATCGTTAAAAAATACGGTGATAAATACGATTCCGATGATATTCAAATCGTTCAAAGTGTTGCTAAAGCAACATTAAAGAGCGGTTCCGATGACATGGGAGAACATTATAAAAAGATTTATAATGATTTATCAGAAAAACTATTGCCAAAAAGAAAACAATTGTCAGAAAAAATGCTTGTAAAAAACGAACAACAAAAAATAGTTGCAAGAGTAAAACAAATAGTTGCAAGCGTTCATTGTACGACAACCGATAAAATCACTTCCGAAGAAGACATAACAAAGCAAGGGGAAGTCATAAGCAGACTTATAGAAGAAGGCTTGTGGAGTGTTCCGGGTGGTGCATGGTGTTCTGCAGGTGCTCCCGTTTTTGAAAAAATGTCCGAAAGTGGTGATTTCCCGATATTTAAGCATTATGATTACAAGGGAAATGATGTTTCAAGATATGCAAATTTAGATTGCCAGTCGCCATATTTCTTTGTTCATTTGGAAAATGGTGAATTTAATCAACCTATAATAAATTATTATATTAACCGTGTTAAACAAATGTGCAAATTGTATGCATTTGACGGTGTAAGAGTTGACCACATTGACCACGTTGTTGATGAATATTCACAAAAAGGCGACAGACCTATAAGTTACAGAATTCCGAAGCAAGTTCTTGCAAAATGCAACGACGCATTAAAACAAGAAAACAAACACTTTGCGATTGTTGCGGAATATATGCTCGGCGGGAACAATATAAAAGCCTATCACCGAGAAATGCACTTTGATGTTTTATGGGGAAATGACATAATTTGTCAATTTGAAAAAACTCCTTTAGAAATCATCAATAATAACCAATCTTTAAAGCAATATAACGAGTCACTTTTGACAAAAGGAACGATTTCTGTTTTAAAAACTTACAACAATCAAGACGGGGAATTTCGTGACATCAATCAATATCCGGGACAACTCGGCGAACAAGGTGCTTTATTTAAATGGTTTAAAATGAAATTTATCCCCGGCGGTAAAAAGGCACAACGCCCCGTAATGTTTGTTGACGGAGACGAATCATACACAACTGTCGGAACAGAAGAATGTATAGGTTCGGAAGTTTCATTAAAACGAGCAAAAAATTATGGATTTTTTGAAAAATTTGATGCAATAAACCGTTTTGCATTAAAAAATAATCTTACAACCGACGGAGAAGCACAAATTGTTACCCAAAACGATAACGGTTTTGTATGCTGGGTAATTACCAATAAACCCCAATCAAAAGAAACCTTGTTGATAGCGGCAAATTATTTTGCCCCGATAGAAAAAGTTTGCGAATCCGAAAACGGAAAAACACAATGTACACTAAGAGAAGGTACAACCGTCTATGATTCTTCAATAGAAGTACCAAAAGAATATAAGATAATTTCCGAATACACATACGATTTTAACGAAAAAGAATATATCGAAAATGAATACAAAGGTGAAGGGAACACCTTGTATTTTGACCGTCTTGAACCTTCGGAATTCAGATTTTTCAGACTTATAAAGCAATAATTATGTATTCACTCAGACAAAAAATTAATCAATTATTTATTGCGGGATATAGCGGAGAGGCTCCAGAAAGTTGCCGAATATTTTCGGAATTGCTATCTGACGGGCTTGGCGGAGTTATATTTTTTACTCAAAATATCAAAACTAAAGAACAATTTATTAATTCTATTGAAAAAATTAAAAAAAATTCTTTAATTGTACCTTTTTTAAGTATCGACCAAGAGGGAGGACGTGTTGAAAGAACGGAAAATATTCATAACGGTAAAAAATATTTGAGTGCAGGTGATTCTGCCTTAAAAGGAGAAGAGTTTGTAAAAGAACAAACAAAAAATTTGTGTTCTGAATTAAAATCATACGGAATAAATATGAATTTTGCACCTGTTCTTGATACAAACACAAACCCAAATAATCCGATAATAGGAATAAGGGCATACGGTGATACCCCTGAAAAAGTAATAAAACTTGCTGATATTGTAAGAGAAGTTCACGAAAAACACGGCATAATTTCTGTCGGTAAACATTTCCCGGGACACGGCGATACAAAAACCGACTCGCACGTTGAAATGCCTGTCGTTGATATAGAAGAAAACGAATTTAGACAAACTCACCTAAAACCGTTCCAATACGAAATAGAACAAGGTATTCCGGCAATAATGGTATCTCACGTTTACTACAAATGCTTTGATACAGAGCCTGTTCCGGCCTCGTTGTCTAAAAATATTACTGATACTCTTTTGCGAAAAGACCTCAATTTTAAAGGCTTGGTTATTTCAGATGATATGGTTATGGGGGCTGTTAAAGATTTAGACGTAAAAGATACTTATGTAAAAGGTATAAAAGCAGGAATTAACTGTTTTATTTACAGGAATTCAGACAAAAAGTTACTTAAAATTCTTTCTATAATTGAAGAAGAAGCAAAAAAAGACAATAAATTAATAGAAAGAATTGAAAAATCGTTTGAATTAATTTTTGAAATGAAGCGTAAATATTCAATTTTATAGGTTAAGATGGAATTTAATATAAAAAAAGTATTTTTTGCCGTTTGTTTTATTTTGATTGGACTTTGTGCGTCCGCTAATACTTTAGTTTCGGACAAGGACAACTTTGCAACAAATAAAGAAAATTACAAATTTACGTTAAAACAAAAAATAAACCAAATGTTTATAACTGGTTACAAAGGAAGTAATCCTTATCGTTCGAGAATATTGAAAAATTTGCTTTCTGACGGACTTGGCGGGGTAATATTTTATTCATACAACATAAAATCCGAAGAGCAATTTATAAAATCTATACAAAAAATAATGAACATTTCATTAATTCCCTCGTTTTTAAGTATAGATCAGGAAGGCGGACGAGTGGAGAGAACAGAGAAAATTCACAAAGGTAAAAAATACAAAGATGCCTATTTTGCGGCACAAGAGGGTGAAAATT
>Ga0256407_10012835_pt1 | contig 11310 bp, 5 predicted proteins | sample RumenRJG_04DNA_FD_193489 | JGI IMG/M metagenome (GOLD analysis project Ga0256407, IMG submission 193489) | Bovine rumen microbial communities from Lethbridge, Alberta, Canada - RJG_04 | ecosystem: Host-associated > Mammals > Digestive system > Stomach > Rumen | place: Canada: Alberta | collected... | reverse complement strand
AATATGTAATTTGACTATTAAGTCTATTTTCAATTTTGGCCATTTGAATTTTCCTTTTACCCATTTATTTTTTTTAGATTGAAATTCTTTATTAAGATTCATAATAAATATATTAATTTTTCACTTTATATCAAATTCATATAAAATTCTCTTGTCTTTTAATTAAAAATATAACGCATTATTGAGAAATAAAATTTATTTTATTTTTTTTATCAAAATCTAAAATTTTTTTATTCTTTTTTTTTAAGGGAAAATCACTTTATAAAGTATCCTGAAACATCGCGGAAAAGATTGTGTAAAAATATTTAATTAAAATATACTAATATTAGTCAATAAGTCTAATTTATATTGTTAATTTGAATTTTTGAAATTTTAAGATTTTAAATAAATTTAAATGAATTTATGTGTTTTTCACTTAAGAATTAGTTATTTCTACTTTTTATTTAAAAAGAGATTAATATATAAAAACTATTTATTGATAAAAATTCATGTTGTCAAAAAATAATCGATAAAAAAATAATTATTATAAAATATATTTATCAAAAATATATAAATTGAAATATGACAAAAAAATTTTTATAAATCAAATTATGTCATCATTTTTAAAAAATTAATAATTATCAATAAAATATTAATTATGGAAAAAAAATTGATTAAAAAAACAATAATAAAAATAATTCTAATAATAATCAGCTTAATAATATGTAAAATTATAATAAGAAGCATAAATAATATTAATATATTTCAAATATATTGTTAAGAAATTAAAAATTAAATAATTCAATGATTTTTGTATTTTTTATATTAAAAATATATTCAATATAATTATTATTATTATCTATTTTAAATTCATAATATATTCTCTTTAATTATTTTTTCAATTTCATCTTCTATTAATAATAATTTTTATTATGATAAGTTATATATTGATAATTATGTTATTGTAAAATTTAAAAATAGTCATGAATATTTAAATATTTTAAAAAAATGCTCTAAAAAAATAAATAAGGCAATTAAAATATTTTATAATAAAAATTTTAAAAAATTATGTTTTATTGATTTGTGTATTTAAAAAAATAAAAAAATGAATTTTCGTCCAAATAATCTTTTAAAAAAATCAGTAAAAAAATCAAGAAATAATCATTTAAGAGTATCATCAAATCCAATTGAATTATCACATACATATATAAATCAATTTAATAATACATTTAATCCAAATAAAGGGCAAAATTCTCCAATATTTAAAACAATAAAAAGTTATGCAAGTATAAAATTAAAAAATGATAAAAATATAGAAAATTTACTATCAAATTATCTTTATATTTCTCCAAATGTAGATTCAAATAAAAATATAACAAATTTTGAAAATTTTATGTCAAAAACAAAAAAAAATTTTTATAATCAACAAAAAAGTGAAATATCAAAATTTTTAAATCAAACAAAAAAAAGTACAACAATAGAATTAAATGATGAAACATTACCACATATTTATATGGATAATATAAATTATAAAAATCCAATTGATTCACTTGGTTCATTAATTCAAAATAGAAATATATATGATAATATATTAAAAGATTATAATTTAAAAACTTTAAATACATATTCAAAAAAAATAGAAAAATATTCAACTGATATTCATAAAAGAAAATTAAAACAAAAAATAAAAATTTCTTCTTTATTACCACAATCAATAGAAAAAGAAAATAATACTTTATTTAAAGATTTAAGAAGAAGATCTTCAATAAAAAAATCATTTAGTTTAAATAAAATATCAAATAAAGAAGAAGAAGAAAAAGAAAAAAAAAAATCTGAAAAAAAAATTATAGCAATTCCTTCAATTTCCTATGAGAAAAAATCTTTATTTCTCTTATGTAAAAATATATATCAAAAAAATACATTTCCAGAATGTAGAGAACAATTTTCAATGGATATAGAAAAAAATAAAAATGAAATATTTTTATTTGGTGGTTTAAATAGTAATATGAAAAATTCTAATTTATGGAAATTTTATCCAAATGAATTAAAATGGCAAAAAATAAAATCTTCAAATTCAATCGAACCCCGATTAGGCCACACAGGAATTTTATATGAAAATCGTTTTATAATATTTGGAGGTCGTTATTATAATTCAAATGATTTCGCATGTTTAGATATTTACAATACAGAAACAAATAATTGGTTTTATCATTTAGAAAAACCATTTTTTCCATTAAGACGAAATCATATTTCATGTATGATTGGAAGTCATATGTTTATACATGGTGGTATAAGTGATAAAGGAGAATATTTAAATGATTCCTATATATTAAATTTAAATCCAATTAGATGGTCTTCATTAATATTTTCTAAATATACAATCCATCCTAAATTAGCATATCATTCATGTGCTTTAGTAGTATCAAGTGATATAAGAGAATCAATAAAATTTAATATTTATCATTTTCCAGATAATGTAAATTTAAAAAGAATACAAAATAAAATTCAAATAAAAGGTGTTTATATTTTTGGTGGTAAAAATAAAGAAGATAATCAACCAAGTAATAAATTATTCGTATTAATAATAGGAAAAAAACCTTTAGAATGGATTCAATTAGAAACAAAAGGTCAACCACCATCACCAAGATATATGTCATCAATGAATTATTTTGAAGAAGGTAATTATTTAATTATACATGGTGGTAGAAATGATTATTCAATTAATATGGTAATGAAAGATACTTTTGTTATAGAAATGTCTAAATTAGAATGGTTAAGAGTTGATTTTGGGAAAAATTTTTCTATTGTTAAAAATCGATGTTCTCATCAAAGTGTTATTTCAGGAAAAACACTTTTTATTTTTGGAGGAATGGATGATAAAAATTATGTCGGAAGTGCTTTATTTGTTGTTAATTTAGATCCTGGTGTTGCTGGGAATGTTATACAAAAAGCTGTTTCTATTTTTGGATTTGAATTTGGAGGAAATTTTGTTAATGGGTTAAATAAAGCTTTAAAGAAAATTATTATGAGGAAAAGAGAAGAAAAGAGAATTAAGGAAGAAATGGAAAGAAAAAATAGAGAATTTGGTGAAGTTTATTATATGGAGAATACTGGGTTTGGAATTGAGAATAAAGGGAAGAAAAGGAGGAATAGGAAAAGTGTTTTGAATGGGTAAAAAAGGTTTTTTATAAGTTTTTTTGTTGGATTTTGTTTTTTTTTTTTGAGAGTATTTATAGTTTTTGTATATATTTTTTTTTATATATTTTTTTTTTTGGGTTTTTTTATTAGATTAAAGATATTTATTTTATTGGAATGTTATTTATTTGTAATAATGTTTTTTATTTTATACTTTTTTATAATAATTTATGTAGATATGATTGTTTTTAAAAAATATAAATTTTAATTTACAATTTATATCAATATCATAATAAAATATTCTTAAATTAAATAATTAATAAAATAAAATAAAATTTACTATTATTATTTTAAAAACCAAATACAATAAAAATTAATTTTTAAAATTCCTCAAAAAAAAAAAAAAAAAATTTTAAAAAAATTAAATAAAAAAAACCTAATTATCCATAGTATTATTAGCCAACTTAGTACAAGTATCTTCAATTAAATTAAAAACATTTTCTTCAAATTCTTCTCTTTGTTTTTTTTCTTTATTAAACTCTCCTTTAACTTTATCCATAATTTCTTCTAAATTTTTAACAAAAGCATTTTCACTTTCTTCTCTTTTTTTTCTTTCTTCTTCAATTAAATTATGAACTTCTCCAAATTGTTGATTCATTTCTTCAACTAAATGTTTAATATTATTAACACGATCATCATTTTCTTCATCAATTTTATTATTTAAATTTGGTAATTCTGTATTCATATAATTTTTTAATCCTTCAATTGATTCTTTCATTGATTCATTTTCTTCTTTTGATTCTTTATCATATTTTGATATTAAAGTTTCTATTTTTTTAACAGCATTTTCTACATAATTTTTTAAAAAATCTCTTTCTTCATTCATCATTTCTTTTATTTTATTTTCAAAATTTTTTAAATCTTCTGAATTTTTATTTTTTAATTTTTCTTTTGTTTGTCTATCGTCTTCTATTAATTTTGAAAATTTTCCTATTTGATCTTTTAATAAATTGTATTTTTGTTCTAAGGAATCTAAATTTGTGTTAAAGTTTTCTTCGACTTCGTTTATTTTTGATTCGATTTTTTCAAATTTTTGAGGATTTTTTGAATTACCTGTTTGGGATATTTGAGATATTTTTTCACTTATTTTTGCAAAACGATCTATTTTATTTTGGTTATTTGTTGATGTTGATATTGAAGGCTCTATTTCATTTTTGTTGTTCATAATATTTTAAATTTTAATTTTTTTAATTTTTATAAAAATTATAATAAAAGGATTTTTAAAAATAAAATATAAAATATTAAATATTTAATTTTTTTAATTTTCAAAAATTTTAAATTATTAAATGAAAATACAATATAAAACAATTTAAAAAATTATACAATTTTTATAACTCAATATATTAAATAATAAGATTTAGTTAAATTATTTGAATTAATATGATATATTAAAATAGATAAAAAATACAATATTTTTAAACAAAAAAAAATTTTTTAAAACTCAAAAACCTTAATTATAAAAATTCACTCATATTATCCCCATTTAATATTTAATAAGGGGTAACCTTAATAAATATTTAAATATTTTTGATAAAAAAAATTAAAAATTTTATCTATATTAATTTTCCCATCCTTGACACATTTTTACAGCTTTATGCCATTTATTTAAAAACTTATCTCTATTCTCAACACTCATTTTCGGAGTATATTCTTTTTCTTTATGAACAAGTAATTTAATATCTTCAAAAGACGAAAATAATTTAACTCCAAGTCCAGCTAAATAAAAAGCTCCAAGTGAAGTACTTTCCTTATCTTTATTCCTAATAACATTAATATTAGAAATATCACTTTGAAACTGCATTAAAAAATCATTAGAACTAGCACCACCATCAACTTTCATTTCCTTAATATTAAATTTAGTATCATCTTTCATAGCTAAAACTAAATCAGTAACTTGATAAGCAATAGATTCTAAAGAAGCACGAATAATATGATTAATAGTAGTACCTCTAGTAATACCAAACATAGTACCACGAGCATACATATCCCAATAAGGAGCACCTAAACCAGTAAAAGCAGGAACTAAATAAACACCTCCATTATCTTCAATTTTAGTAGCAAAATATTCACTATCAGGAGCATCTACAATAAATCTCATTTGATCTCTTATCCATTGTATAACAGCACCACCAACAAAGACTGAACCTTCTAAAGCATAATCTGGTTTATCATTTTTCATACTTGCTGCTATTGTTGTTATTAGACCTTTATTAGAGAATATTGGTTTATTACCTATATTCATTAATAAGAAACATCCTGTACCATATGTTGTTTTAACTTCACCTTCATTGAAACATGCTTGACCAAATAATGCTGCTTGTTGATCACCAGCTACACCTGTTATTGGAATATTTTGTTCAAAAATTGATATATGACCAAAATTATATGAACTAGGATAAACTTTAGGTAACATTTCATCAGTAACACCAAAATATTCACATAATTTCTTATCCCATGTTAATGTTTTAATATTAAATAACATTGTCCTACTTGCATTTGTATAATCAGTAGCAAATATTTTCCCATTTGATAATTTCCACATTAACCAAGTATCAACAGTACCAAAAAGTAAATCACCATTTTTTTGTAATTCCTTAGCTCCTTCAGCATTATCTAAAATCCATTTAATTTTACTAGCAGAAAAATAAGCATCAAGTACTAAACCAGTATTTAATTTAATATATTCTTCTAAACCATCTTTTCTAACTTGTTCAATTATATCAGCAGTTCTTCTACATTGCCAAACAATAGCATTGTATATTGGTTTACCTGTGTTTTTATTCCATACAATTGCAGTTTCTCTTTGATTTGTTATTCCTATTGCTTTTATTAATTCTGTTTTAATTCCACATTTTGCTATTGCTTCTATCATTACTGAATATTGACTTGCATATATTTCTAATGGATCGTGTTCTACCCAACCAGGTTTAGGGAATATTTGCTTGAATTCTTTTTGAACTACTGATATTGTTTCACCTAGGTTTGAGAATATTATACATCGGGATGATGTTGTTCCTTGGTCTAACGCTATTATGTAATTTTTTGTATCTTCCATTTTATGTTGTTATTTATTAAATTATTTTTTATATTTTTATTTTTATTGGAAGATATTATTGTAAAATATATTAAAATTTTTCCTCATTTACTTTATTTTATATTTTATTTTATAATTATTATAATATATTTTTTATATTATTAATTTGAGAAGTTAAATTTATTTAAAAAATTAATTTTTGAGAAATTTATAATATACTGTTAAAAATAGTTTTTATAATAATTGTTATCAGTTTTTAGAAAAAGGTTATGATTATTTTTTATATTAATACATTAAAAATTTGTCTTTTTTTTTTATATACAAATATAATTAATAAATTTGAAAAAAAAATTTTATTATTAATTTTTATATAACAATTAAATTTTATTATTTTGTTTAAATAAATATATAAATAAAAGTTATAATATTCTATATAATAAAAAAATATAAAATTAACTAAAAATTAATACAAAAAACAATTTTGATTAAAAATCAATAAAATAAAAAAACCAAAAAAAACTTTTCTAAAAATATATTTAGTGATAAAAAAGAAAAAAAAGTATTTATTGTTCCCTATCAACAACATCAATATTAAAATAATCTCCCATAGTTTCAATATTAATTTCATTATTTCCTCTTTTAACTCTAAAAAAACCATTTTCTCCCCAATCATCACCCCAAGTATTTTCACAAATCCAAAACTTAACTCCATTTTCTTCTCCATATCCAACAATAGTAGTAGAATGTTCAACTTTTTCATATTGAATATCATGACTAATCATACTAGTAACATTAAAAGCACCATTATTTTTTTTTAAATCTTTCTCACTAAAAATTCCATTTTTATAATAATTAAATTCTAAAGGAACCATAATATTTCCTGGTATAGGTCCTCTAGCTCTTAATTCTTTAATCATTAATAATTCAGTATCAGCACCATAGAATCCTCCTAAATAACCATATTCAGAAACAATATATTTTTTCTTATATTTAGTATAATCACATACATTTTCACAATCATTATCTTCTTCTTCATATTCGAAACAATCTTTTGGTACAATTTCGAATTCATGGAAAAATTTTCCTACTAAAATTGGGTAACCACCATCACAACCTTCAGAATAGAAATTACATGATAATGGAAATTGAATTGATAATTTTGTTTGATCTTTATTTAAAGTTTTTATTCTTAATCTACTTTCTAATGAGTAAATTGTTGATATTGTAAAACATGAACCACAATTTCCTTGATTTATTGGTTTTGATACGAAATTTTCTCCTCCGACATTACGCCAATCCCAATTTAATGGAAGTTTATTTTCGTCAATTGAATCTAAAGAAGAATTTATGTATTTTAATATTTCGTTTCTATCTGTTATTAAATGGGAATCTTTTTCTCTTTCTGTTGTTGGTTTTTGCTTTATTTCATAGTTTAAATTTGATTTTTTGGGAATTTGAATTTTTTCTTTCCAGAAATCTTCTGTTTTTATTTTGGAAATTAAATTAGAATTTTTATTTTTTTTTATTTCTGTTTTTTTTATTTTTGTTTGAATCATTGATAAGTGATTTTGAAATTTTGATTTTAGGAAATTTTTTTTATTTTTGGTTTTTTTATTAAAATTATCATTTATTTTATCTTTTTTTTCTTCTTTATTTTTTATTTTTTTATTATCTTTTCTTCTTTTTAATCCTTTTCTCAAACCTAAAATATCTTTAATTTCATTTAAATTCTTTCCCCGATATTTTTTATAAACATCAGCATTCCAAGTTAAATTAGCATTATTAATAGCATTAACCATAGATTGTAAATCTTCATATTTAATTTCATTTAATAATTTTGGATCATAAGGTTGTTTTTTTTCTTCGAATTTTTCATTATTGTTCTTTTTTTCATTATTATTCAAATTCATATTTAATTGTAAAAAATTATTATTTTCTTTTATTTTATTAGCAAAAAAACAACTCCAATTTTTATTAGGTTTATTATAATCTTTAATAAACCAACCAATCATAGTTTTCCCACAATCACTTTTATAATTATTTGAATCTTCATTTTCTAAAAAATATTTAAAATTTGCAGTTAAAACAGAATCACCATAATAAATTAAAAATGATTGATCATAAATTGGAGTCCATTTTCCTACTTCAATATTATTTTTATATAATTTGAAATTATCTCTTAATTCTAAAATTAATTCTTCTCCGATTACACTTTTATCATAATCTTCATTTCCTATATCTTCTGATATGTGATTTGGAAAACCATGTCCACATGTTGTTTTTTCATCTTTTAATGATGGGTCGAATACTTCTTTAAATAAAGAAAATTTCCATTTTCCTTTTATGTCGTTTAAAACACAATGAACTGGTAAATCAGTTTTTGAATATTGGATTGAGAGAAATATAAGAAATATTATGTTAAATATTTTTTGAGACATATTTTATTATTTTTTTTATGGGTTTTTTATTTAAAAACGCTTAAAATAATTTATTTTTTTTTTGTTTTTTTTTTTTTTTTTAATTTTTTAATTTTTTTTAAAAAAATCAGTTTATTAAATATGTTAAAGATAAATAAAAAATAAAATATATATATAAAAAAAGTATGTAACTCAAATATAAAAAATATATATAAAAAATTTATTAATCATCATATGAATTAATATCAAATTCATCATTACTAATTAGATTTGATATATTTTCAGAATTAAAATTACTTAAATTTTTCATATTTTCTTTATATTTAGGATTATTTGGATTATATAATTCATCTAATTTTTTTAATCTCATTTTTTTAATTTTTGTTAATTCAGAATTATCATTATATTTTATTTTATTATGAGATTTATGAATATTCCCAGTTGAAAAATTATTATGAGATGAATTATTTATATATGAAAAATATGGAGCATTTTTTTTTATTACTGAATTTGGTCTTATATTTGAATTATTATTAATAATATTTTTTCCTGTAGTTGAAAAAATATTTTTATTTACCTTTAATTTTAAATTTTTTGGAAGACTAAAATTATCATAAATATTTAAAGAATTTATAGTAATTGGATAATAATTTCTTTTTTTAATTTCTTTTTTATCATATGGATTATTTTTTAAATCTTGAATTTCTTTTTTTAATTTTTGATTTTCTCTTATTATTCTTGAAATATTATTATTTCCAATATTATCTACATAATTTCTTAATTCAAAATTTTCTTCTTTTAATTTAATAAACTCTTCTTGAATTGGTTTTAATGTTCCTCTTTTTTTTCTAAATTCTAATAATGATCTTAATTCATTTATTTCATTATTTAATTTTTCTATTTTTTCTTCATTATTATATTCAATAATATCATTATTAATAATATTATTATTCAAAATATTAATATTATCATTTTTTAAAATATTATTATTATTATTACTATTTCTTTTATTACTATTAATATTATTTTTTATATTTTCATTTTTATTATTAATATTATTAAATATGAAATTATCATCAATTAATTTATTAGGAATTATTTTAGTTTCTATTCTTTTTGCTCTAGCTGCAAATAAAATTGTATTATAACTTTCTTCAAAATTACTTTCATTTGGTGAAATATTTGCAATAATATAAGTTTTTGAATTTCCTCCTAATGAATCTTTTAATAAATAAGTTAATTGAGAATCTTTATAAGGAATATGAATTTTAAAAAATTGAACTTCTTTATTTTCAGAATTTAATTTTATATTTTCATAATTAGGATTTGATTTTGATGATTTAAGTATTTTTTGTCTATTTATATTTACTCTTGAAGTTAAAGAATGAGAATTATTATTTTTATTATTATTCATTTTTAATTTAGGTATATTTTTCTCATTATTACTTTTATTATTTATATTATTATTTTTATTTTTAGAATTTTTATTCAGAGTATTATTTTTTAAATTTTTATTATTATTATTATTAATATTATTATTTTTATTATTATTATTATTATTATTATTATTATTATTATTACTTTTCCTTTCACTTTCATTTAATTTTTTTTTACTTTCCATATTTTTTTTAGACAAAACATGAATAACATTTCCTAAAACACTTAAACTTTTATTAATATATTTCAACTCATTTAAATGATTATATTCATAATTTTCTCTAATATCATATTTTTCACTTCCAGCTAAATCACAAAAAGAAATTTTTGATGATAATTTCTTACTAAAATTATTAAAATAAACAATAAAAATAGTATGTGATCTACTACTCATATCATTTTTATTAGTTTCTCTTTTTTTTCTATTTAATTCTCCATTTTTTAAAATTTGAAAAACATCATAAAAAGTATTAACAAAAATTTCTTTAGCTCCTTGTATAATAACTCCATTTTTTTTATCATCTCTTAATTTTAAAGATGGTTGTTCAAAAATTTTTTCATGAGTATCTTTAAAAGAAATATTAAAATCTTTTTTATCTTTTAAATTATCATATAAATAATTATCAACTAATAAATCATAAATTTTCTCATTATAAACTTGAATATAAGAAACACTAATTTTAATATTATCATTTGAAATTTCTAAAAATTTAAATAATTCAATAATTATTCTTGGAATAATTCCATTTGTTTCTGAGAAAGGATCAACAATAAAATCAGGTTCAATTAAAAAATTAAATTGATCTGATAAAATATTTCTATAATTATTATTATTAATATTATTATCAAAATTATTATTAAAAGTCCAATCTTCTCCAAACATTGTATAAGTTTTTCCACTTCCAGTTTGCCCATATACTAAAATTGAACAATTTATTCCATTTAGTGATGATGTTATTATTGGTTTTATAAATTCAAATATTTCATTTTGAGTTGAGTTTTGATAAAATATTTTGTCAAATTTTGTTTCTATTGTTTTTTTTCCTTTTACTATTGTTATTTTATTACCATTTGATTCAGTTATATCTATTGGGGATTGTTCGATTTTTTCATTTTGTAGAAAAGGACGTATTCTTATTGAGACTTGAATTGATTCCATTTTTTTTTTTTTTTTTTTTTATTTTTTTTTTTTTTTTTATATTTTTTTTTTTTTATTTTTTTTTTTTTTTTTTTTTTTTTTTTAATATA
>Ga0256407_10012833_pt1 | contig 11313 bp, 12 predicted proteins | sample RumenRJG_04DNA_FD_193489 | JGI IMG/M metagenome (GOLD analysis project Ga0256407, IMG submission 193489) | Bovine rumen microbial communities from Lethbridge, Alberta, Canada - RJG_04 | ecosystem: Host-associated > Mammals > Digestive system > Stomach > Rumen | place: Canada: Alberta... | reverse complement strand
AATCACTGCACAATACCTTATCAGAAAAGGAAACATCCTCAAGGGTAACACTGTCAGGAGAGAAGCTACGAAGCCAGTAGTGCCCAACTACAATAAGCTTAGGAGGCTCCTTGCCTATCCAGCCTTTAATCTGCCCCAGTTTTTTATCGGTAATTTCAGCATCGCCAACACTTAGGGCAATATCGCAATAACGGGTCTCCTCGGTTACACTCTGCCACCATTTATATCTGATTTCCTTGCGGGATTTACCGTCCTTATCCACAAAATACTCCCCCTCAGGCAGACTCAGTTCTGTACCTTTGAGAATAATCTCGGCGGCATCCGCTATTTTGGTGACAGTACAGCCTGAGGCATTCTTAGAAGAAGCAGCAAAGAAGGAATCATCTTTAACCCGATGCTCTGAGTCAAGGTAGGAAGCCAGAATTCTCATCAGGCGGGAATTCCAGCAGGCATGAACTACACCTAGGGACGGAAGATCAAGCCACAGAGGAAGAGTCTTCATCCACTCAATGGAGTCATAGTAAAACTCCCTGTCATATTTTACAAACTCACAGAATGGCAGAGAAAAACTATCATTTTTCAGTCTCAGATTCAGACGTTTAAGAATGGCGTTGTACTCGTGGTTTCCCATGATACACAAAGCCCTGTGCTGCTCTACAAGCTCACGAACCAGAGCTACACATTCCTTCTGCTTGGGACCGCGGTCGATGAGATCACCTACAAAAATAAGTTTTCGCTCAGAGGACTGTCCGATTTTATCCAGAAGTTCACAAAGCTCATCATAACAGCCGTGAACATCTCCTATAACGTCATAACCTTTCACTTATCCTCCAGAATACCGGTGTCTCTTCATACTTCAGAAGACCGGTATAGACTATTTTTTCAGAAGAACCTGCCATTCAGGCTCTTTGAAGCCCACCAGCACAGAATCAGAGGTTACTACCAGAGGACGCTTTACCAGCATACCGTCTGAAGCAAGCAGACGGTACTGTTCAGCCTCAGGCATTGAGGGGAGTTTTTTAGAGAGCTCAAGAGACTTGTACAGGAGGCCGCTGGTGTTGAAAAAGCGTTTTAAAGGCAGACCGCTTTTTAAATGAAGCTCTCTGATAGTCTTCTCATCAGGATGCTCTGTCTTGATATCAATCAGCTCGTAGCTGACACCATGATCATCCAGCCATTTAAGAGCTTTTTTGCAGGTGGTACACCTCTCGTAGCAGTAAACTTTAATCATGCTAACCTCTCTTTGTGAAGACAAGGCCAGAAGACAGAATTAAAGCTTAAGCTCCTCTCCGTCTAAGGCCGCATAAACAAGATTATCACCCTGATAGGAGAGTTTCAGGGAGAAAAATGGATGATTTTCAGACATGAGTCGTAAAAAAATCTTATCTCCTTCCCACAGAGGCAGAGAGGAAATTCTATCCTTTTCAACCCATTGAAGATCACCTTCAGGACAGTCAGAGCTTAGCTCCCCCTGATAAGCTTCGGCTGAATACAGGAACATATACTCAGTTCCGTACCTGTCCGAAACAAAGGTGATGATTCCACGAAGCTTTGGTGACAGAGGAGTCACACCGGTCTCCTCCCTCATCTCACGGACAAGACATTCCTCAGGAGATTCTCCTTCTTCAAGATGTCCCCCGATCCCGATCCACTTGTCCTTATTGATATCCTTTTCCTTTTTGGTTCGATGCAGCATCAGATAACAGCCGTTCTGTTCAAGATAGCAGAGAGTGGTGAGATTATTTCGTGAGATCATAAAGCCAAGCCTAATAGTTCAGAAACACCAGATAGTAGCCTTCTGCCTTAATGGAGAAGGAATCAGAGGTCACCTCATTCAAGGTTCCCTGCCAGAGCTCATCAAAATCGTAGATATCCCATTTGAGATTTGTACTCTTAAGACCTTTTGCTCCGAAATTAAAGATACTTACCTGAGTTCCCTTCTGAGCGTTGAAAGTACAGTCACCACAGCAGGGAATAAAGACCCCATGATCTGTATAGGCCTTAACCTTAAGCTTAAAGTTCTTAAGATACCAGACTAAAAGAGAGACATTGGCCAAGGCATGATCATCACGCTTGCCGCTGATTCCAAGATAGTTAATCTCAGAGTAGCCCTTTTCTATACAGAAACGGGTAGCCTTGGTGAGGTCGTTGTAATCCTGCTCTGCGTATTCGACATAGATATGAGAATACTTTTCCTTCAGCTCATCTGACAGAGAGTCTCCGTCTCCAACCACAGCAGAAGGTTCAAGTTCCACAATGCTGAGATCGGATAAATGCTCCTTTTTAAATCTTAACAGCGCATTTAAGGAGCCATCGGTACAGACCAGATAGTCGGCATTCTTTAGAATGCCCAGAGGAATTCTGTGGGTTGGAAAATCACCGTTTGCCAGAATTACCGGAATGTTACTGCCATGCTGTTCCATTTACGATATCCCTGAATTGCTACAAACACATAAAATGCATAAAGTGCGGCTCTAAAAGGCAGGCCCTGATGGATAAAGAGAATCACCGAAATAATATCCACCACAATCCATACGAGCCACTGCTCCACATATTTATAGGCCAGCGCAAATACACCGACAAAGGAGGCTGCTGTGGTAAAGCTGTCCATTACAGGAACCTCACTGTCGGTAAAGGTGACAAGTACCTGATAAGTAATTCCAAAAATAACAGCTGTCGCCAGAAGATAACGGACAATCTTTTTTAACGTCATATGAGTAATAAGTCGCTCGGTATGTCCCTTTCCGCCAAACTTCCAGTTGAGTACACCGTAAACTGCAACCAGCACGAATACAAAGGAAATGAAGGCATAGGCATACATGCCGCTGGTAGCAAACAGGTAGATATCAATCATCGGCATGATGATACCTAAAAGCCACAGCCAGATAGAGGCTTTGTACTCGTAGTAAAGATAAATCAGGCCTAAAAAGGTAGTAAAAAGTTCCAGGCCGTGTTCTGTTAGAAATTCCATATAAATCTGCCTGGTGCAGCCGTTGGCTGACCACTGTTAAATCGTTCTGAATACCGAGAGACATTGTAGTCTATTTTGACCAAAAGTGGCTTTCAAGCTGTATTTTCAGTTAGGCAATTTTTTTGGCAGTTTAATAATGTGTGATCTGAATAACACTGAATGTAAACGTTTTCATATACAATCTCCCGACAATTTTCTTAACCAGCAAACATTCATAAAAACAAAGATTATCGAGATAACAAATGAGAAAATACAGTGAAAGAGACTTTAAAAACCTCGAATTTTTACGCTTTCTTTTAATCTGGGCCGTAGTAGGTGTACATATCGCCTACCTGAACCTGGCTGGGGCCGAGCAGTTCTCCTGGCTTGTAAAATGGACCTCCGGCTGGCAGGCTGTGGAGATGTTCTTCCTGATGTCTGGCTTTTTCCTGTTCTACAAGGTAAGAACAGAGGAGACAGTGCTTCACTTTGCATTAAGAAAGTGGCTACGTCTGGCACCATTCATTATTGCCCTGACCATAGTAGGCTATATTGCAGCCGGTTTTGACATCATGCAGTATCCGCTGTCCGTCAACATCTTCAACTCTCTGCTGCTTTTAGACTGGAATACCCATCACTTCGGTCCTGATGCAACCATCCTGTATGTAGCCTGGTTTGCAAATGCCCTGTTCTTTGTATCTGTAATTTATTTCTGTATTTTCAAAGCATTAGGTCATGACAAGGCTCTTCTGGCAATCGGTACCATTACCTTTATCTGCTTCTACATGTATTCAAGACGTGTATTTATCGTCGTGCCTTTCATCTTCCCTATGGTAAGAGGTTTTGCCTACATAGGTTTCGGCATCCTGCTCTGTGAGGTATGGAAATCATATACCGCAGACAGAAAGCCAGAGACACAGACAAAGGTACATCCTGGGGTTAGTGCTCTTGAGGCGGTTCTGCTTTTAACAATCGTTATCAGTCTTTTCGGAGGTTCAACCGGAATTCCTACCCCAGAGGGACTTACTGTGCCACCAGATCAGATTGCAACTCTGACCGCTCAGACCTGGTTCCCTGAGCTTACCCGCTGGGCACTGGATGGGTTATGGCTTCAGATCTGTTTTGTGGCTCTGTTCTGGCTGTTCCTGTGCAACCGCGGTATTATCTCAAGAGCTCTTAACAACCCTCTGTCTGTAACCTTAGGCAAATACTCATACGCTATCTTCCTGATTCACACCATTGTGATCAGAGCATTAAGAGACTACGTAAATCTGCCTGATCTCAAGTGGAGCTATGAGAATCCTGTACTGCTGATTTCCCTGGTATGTATCGGTATTCTGGCTGCCGCAGTTGCAGCTCATCATCTGTTGGAGCAGCCTCTGACCAGATGGGCTAATTCAAAGCTGTAATCCTTACCTCATGTACTGCTCACCGGTGAAGACTGGTGGGCAACCTTCAGAAAAGATCTTTATTTTCACCAGATAATAAAGACAAACTTGAACAAACACATCTTTATACATATTCATGAGTAAATAATTTCAGAATAAATATTCAGATCTGGAATGATCCTGAACTATACTAGATCCTGTTTGATGGTTCAGAGAAAGAATCACAACAACGTTTTAAAAAGCTTTTCTTTCACTTAAAGAGGAATAAATATGTCAAAAAAGAAAATTAAACAGAGGAATTTCGTGCAGATGCATGTACAGGATTTCTGTGTACCAAAGGTCTTTGAAGATCGTAAGGTAAAAGCAAAAAAAGGCTATCTTAAGCATAAGAAGAACTTTGCTCTGAGTGAGCAGGAATTTAATTTACCTCTGGCAGCTTAAATTCCTGCTCTCTTAGAACAGAGAGCTCCCACCGTTCAACATTTCGTTCAGCCTTGAGAAGAGCTCGGTTCAGAAACCGAATCCGAGTTTTTGAGTTTCTTCAGATCTGAGTAGAATTCCGCAACCAGAACAATCAGCCAGAAAACAAAGATTGCAGAGACAATGTCATCACACATTGGACTTTCAATAACATCCACAAGATCAAACACATATCCCTGCTCCGTGGTCACAAAGAGCATTGAGAGCTCCCAGGCAAACAGAGTACAGCGTTTCTCCACAAGAGGAATCTTGCTGCCGTCATTGTCACGAAGAAGGCTCTGAACTCTTTTAATCCTGTTGAGGAGCGGTTTTAAAATAAATACAAAGATACAGACAAAAATCTGGAGCAGGAAGTTGTACCAGATGTATTTTTTTTCAACAATATCATTAGGAACACCGTTGAAATCGTAATCGAATCTGATCATATCCGGTATCTCGTCCCAGTAATAGCTGTAGGCTGCAACCTCAATAATCAGGACAGCAAAAGTCGTGCAGACAGCCAGAATAGTTCTGGCTCTGATCCCCTGAGGAGTATGTCCCAGAATCAGAAGTTTTAAGAATTGCAGTATAGATGCGAACATAGTTATTTCTTTTTTCCAAGGTATACCTCTATTATTTGGCAGAAAAACGAAAAAACAAGAAATGAGGCTCTGAACATAGACTGAGGCTGGATTTTAAGAAAAATTACTGAAAGTTTTTTCGACAGTTGTACTAATGTGAGCTTTGAAAAGGATTTATCTGCAAGGCTCCGCTCATGTTACGCTTTTTAAACAGACCACTGATAGACAGAGTCTATTTACCGTAACAGCTCATCAGAACCAGCAGAGCAGCAGTCATCAGAAGAATTCCGCTCCAGAGCACAACTGCAGTGATTATCGCAGCATGGTACTGTCTTTTTTCCAGGAGCAGTTCGTTCTTAAGTCTTGCTGTGAGTTTTCCTAGCCACACAGTTGTCCCGATGGAGCACAGAAAACTGAAGGTGCACAGAGGCAGTATCAGAAATACAATGAAGTTCTCCCAGTTATCTGATCCCAGGGTGAATACCGAAAAGTCACAGAAACGACTCAAAAGAGAATTTACAGTAAATGAGGCTGGCTGGTAGAGAACAATACCAGCTATAGACAGGAAAAACAGCAGAATAGATATCTTCTGCTGACTTTTATTGAGAAGTGTTCTCTGAAAATATACCGGCTGACGATTATGTTTCTGACCTGTTTCTTCAACAACAAGCAGTTTATGGACAGCAAAAGTCGAAACCGCTGCTAGGACCGCATATCCGCAGAAAAGGATATTTTCAAGAAAAAACGCTGTAAATGGACCAATATTGTGCCAGTTCATAGCAAAATCTTTGAATTTTTATCCTTTTTTAAATTTTCTGACACAATCTGCACTCTGAGCCGACAAAGACTATGGCATAGCAGTCAAGAGGATGAGATCCGACTTTTTCCTTGAGCACAGCACCGTCACGGTATTTTTCAATTTCCTCTCTGGCCTCAGCAAGTTTTGCGTCTACTGCTGATTTGCAGTCATCCTTTTTATGCAGATATTTAAGTTCTAAAAGGAAATAATGTCCGTTAGGATAGGTATTCTTTACAAATATATCGGCAAAGCCTTTTCCTGTATAAAACTCAGTGTAGGCGCTAAGCTTTCTGTAAATGCTGTTGTTAATGATACTGTCACATATCAGCTGCAGTGCCATCTCTGTAAATTTACCCAGAGACTGGGGATTTAGCTTGGTCTCTATCTGTTCTGTTATTATCTGTAAAAGAGGAGTTATATCAGCTGACTCTTCAAACATAGGAGATAAATCTTTGTATGCATCTGCACTGTAGCCTATAGATATGCGGCAGTAGTCTAAGAACAGATTCTCATAGACTCTATTTGGAATAACAAAGCTGGTTATACCCTTTTTCTGGGAAGTTTCTGTATCAATTGTCAGATAGCCTAAATGATAAAGCAGAGATACCATCTGAGCTTTATCAAAATAATTTGTACTGTTCAGATTCATCTTGTCAGGAAGTTTTAAGTCAATTGGCTCTTTATTGAACATTGCATGAACTATTTCTTCTCGAACATTATTCTCACAGAGATTCAGCATTCCCCTTAACTTGCCTGCATCATCATTCATGGATATTTCATTTAAGTCAGGAAGGGTTTTGATTGAAAGCAGCTTTCTTAGATAGTCAAGACATAGATTAGAATTAAACAACTTCTCATTGGAATATCTGTTAAAAGAATAACCGTCAAAGCTCTCTTCCATAATCTGCATTATCCGCTCTTTGGTAATATCAGGTAGCAAAGAAAAATCTACAGATTCATCGATAACCTCAGATAATTCATCATGGGTAAAGCCTATCATAGAACCAAAGTCCAGTTCATAACTAATATTGGTTGCAATATTAAATCCAGAAGTTACGGAATCTAAAGAAACAGAAGAAACACCAGTAATAAAGAATCTGTCTATAGCACCGCTGCCTTCAGCTCTATAATACTTTTTCAGCAGAGCATAGAATCTCTTGATGAGACCTTCATGAGCTTCTGCGGTTGAGGTTATATCTTTGAAGGCTTCCTTATCTCTTGTCAGAATCTCATTGGCAAAGTGATCATATTCATCAATGATGACATACAGGTATTCACCTTCTTTTGCATTCTTTGAGAAATTGTCCAGAAAAACCTGCATTAAATCAGTTGCGCTATTATAAAGAGAATAATCCAGCTGTTCTTCTGTGAGACCTTTATCCGGATAGAAATTAGTAAAAGATATAATGGAACTGCCTACAGAGGTAAGAAATGTATAGTTGACATCCTTTGAGTCTGAAGAAACATCAGAAAAATCAAAATGGATTACATAATAGGAGCTGGCAAGAGGGGTTCTGTGATCATAAATCCAGTGTCTACCGCCAGTTAGGCGGGCACCCATAAACAAAACTCGGGCAGGCACTAAGACAACTCCTCAGGCAGATTTTTTCCGCATATAAATTTTTCTGAATTTTTTCTCTCCTCAATATTTCCATTTTGAATCCAATTTAATATCGCTTTGCAACAATTTCGTTGCGTTAATTTAAGGATTATTTAATGGATAATTTTACTTCACCGGATCAGATCCGAGCCATCTTTAAACTGTCTTTTCAGGAGCCAACTTTAGGCGAACGCAAACTTGGAAAGAGGCTGGGATTAAGTCATTCAACAATTGGTAAATATAAAAAAATAGCCAAAGAAGCTAACTGCTCTGCAGAGATTGTAATGCAAATGGATGATGAGGATATAAAACAGCTTTTTAATCTCCAGTCAAGAAAGGCTAACTTTATTGAGCCTGATTGGGATGAGATACGAAAGTACCTGCAAACCAAAGGTCATTGGGGGCAAATGCTGCCAACCATAAAAAGTGCCTGGGAGTTTTTATATCTGAAAAAAATGATCCCCGACTATGTAACAGGAGATTTACCTGAAGGGATAATGTCAGAGAGAACATTTTGCCGCAGATATGCCGAGTTTCTTCACCACAATGGACTTGATCAACTGAAACACCAGGCAAATCCTAATAATAATTTTGGTCCTGGTTCTGTTGTAGAAATAGATACGATTGGCGACAGGCTGACATATTTGGATGCTAACAATCAGGAGCAGCAGGCTGTTATTTTTTCTGCAGTTCTGAAATATTCCGGCCTGCTGTATGCCGAGGCAATGCCTTCAGGCAGTGGAATATGCTGGGCATCTGCCATTATTCATGCATTATATGCCTTTGGTGGAGTTCCTGAAGTTATTCGCTGTGACAATGATGCAGCGCTGGTTATTCATGGTAATCAAAAGAACAGAACCAGATTCAGAGCCTCAATAGAGTTTACAGTAAAAGAATTTGACTTGGTGACAGACCTCTGTCCTCCAAGAAAGCCGGAATGGAAAGGTCGTAATGAAAGAGCAAACGGTTTTGCTCAGAAGCATTTCTTTGAAGGCTCTGATTATAGCAAAACAATCCATGCCGCCAATCTGGAGGCTTTAAATGAACTAATTAAGGCAGAAACTTTTAGGATCAATTCCATGTCAAGAAATCATGGACAATTATCCAGCCTTGAAGTTTTTAATCGTTATGAATCATCCTGCCTTAAAGCCCTACCTCTATTTCAGCCTGTTGTTCATTACATATCTTACGCAGTTGTACGCAAGGATGCGTATGTAAATTACCAGCGTAACTATTACTATGCAGGAAAAGAGAATATAGGCAAAACAATATTGATTGAAAATAAGATGGGGAAGCAGATTTATCTAAGGCATGATAAGACACTGGTCGGAATAGTCGAATATGAATTAGATAAGAACAGCATTCCCCCTGGAAACCATCATAAAGCAGAAAAATTCAAAACTGAAATAGAAAAAATAACCTCTCGCCCAAGAGAATGGTTTATAGAGGAATTTTCCAAGCTTAAAGGTCCAACAGAGAATATTTTACATCTAATTGACTGGGTTTATGAAAGTACTTCTCAGTCAAAACAGGTCGCAACTAGGATCTGCAACTCCATCTACCGCCTTTACGATAAATTTCCAAATAATCTGGAGTGTCTGGATATTGCCTGTCGAGACATCCTGCAGAGAAAGAACAAGGTTGATATCGTGGGCCAGCTCACGGTTGCCTACGGTACATACTGCAGGGTTAAATTGTTTGGTCCCAATTTTTTTGAAAACCTCAAACATGAAGGTAATTCAGCTGATCTAGATAGATGTAAATCAGAGGTCTTATCCAGAAACAACGATAATGAAGATTCTGTAAGAGGCGAGGAGTATTTCGATGACGTATTTTAATCATAACAAATTGCCTCTTGCATCAGGCTCATCTCACTCTATTGATGACAACTTTAAGATTTTAAAACAGCTGCATCTTTCAGGAATGGCTGATGCCCTAGTTGATATAAGTTCATCGAAGGAATTCATTGAACTTGGATTTAACGATCAGCTATATGAGCTTTTATCCCAGGAAGTTGTAAAAAGGATGAACAGCCGTTACCAGAGCAGATTAAAAAAAGCTCAGCTTCATTCATCTGCCACACAGGAAGTGATTATAGACAGGAAAGCCAGCTATAACCTCAGTCGTAACCAGATTGACTACATGATGTCGTGCAACTGGATTACTGAGGGAGAACTGATCCTTATCACCGGAAAATGTGGCTGCGGGAAGACAGACCTGGCTTCAGCTATAGTTGATTCTGCATGTAGAAAAGGGTTAAAGGCAAAATGCATTGATTACAGTCTATGCATCTTAGACCTGTTAAGTGCGCAGCAGACAGGTTCCCCTGAAATATATGAGAAAAGGAAATCCTCGTATGCATCAAACCAATTACTTTTGCTTGATGATATTTGCATTGGAAGTGCAAAAGACGGTGAATCATTTGTATTCAAAGAATTGGTACAGTTATGCAGGGAGAATAATCGTTGTGGTCTTATTCTGGTATCCCAGCTTAAGCCTTCTAAATGGATGTCCCTTATGGGAGGTTCAAAAGAAGCAGCAGATGCTGTTATCGACCGTATTTCATCTAAATGTTTACATATCAATCTAGAAGGTAACTCCCACAGAGCCTCACGTAGAAAACACAACGCCCCGGAGGTTAGTGATGAGCAGAAATGATAACAAGGAGGTAACAGATGGTAACAATAATTCAACATCAACCGCTTCTAAAATGGCGGAAAATGGCTGTTACCTCAATGGTAACAGGTATCCGTTACCATCGTTACCTCATGCAAGAGGAAAACATCTTACTGCTGACGAAATAAAAGAAGCCTACTTTAAAATCAGAAGTACAGGTGTTAAGCCATCTGCAAGATTATTGCGTGATGCTTTGGGGCGAGGTTCTTTTAGGACGCTTCAGAGAAAAATATCTGAATTAGATACGTTATTCTCTAAGGACGAGATAACAAAAGTTCTAAAACAGAAGCTTCCCGATGACACAATCCAGCTCTTAAGCAATGAGCTTGCTCGTCACGCTGTCTGTCTTAAAATCAAGGAAGATGAACTGAAGATTAACTCCTTGAATGCAATGATCCTCAAGTTGCTTGATGAGCATAAAAAAGCTGAAGAGGAGATGGCTAGTCAGGTAGATTCCGCCTTGGATAAGATATCTGAATTAGAACAGGTGATTGCAAAGTATCAGGAGCAAAACAATGATTTGTTAAAAAAGAACGAATGTTTATCTAATCAGATCTCTGCATTAACAGCACAATCAGTAAAAGATCGCTTTAAGTATAAGATGCTGGATGGGCTCAGTTCACTTTTGTCAATTATTGAAGAAAGCTCCGATAAGAAGAAAGTAATTGAGGAGTTGCTGAAGCGCAAAGAATTTAAAAAGGAGGTAACAGAGGTAACAGATAAATAAAATTCGGGGATTAATGTTTATCTATATAGTGCCCGAGCAGCTGTCGCTCAAAAAATAAGGTTCCCTGCCCGAGCAGTTGGCGCAGGGTGCCTTAATAACTGGCGGTAGACACATGGTTTTCTTGTTTAATTCT
>Ga0256407_10012832_pt1 | contig 11313 bp, 7 predicted proteins | sample RumenRJG_04DNA_FD_193489 | JGI IMG/M metagenome (GOLD analysis project Ga0256407, IMG submission 193489) | Bovine rumen microbial communities from Lethbridge, Alberta, Canada - RJG_04 | ecosystem: Host-associated > Mammals > Digestive system > Stomach > Rumen | place: Canada: Alberta | collected... | reverse complement strand
TACTTTACATCTCTCCTGAAAAACTGCTTACAGAAGTTCCGTTTTTGTTAAAACAAATGAATATATCTCTCTTTGCTGTCGACGAGGCACATTGCATCAGTCAGTGGGGTCACGACTTCCGCCCGGAATACACTCAGCTCGACGTGCTCCATAAAGAATTTCCTGAGGTTCCCATTATGGCACTCACAGCAACAGCCGATAAGATTACCCGGCAGGATATCATCAAGCAATTACGACTGCGCGAGCCCCAGGTGTTCATCTCCAGTTTCGACCGTCCTAATCTCAGCCTGACTGTCAAACGTGGCTATTCGACGAAGGAGAAAGAAAACTATATCCTGAACTTCATCAAGGCCCGTCCGTTGGAAAGCGGTATCGTTTACTGTCTTAGCAGGAAAGCTACAGAGAAAGTCTCTATGTTTCTGAATAGTAAAGGAATACGTTCTACTATCTATCACGCAGGACTTACCCAGCAGGAACGAGACAAAGCGCAGGTAGATTTCCAGAAAGACGACGTCCAGGTAGTGTGTGCCACAATTGCTTTCGGTATGGGTATCGACAAGAGTAATGTGCGTTGGGTTATCCATTACAATATGCCTAAGAGCATAGAGAGCTACTATCAGGAGATAGGTCGTGCCGGACGCGATGGTGCCCCTGCCGACACCGTCCTGTTCTATTCGCTTGCCGATGTGGTTCAGCTCTCCCAGTTTGCCAAGGAAAGCGGCCAAAAAGACATCAATCTCGACAAACTGAAACAGATGCAGAACTATGCCGAGTCGAGTGTTTGCAGGAGGCGTATTTTGTTAAATTATTTCGGAGAACAACGCGACTACGACTGCAACAACTGCGATGTGTGCGACAATCCTCCTCAGCGCTTTGATGGTACAGCGTATATCCAGATGGCCTTGAGTGCCGTCAAGCGCACTGACGAACAGATTCGCACGGCTACCATTGTCGAGATTCTGAAAGGTATTTCCTCGCCTACTGTCAAACGTAAAGGCTACGATACACTGAAGACATTCGGTGTTGGGAAAGCACTGTCCACCAACGACTGGCAAGACTATCTGCTTCAGATGCTGCAAATGGGATTCATCGAAATAGCTTACGATCAAGGCAATGTGGTGAAAATTACGGAAAGCGGCAATGATGTTCTCTTCGGAAGAAAGCGTGCAGAACTCTGCGTTATCGACCATACTATCAAGGAAGTGTCCAAACCTCGTCGCCGTCTGCATCTCGAGATTCCATCCATCACCATTCCCGGTCTTCCGCAGACTACTGGTGTTGAAGACCGCCAACTCTTCGAGGCCTTACGCACACTGCGTCGTCAATGTGCCGACGAAGAGGGTTTTCCGCCTTATATCGTATTCAGCGACAAAGTGCTTCATGCACTGGCTACCATCAAACCGGTCACCCTCGACACCTTCGGTTTCATTCCAGGCATCGGCGAACATAAGAAGATGAAGTACGGCAAACGCTTCATTGCCGTTATTCAGAAATTTGTGTAGGGCGCAGATCCTGCAATTTGATATCCCGCAGGGCATGCAGATAGTTCGAGCGTAATTCGATAGCTTTGGCCCACTGCTCGGTAAATTGATTGCTGAAGTCCAAGTCTATCTTCCACTGTCCACGCGACTCCAGTCGTTCCAACATTCTGCCCAGCGTGAGGTTGTTGATATCCTCGGCAGGCATGAAATGTGATGTCTCGCCTTTTTCGTCGCTGGTAATCTCGATGATGAGTCCTGCCTCCATCAGTTCCTTCAGCAAGTCGTTGACGATACGGATGGGTATTGTGGTTTCCTTACGCAGTTTTGTAGCCGAATAGGGCTTTTTACCTTCAGCGAAGTTACGACAGATACAACTCATCAGCATGGTACACATCATCATGTGGTAGCGATAGCTGATTTCGCCGGTATTTGTGTCAAAGTCGTAATAGTCAAGATAGCGGTTGGCATAACACAGTTCGGCACCAAACAGGCAGATGGTCCAAGATATCTGCACCCACAGCATGAATAAAGGCAGTGCGGCAAACGAACCGTAGATGGCATTATATCCCGAAAGGAATAACTGTGCGTGGATATAGAACAGCTGCAACCCCTGCATGGCGACACCAGCCAAGATGCCTGGCACTATGACGTGCCGAGCCTTCACATGCGTATTGGGCATGAAGACATAGAGTACAATGAACATTGACGACATGAAGGCATAAGGAATGAGGGCGATGATGAAACGCAGGAAAGGCCCCAACATCAAATCGCTGGCAAACGAATCGGCCACCGTAGCCATGAAAATCGAGAGACCCGTTGTCACCACGACGACAATAGGGAAACAGAAGAACATTGCCATGTAGTCGGTAAATGTACGGAACAGACTCCTGGGCTTTGTCACCTGCCATATCTCGTTAAACGCGTCTTCCACATTGCTTACCAGCATCAGCACCGTATAGAGCATGAACAGCAGACCGATGCCCAGGAACACTCCGCTCTTGGTATGCACCAGATAGCTGTTGACGAAACCGATGATGATATCGGCCACCTGAGGTTGCGACTGCAATGCCTCACGAAACCACATCTCAATATATATGCTGAAACCGAAGCCACGGGCTATGGCGAACACAACGGCAAGAATAGGGACAATGGCCAACAGGGTGCTGTATGTCAGTGCTGCTGCTCTGGTCATCACCCGTTTGGCCAGAAAGAAGCGAATGGCCAGAATCAGTTTTTTCGTCACCTCCACCAACAGGAACTTGACGGGCGAAACATCCTTTGCCTTGATTCTCCATATTCCAGTATGGAAAAATTGGATGAGCTCTTGTATCTTTTTTGCCATATCCGTTCTTTAATGAAAAAATGGAAAGCACTGCCTCTATAAGCCGGGTTCTGTGTTCTCGCCCGTAGGCAAGACGCCTGTCATTTATCTACTCCGTAAGTCACCCTACGGCTCTAGCATTCTACCCTCCACCGTATAACTCGGGCGGGCAACCCTCGGACGATGGTTTACATGAACTTGCAGCCCCCAGATGGAACAGCCCGCTGATCGCCCAGCGGCTGGTGGTCTCTTACACCACCTTCTCACCCTTACCCTTGCGGGCGGTTATTTTCTTCTTCCGACACCAGCTGTCACCAACTGCTTCCACTTTCAGAAGTGGGGCGCCCTATGCTGCCCGGACTTTCCTCTCGTGCCCTGTCCTCGACGAGGTATTTGGCACCAGCGACAAGCCGAGGCACTGCTCTCCACGGACAAAAGTACAAAATATTGCGCAAAAAACAAAGGAAAACTTGTTTTTCTTTCAAATTTCTACGATTATTACAACCTGCACGTAATACCTAACTTGGTCTCAAAGGTCTTTGCCTTCACATCGTCATAATATGAATAATGTGTCTTACTCTATTAAAAACTTAACCAAAAAAAATCCCTAAGTAATTAAACTTAGGGAGAAGAAATAATAATATTGTAAAATTATTTTCGTTAGAACGTATAGGTCAGCGAGGCTTGAATCTGATGACGATTGTCTTTTACACTGACTGCATCGCAACGGTTGGTCAGGGGCTCAACAGCGCCAGTTTCCTCGACAACATAATCGACTGACAAATACTTCATGAAGGGATAGAAATCACCCTTGCGAGTACTGTACTGATAAGCCAGATCGAGACGGAACTTATCGAAAGAAAAACCTACACCTGCTGTGATACGGTTGGTGGCCTTCCAGTTAACGTAATGGGTGGTGGAAGCGTAATAGACGCCTGGTGACCAAATGGTCTGGTCGCGCACGCCATTCTCCTGATACATCGGTGATACATAGTTGTAACCGAGACGGAGGGCAATATTATTGTCAACCCTGAACTCACCGCCAATCTTGAAGGTGTGAACACCCTTCAGCGTCTTCTCAATATGCTGCTTCATATTGTTGTCGGACGAACTCCTCTCAGAGTATGAATCGTAGTACCAGTCGTAGTAACCACCATCGATGGTGCGCATATCGCAGGACCCATAGTCGGCATACTCATAGACAGCACCAAGTGCGATGTTGTTGTTGATTGTGTGACCCAGGCTCAAGCCGAACTTCCAAGGGGTGTTAAAGCGGAAATCTTCCTTGGCTGATTCACGGTCGACATTGCCTCCGATAGTGGTATAATTCTCAGTTGTCAGACGGTAGAATGTTGGAGTAGATACAGACAAACCGATGCGGAAAGGCGACTCCTCGATAGGACGGGCAATGATACCTGCCTTAACATTGAAACCGTGACCGGTAATCTTATGATTATCAGAGATAAGCACGTCTGTCACCGAAGTACTGTTGAGCGTCTCGTAGTACTCGCTGTAGTTCTTATAGTTGACATTATGAATGCCCACTGTCAAACCAAGATAGAGACGGTTCTTGATGTTACCACTGATATTGAGATCGAACTCGCCGATATAGCCTGTATTGGCACGCTTAAAGTCGTAAGCATTGCCTTCGTAGCTGTAAATCTGTTCAGTGGTTTTATCGTAAAGCATATTACCATAATACAGGTCGTCAAGTTGCGACCACGCTGGGGTGTCATACAAGCCTAAACCATCTTTGATAACCGTCTGGGTACTCTGTGACGAACCATTCAGGGCTCGCTCAGCAAACAGCACATGATTGAAATTACGGTTCTTATGGAAATTTAATCCGAAATTCAAGTAACTGGTCTTACCTGTACGAGTAGAGAAGACGACACCTACCTGGTCGAAAGACACATGAGTCTTGCTACCATCCTGAAAAGACTTGCCCTCCTCTTGACTAACGACACTCAGCGATGCTGAAACCTGACCCCTACGGAACAAACCGATACCTGCAGGGTTGCTTCCCATCGTGGAGATATCTGCTCCTAAAGCATCCATTGCACCACCCATACCGACGTAACGGGCTGTACCATTCAAATCTTCTGTTGCCAATGCTGCACCGACATAGGTGTCCTGTGTGGCAGACTGAGCCTGTACCTGCAGAGCAGCCATTGCTGCAAATGCGAATAAATATATCTTCTTCATAATAAAAATTGTCAATTATCAATTATCAATTCAAATTATCTCCTTCCACCATAGCTGTGTCCGCCACCACCAGATGAACGCATACCACCGCCGCCTCCACTGAAGCCGCCTGAACGATGACTTCCGCCGCCAAACGAGCTAGTACCGCGATTGATACTGCTACCCGAACGATAGCCGCCTAAGCTACGCGGACCTGTCGTATTAGTATAGGTACGCGTTCCGTAGTTACGGGAGCTGTTGTAGCGATGGTTGGAGGCAGTATACTTATGGTGAGAATATCCCGCACGACTCCAGCGAGCACCTGTTCCACCTCTGTAAACGGTATAGCGAGGTCCGTACCAGCCACCCCAGTAGCCATAATAGGGATAACGCCAAGGGGAATACCATGTATAATAAGGTGAGTACCAACCACCATAGTAACCATAGTAACCATAGTACCAGGGGTCGTAATACCAGGGATCATACCAGCTGTAGTAGCTGCTGTAATACCAAGGCGAAGTCCAACGGCCATCACGATAACCCTCCCAATAGGCTTCCGTAGGAGTATAGTCGTCAAAACGACTCATACGACGGGTGTACTTATAGTCAGTATAGGCTGAGTCGGGATATACACCACGTTTCCCGTCGAAAGCGATAATATCATTGCCTGCAGAGTCGATGGGTGCTACACGGCTCCACGCACGGCGATTGTATTCGTCAGCACTACGTGTACTGCCTGCGTAGTAGGTGTTGGTAGGCATCCCATACTGCTCGGCTTCCTTAGCCACGTTCTCCTTCGTAGGAACGAAGTAAAGATCGTCGTCCTGTGCCATCATAGTGATAGGCATGGCTCCTAAGAGGACTGAGAGTAGAACTAACTTTTTCATATTCATTTCCATACATTATATAGTTTCACGCTGCAAAAATACAACGAATTTCATTGCAAAGTTACGGAAAAACCCTAAACTGAGATAGGATTTTCCCTATTTTTTGTAATTTTGCACTTAAAATTTAACATCATCATGAAATATTACGAAGTAGAATTCAAAATTCAGCCCTGCTCCCAGGATGCTCGCGACATCCTTGCAGCTCTGGCTGGCGAAGCAGGTTTCGAGACGTTTGAGGATACCGATGAAGGTGTGAAAGGGTATGTGCAACAGGCACTTTTCAATCAATCGGCACTCGACGAATCTCTTCAGTTCTTCCCTATGGAAGGTACACATATTATATATGAGGTGGCTGAGGCAGAGGATAAAGACTGGAACGAGCAATGGGAGCAAGAGGGGTTTGACCCCATCGTCATTGACAACGGGAAAATTGTGATTCACGACGGTAGGCATCTCCCTACGCAAGATTCAGCGCAGGATACTCAAGTGTCCATTGAAATTGACGCTCACCTGGCCTTCGGAACAGGTACTCATGAAACCACTCGCATGATTTGCAGCACACTCTTGGAGGAGTCATTAAAAGACAAAAATCTGTTGGACGCAGGATGCGGAACTGGTATCCTCGGGATAACCGCACTAAAACTTGGAGCAAACAGCGTAACAGCTTATGACATAGACGAATGGAGTTCTGAAAATACGCGCCATAATGCCGTCATTAATCAGGTGGAAAACAACATCAAAATATATTGTGGTGATGCTACCCTACTCGACACCGTCAGCGAACATTTCGACTATGTGGTTGCCAACATCAACAGGAATATCCTCTTACAAGACATGGAACGCTTCCGTAAGGTAATGAAAGCTGGAGGCACTCTCATTCTCAGCGGTTTTTATACGGACGACATTCCCCTTCTGGAAGCTAAGGGAAACGAGTTGGGACTTACCCTTTCAAAGACAAAAGAAGACAACAATTGGGCATGTATCGTCATGCGCGAACAATAAAATATTAAAAATATTTTCCGAAATCATATTTATTTCGTAACTTTGCAGCCTGTTACTGGTAAATTGAAAATAGTAAATTGTCAAATAGTAAATTAAAATTATGCTTACACTTAAACTCATTACTGAGGAAACCGACCGCGTGATTCGCGGATTGGAAAAGAAACATTTCAAAGGAGCCAAAGAAGCTATCGACGAAGTTCTTGCCGTTGACAAGCGTCGCCGTGAAGCCCAGCAAAAGCTCGATGCCAACCTAAGCGAAGCCAAGAAACTGGCTGCACAGATTGGTGCACTGATGAAAGAAGGTAAACGCGAAGAGGCAGATAACATCAAGGAGTCTGTGGCAAAGATGAAGGATTCCAACAAGCAGTTGGAGGAAACCATGAACGAAGCTCAGGAAGAGATGACGCGTCTGCTCTGTCAGATTCCGAATATCCCCTATGACGAAGTGCCTGAGGGAGCCACAGCTGAGGACAACCACGTGGTGAAGAGCAACCAGAAGGAGTGCGACGGTACCGATACTGTTGGCAACTGGACTGCTAACCCTGTGATTCCGTCAGCTAAGCTGCCACACTGGGAACTGGCTAAGAAATACAACCTCATCGATTTCGACTTGGGTGTAAAGATTACAGGTGCCGGATTCCCCGTATATATCGGCAAGGGTGCCCGCCTGCAGCGTGCCCTCATTAATTTCTTCCTCGACGAGGCCCGCAAGAGCGGTTATACGGAGATTATGCCTCCTACAGTAGTGAATGCCGCTTCTGGATATGGCACAGGCCAGTTGCCTGATAAGGAAGGACAGATGTATCACTGCGAGGTGGACGATTTCTATTTGATCCCTACCGCTGAGGTACCTGTTACCAACATCTATCGTGACGTTATTCTTGACGAGGCACAGCTGCCTATTAAAAACTGCGCTTACACCGAGTGTTTCCGTCGTGAGGCAGGCTCTTATGGTAAGGATGTTCGCGGTCTGAACCGTTTACATGAATTCTCGAAGATTGAAATAGTACGTATTGACAAACCTGAGCATTCGAAGGAGAGTCATAAGGAAATGTTGGAGCACGTGGAAGGACTGCTGAAGAAATTGGAACTCCCCTACCGCATCCTGTTACTCTGTGGTGGCGACCAGTCGTTCACCTCTTCTATCTGCTATGACTTCGAGGTATATTCCGAGGCTCAAAAGCGTTGGCTGGAGGTTTCGTCAGTATCTAACTTCGACACCTATCAGGCCAATCGTCTGAAGTGTCGCTATCGTCGTGCCGACAACAAGAAGATTGAACTCTGCCACACGCTAAACGGTTCAGCATTGGCACTGCCTCGTATCGTAGCAGCACTCTTGGAGAACAACCAGACGGAGCAGGGCATTAAGATTCCTGCAGCATTAGTGCCATACACAGGATTCGAAATCATTGACTAATATCATCAACATGGAAGGAAAAACTGAGGATGAAGTTGTTGAACTGATCCTCTCATATATAGGATAAAATGAATAAAATTGTAAGAAAAGAGCAATTCTCTGAAAAGGTCTTCCTCTTTGAAATGGAAGCCCCACTGATTGCCCAAAGCCGTAAGGCTGGTAATTTCGTTATTGTACGCGTCGACAAGAAAGGTGAACGCATGCCGCTGACCATTGCCGGTGCTGACATCGAAAAGGGGACCATCACGCTGGTAGTACAGATGGTAGGTCTCTCATCCAAGAAATTGTGTGCACTCAACGAAGGTGAGTATGTGGCTGACATCGTAGGACCTCTTGGTAATCCTACCCATATTGAGAACTATGGTACTGTTGTCTGTGCCGGTGGTGGATTGGGTGTTGCACCTATGCTGCCCATTATCCAGGCACTGAAGGCTGCAGGCAATCGTGTCCTCTCCGTTATGGCTGGTCGTTCCAAGGACCTGATTATCCTTGAGGACAAAGTACGTGAATCGTCTGATGAGGTCATCATCATGACTGACGACGGCTCATACGGTGAGAAAGGTGTAGTAACCGTTGGTATCGAGAAATTCATCCAGCAGGAGCCTCATGTTGACAAGGTATTTGCCATTGGTCCTCCTATCATGATGAAGTTTTCCAACCTGACTGCCCAGAAATATAACATTCCTTGTGAAGTAAGTCTGAATACCATCATGGTGGATGGTACAGGTATGTGTGGTGCTTGCCGACTGACTATCGGAGGCAAGACGAAGTTCGTCTGCATCGACGGTCCTGAGTTTGACGGTGCTCTTGTCGACTGGGATGAGATGTTCAAGCGAATGGGAACCTTCAAACGTGCTGAGCAGGAAGAACTGGAGCACTACGAGGAACACCTCGTTAACAATAGTGTTCTCGACGGTTCACCCGTCGAGCAAACCCCCGACGTCATCATGGATCACGAACCTACCAATGATTCCATCGAGATTCTGACAGATAGAAACGCACCTTGGCGCGAAGAGATTCGCAAGAGCATGAAACCCAAAGAGCGTACTGCTATTGCGCGTGTTATCATGCCTGAGCTCGACCCCGTCTATCGTGCAACCACTCGCACCGAAGAGGTCAACATCGGTCTCACCAAAGAGATGGCTGTACAGGAAGCAAAACGTTGTCTTGACTGTGCTAAGCCAACCTGTGTCGAGGGCTGTCCTGTCAACATCAACATCCCTTCGTTTATCAAGAATATCGAACGTGGCGAGTTCCTTGCTGCAGCTAAAGTGCTGAAGCATACCTCTGCCCTTCCTGCTGTCTGTGGCCGTGTTTGTCCCCAGGAGAAACAGTGCGAGAGCAAGTGTATCCATTTGAAGATGAACGAGCCTGCTGTTGCTATCGGTTATCTGGAGCGTTTTGCTGCTGACTACGAACGTGAAAGCGGAAACATCTCACTGCCTGAGATAGCACCTGCCAATGGCATTAAGATTGCCGTCGTCGGATCAGGTCCTGCAGGACTGAGTTTTGCAGGCGATATGGTGAAGAAGGGTTACGATGTTTACGTCTTCGAAGCGCTGCATGAGATTGGTGGTGTATTGAAATATGGTATTCCTGAGTTCCGTCTGCCCAATAAGATTGTGGATGTCGAGATTCAGAACCTTGCCAAGATGGGTGTTCACTTCCAGACTGACGTGATTGTCGGTAAGACCATCAGCGTAGAACAGCTGGAGAAACAGGGTTTCAAGGGTATCTTCGTAGGCTCTGGTGCCGGTCTGCCCAACTTCATGAACATTCCTGGCGAGAATGCCATTAACATCATGTCAAGTAACGAATACCTGACTCGTGTCAACTTGATGGACGCTGCTAATCCTACTACCGATACACCTATCAATCTGGGTAAGAATGTGTTGGTGGTTGGCGGTGGCAATACTGCTATGGACTCTTGTCGTACTGCCAAGCGTCTCGGTGGAAATGTCACCCTCGTATATCGTCGCAGCGAACAGGAAATGCCTGCACGTCTGGAAGAGGTGAAGCACGCCAAGGAAGAAGGCATCAACTTCCTCACTCTTCACAATCCTATCGAGTATCTGGCCGACGAGAACGGTGCCGTCAAGGCTGCTGTGCTTCAGGTGATGGAGCTGGGCGAACCTGATGCCTCTGGTCGTCGCAGTCCTGTTCCCGTTGAGGGTAAGACCGTCACTCTTGATGTTGACCAGGTGATTGTTGCCGTTGGTGTATCGCCCAACCCACTCGTTCCTAAGTCTATCGAAGGACTTGAACTGGGTCGCAAGAACACTATCGTTGTTAACGAGGGTATGCAATCAGCCCGCTCCGAGATCTTCGCCGGAGGTGATATCGTTCGTGGTGGCGCTACCGTTATCCTGGCTATGGGTGATGGTCGTCGTGCTGCACAAAACATGGATGAATACCTTCAGAAGCAATGAACGGACTATATACCATTATTTTGCTCATACTAAGTAATGTGTTCATGACACTTGCTTGGTATGGGCATTTAAAATTATCGCAAACAGGTGTCAGCAGCAATTGGCCACTCATTGGCGTGATAGCCTTTTCATGGATGATTGCCTTCTTTGAATATTGCTGTCAGGTGCCTGCCAACCGCTTGGGATTTGAAGGCAATGGAGGCCCCTTTAATTTGGTGCAGTTGAAAGTTATCCAGGAATGCATCTCGCTGGGCGTCTTTGCCGTGATAGCCAATATCATGTTCCAGGGACAGAACCTGCATTGGAACCACATCCTTGCCTTCTTCCTGATTATCTGCGCGGTCTATTTGGTGTTTATGAAGTAAGTGGATGACTAACGGGGAGAAACTTTGGAAGACATTCAATAAAGCACTGGGGCTTTATCAGCTCATCGACGAGGGCGACAAAATACTTGTCGGATTGTCGGGCGGCAAAGACTCGCTATGCCTTCTTGAATTCTTGGCACGTCGCTCTAAGATTCATGTTCCTCACTTCACCGTCGAGGCATTACATATCCGCATGGAAAATGTGCTATATGAAACCGACACCACCT
>Ga0256407_10012829_pt1 | contig 11316 bp, 3 predicted proteins | sample RumenRJG_04DNA_FD_193489 | JGI IMG/M metagenome (GOLD analysis project Ga0256407, IMG submission 193489) | Bovine rumen microbial communities from Lethbridge, Alberta, Canada - RJG_04 | ecosystem: Host-associated > Mammals > Digestive system > Stomach > Rumen | place: Canada: Alberta | collected... | reverse complement strand
TTAGAGATAAATTAGTTGGAAAAGATTCAAAGAAAAGATTCGATCAATTTTTAACTAATGAATTAACTAAAATAGCAAGTAATGTTCAATTAAAAGATAAAATTGATATTAATATACTTAATGATGCTATTTTTACTTCTTTAAATTCTGGTAATAATACTTTAATTGAAATTAATGCTGATGACTATAAAGAACTTTTAATAAAAGGACAAATGATTTATGAAAGAGATAATGACGATTTACATATGAGTTATTATGATGAAGTTTATCAAAATTGCAAAATTATTGATAGAATAATAACAAAGGAATTTAATAATTTATTATTAATTGGTACATATGCAATAGGAAGAAAAAAAAGTATAAGAGTAACATCAAGTGCAAAACATTATGAAGAATTTACACTCAGTTTAACTAAAGATTATTCAATAAAAGATTTTAAAAAAAATATAAAAGATTTATTTAATATGGCAGCAGTAGAAAGTAGAACAATAATATTTATAATTGAAGTACATCACATAGTCTCACCAGAAATAATGGAATATATAAATAGTCTTTTATGTTCAGGTGAAGTTCCATCATTATTAAATAAAGATGAACAAGAATCATTTTTAGGACAAATAGTAAATGAATATAAAGAACAAAATGAATATAGAACCCAATATGATTTCTTTACAAGTAGAATAAGAAAAAATGTAAAAATGTGTATTTTATTAGATCATGATGATAAAGAATTTAATCAAATTATATTAAATAATCCAGCATTAGTAACAAAATGTAATGTAGTTTGGTTTAATGATGTTTCCAAAAAAGCATTAGTTAACTTTATAAAAACTGAATTATCCTCAAGTTTCGAATTATTATCAAAAAATAATATAATAGCAAGTGATGAAATAGTAAATTTCTCAAAAGCAATATTAGATATGTTTGTAATATCAAAAAAAGAAGTAGTAACCTCAATGGGAAAATTTATGCAATTTGTTTTAACATTTAAATCATTAATAAAAGAAAAATTATCAAATTCATCAGCAGAAAAACAACATTTACAAGGTGGTTTAGATAAATTAGAAGAAGCTGAAAAATTTGTTGGTGAATTAACAGAAAAATCAGATCAACAAAAAATTGAAATTGAAAATAAACAAAAAGAAGCAAATGAATCATTAAGTCAAATTACAGAAGCAATGGCATTATCAAAAGAGAAAAAAGATCAATTAAATATTTTAAATGTGAAAATAAGTGAAGATCAAAAAATAGTAGAAGCACATAAAGTTGATGTTGAAGAACAATTAAAAGATGTTATGCCTGAGGTTGAAAAAGCTCAGAATTTAGTAAAAAAAATTGATTCTGGTGCTTTGACTGAAATTACTGTTTATTTTAGAAAACCAATTTTACCTCAGGAAGTTTATTATATTTTAAAAGCTATGTTACAATTAATTGGTTATAATGATTTAAGTGAATATCAAATTAAACAAACCTTTAATATGAAATCTATTTTAGCGTTACAAAGCTTTAATATTAAAAATTTATCTATTGAAAATGCTGATAAAGTTAAAAAATATGTAACTCAAAATCCAAATTGTTTCAATAAATCAAATGTTGAAAGAGTTAATCAGAATTTAGCAAAAATTTCTGAATTTGTTAAAGCTGTTTTGAAATTTTATGAAGTAAAATTAAAAATAAAACCATTAGAAGATGAATTAAATAATGCAGAAGCACAATTAAGAAAAAGTCAAAAAGCAGTTGATAAAAATACAAAAGAAATAAATCAAATAGAAGAAAAAGTAAAAGAATACAAAGAAAAATTTGAGAAATTAACAGGAGAAACACAATTATTAAAAATAGAATTAAAAAAAACAGAAGATTTATTATTAAAAGCAAAAACATTATTAAGTAAATTAACAGATGAAAAAAATCGTTGGGCACAACAAATAAATCAATTAACAATATCAAATGAAATGATTCCATTTAATACATTATTATCAGCAGCATTTATTTCATTTTTAGGATATTATAATGAATCAGTAAGAGAAAAATTAAATAAAAATTGGATTAATGCTATTAATTTTGGTAAACATCAAAATAATACAGTTTCAATTATTAATTTCTTATTAAATGAAAGTGAAATGTTAAAATTAAAATTTGATGGTTTACCAACTGATACTTTATCAATGGAAAATGCATTAATTATTAATCATAGTTTAAGAACAGTTTTAATTATTGATCCTGTTACAAAAGCAACTGAATGGTTTAAAAAAAATATTTTAACTAAAACTAATCAATTTGATGTTGTTTCTTTACATGATAATAAATTATTAACTAATGTTGAATTAGCTATTCGATTTGGGAAAGTTTTATTAATTTCTGATGTTGATAGAATTGAACCATTTTTAGTTCCTTTAATTAGAAATGAAAGATTTAAAAGAGGACCAACTAATGTTTTAAAATTAGGAGAAAAAGTTATTGAAATACATGAAAAGTTTAAATTATATTTAGTTACTAGAGATTCTAGTATTGAACTTTCAAATAATATTTTGTCTTCTATGTCTGTTGTTAATTTTACTGTTACCAGAAGTGGTTTAGAAAGTATTTTATTAGGTTTAACTATTGATATTGAACAACCTGAATTAGAAAGGCAAAAAAATCTTTTATTAGAAGAACAAGATAAAATTAAATTACAATTAAATGATGTTGAAAAAAAATTATTAGAAGAATTAATTCATTTAGAAGGTAATTTATTAGAAAATCAAAAATTAATTGATTCTTTGGAACAATCAAAAGAAAAGAGTATTGCTTCTGAGGAAATATTAAAAAAATCAATTGAACAAAGTAATGAAATTGAACATAAGAGAAATATATATAAAAATTTAGCAAAAGTAGCAACAACAATATATATTTTATTACAAGATTTATATAAAATTAATCCAATGTATCAATTCAGTTTAGATAATTATATGAATTTATTTAAAGAAACAATTGAGAAAAAAAATAGAGAATCATATTCTGATATTTCAGAAAAATTAAGAGAATATTCAAATGCTTTAATTCAAGAATCATTTAGTTATTATAGTAGAAGTTTATTTAAAAGTGATTTATTAGTTTTTGGTTTATTCTATATAAAAACAATATTCTGTGATAATGAAAATCCAAAATTAAAACCATATTGGGATTTCTTATTAGGTAACATTGATACTTCTAATACATCAAATAATGCACCTAATTTCTTACCAGAAGAAAGAAAAGGAATATTTAATTCTTTATTAAAATATTTCCCTAATTTAGCAAAATTAATATCACAAAATGAAAATTGGTTCAAATCATCTTCACCTGAAAATGAATTTAACAAAATGAATGATAGTTACAGTTTAAAACCAATAGAAAAATTAATAATGATTCAAGTAACAAGACCAGATCGTTTAGAAAGTGCTTTAAAAAATTTTATATGTGAAACATTACAAATTGAATCTTTAGTTCCATCTCAAATGAATATGAATCAATATATTGAAAAAAATCCAGATAATAAAATTCCTATAATGTTCTTAACTACATTAGGTTCAGATCCAAGTAAAGATTTAGAAGAATTAGCATGTAAAATTGTAGGTAGACAAAATTATGTAGAAATTCCAATGGGTGCTGGTGATAGTAATTCTAATATTGCTGTATTAAAAGACTGTGCTGAAAGTGGTAAATGGATTATATTAAAAAATATTCATTTAGCAATTTCATGGTTACCTACTTTAGAAAAGGAAATTAAATCAATTGTAAATCCAAATGAGAAATTTAGATTATTTTTGACTAGTGAAACACATGCTAAATTTTCTCCTATTTTATTACAAAGTTGTATTAAGTATACTTATGAAACTCCACCTGGGATTAAGAAAAATATGGAAAGAATATATCAACAATGGTCAACTGATTTATTACCTAATATAAGAAGTCCTAAAATTCATCAAGCTTTATTTGCTTTGGCTTTTATTCATGCTATTTTACAAGAAAGAAGAACTTATATTCCTCAAGGTTGGTCTAAATTTTATGAATTTTCTTATAGTGATCTTAAAGTTTCTACTGAGACTTTAGTTGAATACTTAAATAAGGATGATTCTGATTGTATTTGGAAAAATATTAAAGGATTAATTAAAGGGACATTTTATGGTGGTAGAATTGATAATGATTTTGATCATGTGGTTATGTGTACTTATATTGATAATATTTTAAATAAGAAAATATTAGAAAATTCTGGTAATAATATTTTAAATAATAAAAGATTACCAGTTTTACTTTCAAGTAATGTAAGAGATTATATGAATATGATAAAAAGTTTACCTGAAAATGATGAACCACAAATGTTTGGTCTTCCATTAAATGTAGATAGAAGTGTACAAAGATATGTAAGTACTCAAGTAATTATGAAATTAAATAGTATATACTCAATATCATCAGACATGCAAAAATTTGACAAAAATTCTTGGAGTGAAAAATTATCTCCATTACTTAACATGTGGAAAAGTATGTATCGTCAAGATATAATAGATACATTAAAAAGTCAAGCAACAAGAATAACAAGTAAAGACCCAATAACTCTATATATCAAAAGTGAAGCAAACCAAATATGTGACTTAGGTAACAAAGTTCAAAATTGTTTAATGGATATAAATAATGCATTAAATGGAAATGCAATATTAACATCACAAGTAATGAACAATAGTCAAGATTTACTAAGAAATTTAATACCAGAAGAATGGAGTAATATATGGGATGGTCCTGAAATACCATTAAATTACTTAAAGAGTTTAGGAAAAAAAATAAATGGTATGGTTAATTATATTAAAGGAGTTAAAGGTGATAATTTATTAAATTCAAATAAAATTAATTTAAGTGAATTTTTACATCCTGAAGCATTTATTAATGCATTGAGACAGAAAAGTGCAAGAGAAATGAAAATTCCTATTGATGAATTGGAAATTGAATGTTATTTTAATGCTCCTGATAATGGAATTTTTGCTAATGTTACTGGATTGTTTTTACAAGGAGCTGATTTTGATGGAAAAAAATTAATTGATATTTCTGGGAATAAAAGTGAAATTGTACAAATGCCACTTTGTCATTTTAAGTTTAGTAAAGGGAAAGTACAACAAAAAGATGAAATTGGTATTCCTTTATATGAAAATTTGTTTAGGGAACATTTTATTTGTAGTTTGGGATTGAAGTTTGAAGGAGATTTAGATACTGTTATTCTTAAAGGGATTGCTCTTTGTTTGGATTAAATTTATTATTTTTTTTTAATTTTAAAGAAAATTTATTATTTTTTATTATTGGAAATAGTTTAGTATAAAAATTATATTTTTTTTTTTTGGAAAGTTTATAATATGATTTCTTTTAATATAAATACTCACTAATAATACATTTTATAATCATTAAATATTAATTAAAAGTTTACTGGGTTTTGTAAAAAGAAAATGACTTTCTTTATTTTAAAAGAATATTAAATTCTTATTATATACATATTAAAATATATTCATCTTTATAATGGAAATATATTAAATATTTGGAAATTTTATTTTAAAGATCTTTCAGTTCCATCTTCATTAATTAAATTATTAGATTGAATAATTATTATTTCATTTCTATTAAAAGTTTTATTATTCAATTTTTTATTTTTATGAGATGATAGAATTAGATTTCTTTCACTAGGATTTAATTGTTCATTTGATTGAGAGATATTATTTATTTTTTTATTTGTATTTGAAATTATTATTTTTTTTGGTTCTATTTTTTTTTTTAAAACTAAAATTTCTTCCATTTTTAAATTACAATTTGGACATTTTTTTTCTTTATTAGAATCATCAAACCATTTTTCCAAACATTTTTTATGAAAAATATGATTACATAATAAAATTAAAATACTTTCTCCAGGAGTAAAACCTAATAAACATATCATACAATTAGTTTTAAATAAATTTTTTGATTCATCATATTTACATTCAATATAATATTTGGACATATCTATATTTTTTTTCTTATCTATTTTATTTATATTTTTAATTTTTTTGGCATGACACCAAAAACAAAAACAAATAAATGAAAAAAAAATAAATATTAAACCTATTATTATTCCATATAGAAATAAATTATTATATTCTTTTTTATATTTAATTTCTATATCAAAAGGATTATATATTTTTCCTTCTTTTGAAAAATATCTTATTATAATTTTTTTAATATTATTTTTAGAATAATGAATTTTTTGATTATTAAAATGAATATTTTCTTCTGTATTATTGTTATATATAATTTTAATAAAAAAATATTCAGAAGAATCAATTTTTGTTCTATCAATATTGATGATTATTTTTTTTTCTTGTTCTATATTTTCAATTTTCCATAAGCAATAAAGATTTTGAATCCCATAAATTCCATTTTTTTTTATTATTTTTCCTTTAAATGGTATTTTTGTATTTCCTGAATTAAAACAATAATTATTTTGAATAAAATAATATTTATCTGTATTCTCACATTTTAAATAAGGTTCATACCAAAAATTATAATTAATTTTTGTTATTATATATGTACATAAATTATAATCCCAAATACATGAAAAATTTTTTTCTCCAAAATTTGAAGTACAATTAAAACAATCAGTATATTGATTACATAAATCTATTTATTTTATATTTTTATTTATTGTTTTACCTTCTGTGGGAGATAATTGAGATTTTTTAATAAAGAATAATAAGACAAATTGAAAAAAAATCTTGAATTTAATCATTTACTTTTAAAAGCAATTAATCCTAATCTATGAAAAATAATAAAATTTAATAATTTTTCTAATTAGATGTCACAAAACAGATTAATTTTTTTAAATAATGGATAAAAACATATTTTTAAAATATTATTATTTTGAAAAAAAAATTAGTTTAACAAAATAAATATAATATACATTTTATATTCATAATTTCATAAGATGAAAAAATTGTTTTATTTTTTAATTAAGATTTTATAAAAAATAAATTAATTAGTATTATTATTCTATTTTTTTATTAACAATAAACATAAAATAAAATACATAAAATAAAATCTACAAATTACCAACATATTTAAAAAAAGCTAAAATTTACTTAACATACTTTCATTAGCAGTTTTTAAGAAATTTTCATCAATATCACTAGCACTTTGAAAAATATTATTTTGCATAAAATTCAAAAAAGGTACATTTTCATTTTTAATTAAATCATCTTCATTTCCACTAATTAAATTATTCCCTGGTTTATATGGAGAAACATAATTAAATTTTAACAATTCTTCAAAATCAAAATCCTTAAAAAAAATATGATTTTTAACATTAGAAAAAACTGAAATCCTATTATTAGGAATTTTATATAAAAGAGATTTAATTAAATTATTAAAATTTTCATTTTTAGGATCAGAAGGTAAATGAAGATTACATTCAATAATTTCTTTATAAATTTCATTAATAGAATCAGTAGCATAACCAAAAGGAACCATACCATAAAAAATTTCATATAAAATAATACCAACAGACCAATAATCAACTTCAAATGAATATGGTTTACCTAAAATTACTTCTGGTGACATATAATGTGGTGTTCCAGTTACTGTATTTGTATAATCTTTTCCTCTTAAATATTTAGCTACTCCAAAATCAATTACTTTAATATAACCATTTTTATTCATCATTAAATTATCTGGTTTTAAATCTCTGTGGATTATTCTTCTTTTTGATAAGTAATGTAATACTGTGAATAATATTCCTCCGAAAAATTGAGCTTCTTCTAATTTTCTTAATTCTTTTTTTTCTTTTTGTTCTAAGTATCTTCTCATGTTCATTCCATCTATATATTCCATTAGAAAAAAAATGAAATCTCTTGTTTTAAATGTATTTTTTAATCTTACTATAAATGGATGATCAACTTGGGACATTATTGTTTTTTCATTTAATACTAATGATGCGTATTCTTTATTTTCAGATATTATTTCTATTTGTGTTGTTTTTAATGCAAATAATTTTTTTTTATTGTGTACTAAATATACTTTACCAAAAGAACCTCTTCCTATTTCTGTTAAATAAAATAAATTTTGTAATGATATTGAACTATCATTTTTATCTATAATTTTTCTTAATCTTAAATAAAAATCACTTTTATTAACAATATCATTATATGTATCTTTATCAATTGAAAATAATATTGTTTGGTTTTTACTTATAAAATTTGTTTTTTGAGGATAATTTATTATATCTGATGATATATCACCAAATGATTTACCTTTATTTAATATTTTCAAATTAACACCATTTATATTTAAATTAACTTCTCCATTAAATATATAATAAAATTCATCTGATTTAGGACCATCTTTTAATATTATTTGTCCATTTTTAAATTTTTGTTCTTTTAATGAATTCATAATTTGATACATTTTAAATGGACTTATATATTTAAATAAAGAAATACCTCTAAATGTTTGTTCAAGTTCTAAAGATTTTAATCTATATGTTTTAAAAATATCATTTGTTAAAATTTTTGGTAAAATTTCATACCAATCACATTCAAAAACAATCACTTCATCAGCAATTAAATTATACATTATATTAACATCTGTTGTTACTGATTCAGTATTAAATTTACCTGTAATTAATCTATTATTATAATTTTCTCCTATTAGTTCTAAAATATTATCTATATCAACTGCTAAAAATTTACTTTTAATTATTGTACCTGAAATTGGTAAAATTATTTTCTTTTGAGTTTTTGATAATATAGTATCATTAAAATAAAATTTTAGTTGAAAGGAATTATAAATTTTTTTAATTATTTTATTAGTGAAACAAAGTGATAAAAATTCATCATTTTTTATTGCATCTTTAAATAAATCCTGAATTAAATTTTGAATACATTTATCACCTAAATATAAAAATATTTTATTATATGGAATTTCAATAATAGAACAATCATTAACAGTTTCATATTCATATAAAGATTCAATTTGATTAAAAATACCAATTTCTCCAAAAATATCACCATCAATTAAAGATTTAATAGGTGTATCATATCTTTTTGCTTTAATTTCACCTGAATAAATAAAATATATATTTTCAAATATTTTATCTGCTTCTAATATAATTGTATTACTTTTATATTTATTAATTGGGCAATTTTTAACTAATTCAATTAAATAACCATCTTCTATATATGAAAAAAAGAAATTTTTTTTCAATGCCCAAAATTTATTTTCAATATTTTTTTTTTCATAATCAATAATAAATTTCCTATATTTTTCTAATGGTAATTCAAATAAATAAGTTCTAATAATAGTTTTAATATAACATTTTGTCTTTGAATATTTTAATAAAGCTTGATTTGATATTCCATTTAATTTTGGTAATTCATAAATATCATCATCAATACCATATTCTATTTTTCCTTTTTCTATAATATAATATAAATCTTCAAATTTAGAATTTTGATCAAAAATTATAATTCCATCTTTATATCTTTTATAAGTTAAAGTATTTATAATCATATTAATAAAACTTTCGTTCATATCAGAAGTTATTAGTTCATTTTCAGTTAAAATTTTGATTAAAATATTTCTTTGTTTAATTGTTATTTCTTTATTTATTATTTCAATTGGAAGATGTTTTTTTTTTTTTTTTATTGATTCTATCTTTTTTGATAATTTATAATTTGGAATCATTTTTTTTGTATTATGATTTCCAATTAGTTCTAGTTTTTTTAAATTTAAATCAATATTGTTATTTAAACTTATTTCTTGATTACTTTGAGATTTTGATTCAATTTTAATTAAATTTGCGTTTGATTGATTTGGTGGATATTCATATATTTTATATTTATTATGTAAATCTAAAACTTTATGTTCAATATTATTAGTTTTTAATGATATTTTATGTTGCAATAAAATGTTTTTTTTCATTAAATTATTTATTGAAATAGCAAAAGATTTCCTTCTAAGATTTATATCATTATTTTTTTTTAAAGTAGGTTTTAATTCAATATTACTATAATATAATTTATTTATTGATTCATCAATACTTTTTTGATGATTGTCAATTCTTTCTTGTAAAACTCTTTTAGTAATATCATTTTTATCTCCTTCAAATACAGTTATTTTTAAACTTGTGCCAAGTATATTTTTTGTTTCTTCAAATCTTGAATTATCTTCAATTTTACATACATTTTCTTTTATTTTTAATATTTCATTTATTTTTATTTTTGGATTATTATTGCAACATATATTACCCATTCAATTTTTTTAAATTAAAATAATTTAATTCAATTATAGTTTTTCATTTTTACATTTTGAATATATATGATTTTAGTATATATTATTTTTGAATAAAGTTTATTTTTTTGATTATATTGATTTAGTTTTTATTGGAGAATGATAATTATGTGGATATTTATAAATAATAATTCAAAATTTATGTAAAATTATAAAATCATTTTTAATAATTATTTAATTATTATAAATTTAAAAAATTGAATGAAAGAATTCTTCTTATTATTATCAATATATATTATATCAATTAAATGCACAAATAGTGAAATAAATGAAACAATATTTAATTATATTCATACAGGTAAATATAAAGAAATGGAAAATTACTTAGATTCCTTAAAAGAAAAAAATATAACATTTAAAACAGAATTAATTTCAAATATCGAAAATAAAATTAAAGAATTAAATAATATTTTTACTCAATTTTCAAAATTAGATAGTTCAAATAAAAAAACAATAGCCCCAGCATTTTATTGGTTTGAAGATTATTTTTCAATAACATTAATGATATTTTTTAGTTATAGACATAACACTCCAGGTTGTGGAGAAATAGAAGATCACTTTGAAACTTTATATAAAGATGATAGAAGTTTTCATTTTGATGCTAATTGCATTATGGGTGATGAGGAAAAATATTTTAGTTTAGATTTAAATTTACATGGTAAAATGAAAAAAATTACTCAAATTACTATTGAAAGAGGAAAAGCAATTATTAAAATAGATAAAAAAGATATTGGATTTTGGAATGTTTTACTTGCTGTTGGTGAGGAAATTCCAAAAAATATGTTAAGAGGAGTATCATAAATTTAATAATAAATTATTTACTTTTTATTATTAAAAAAATAATAAAAATTATAGATAAAATAACTTTAAATTTAAAAAAAAATAAAATAAAATAATATCAAAAAAAAGACTAAAAATAAAATAATTTAAAAAAAATAAAAAAAATTAAAACCATTATAAAAAATTATAATATCCACGTATTATAAACAAACGGTAAAACTA
>Ga0256407_10012827_pt1 | contig 11321 bp, 8 predicted proteins | sample RumenRJG_04DNA_FD_193489 | JGI IMG/M metagenome (GOLD analysis project Ga0256407, IMG submission 193489) | Bovine rumen microbial communities from Lethbridge, Alberta, Canada - RJG_04 | ecosystem: Host-associated > Mammals > Digestive system > Stomach > Rumen | place: Canada: Alberta | collected... | reverse complement strand
CCGAGCGATACTGTAGTAGCAATAAGCAGTACACAGGAAATGGTCTGAAGCCCTCTCAAAAGGATGCCGCGGCTTCTGCCTTCTTCATACTTTTCCTCCATATCCTCAAGAAGCCAGTATGATATCAGCGGGGCGAAGAATGCAGTGACCAGACCGAAGTAGATCTGGCTGTGACCGCTGTAGTTGAGAATGAGCATTGCAGCAAGCCCGACGAGTGAAGCTGCGTAGATCACCACTCTTGTAAAATCGAAATCCTTTCTGCGTGTTATCACAAGAATGAATTCTCTTATATAACCTATAAAGAACGGCAGGAAGTAGACTGTAAACATGAACATCATGAATACAACAAGTATGGCTGCCAGCCTTGCCATGTATGGCACGCCCATACCCTTCAGCATCTCCGTCAACGGCTTCTTCCAGAAGCATATATCTGAGATAGTAGCCAGAGAGAACAGAGCGTTACCGCTGCTGTTGCTCTGCCCCTTGCTTCCGAGTATGGTCAGATATATAGCAATAAATCCTGCAGAAAGTATAGAAATAGGAATAATATTGGAGAATTTCACTTTACCAAGCAACAGACCGAGTATGAATGTGCCCCATATTCCTGCTACGAGAACCGCGCCCATTGGTCCCTTGATCCCTGTCTCGCACATTACTAGCGCAAGAAGTATGATCAGAGACGGGATGGTTTTGATGAAACTGTTGCCGGGATCTTCTTTCTTGTCGTACCACTCTTTCAGCATAAGTACGATAGCGATCGCGCCTGCTATTCCGTAGCCGGCAGTATTTTCGTTCTTGTATGCGAAAAGGAAAGCGATCGAGCTGTGGACGTTCCTTACGATGAAAAGATTGGAAAGCAGCATGATCAGGCAATATATGCCGGCGCGGTCACTGCGTCTGCAAAGTGTACGGAAGAGAGCATAAAACGACAGACACAGTGTGTACGCTGTAAAAAGCGGTCCACAGGATGAAAGCACTACGTCTGATGGTATCTTGAATAGCCTCACCGGAACAGAGAACAGAACTTCCGTAAATATGTGATAGCTGATAAACCTACCCTGGATCCACGGACTCTGAAGAGGATAGTCATGGGACAGGGAATTGATCAGGCCCATGTGGTATGCCTTATCGACATTCATGTATATGAAGTCGCAGTATTCAGGCGACATATATACATACTGGGTCTTGAGCAGTATGAACAGAAGCGATAGTGCAAAGAAAAGGCACCATGCAGCTGAGATTTTCCGGAACCTGAGGCCCTGGATTATAAAGCAGCGGTCTCTTTTGCGCGAACCGATCGCGCACATCAGCAGATAAACAGCAGAGAGAGCCGGACCGAAAGTGAGTAAAAGGATATTGGTACCTATTTCATCTGTAATGAAATACAACAGCACAATAAATGCCCAGCCTGTGAACAGTCCTATAACAAGTGCTGCAGACGCATGATGCGGTCTGACACCGGAAAGCCTGCTTATAAGCATTCCCGGGAGCTGCACATAGAACAGAACAAATGCAATGAAAAGACATACCGACTGTGTATGAGCTTTGTATACAACGATGCTTATTATGAGCATGACTGCAACGGCAGCAACAGACAGCAGCCGGATGACATTAGGTATGATAGAGTCAGCAGTTCTGTGAGAGCTTTCTGTCATATTACCTCCGGTTGAGAGCTATTTCTTAGTAAGAACAGTATTGATATATGCCGGGTCTTCATCTTCTTCGGCGTCATTACGCTGCATTACAAGAGTACCATCCTGTGTGAAGCAGAGAGTAACATCGATCCACTCGTTTATGACATGCATATCGTTGCCTTCCATTCTCCACTTGCCTTTCATATTTTCCTCGGTAATGTTGCCCTTCCATTTACCGTCCGGCATGATGGTGATCTCAAAGTTGCCATACAGATAGATAGCCATGTCTGATGTAGCTTCCCATGTTCCATAGAAATCCGACTCTTTCGCCGCGGCTTTCACTATATTTGCACCATCATCTTCCTCTTCAAAGGCAATACCGTTACCTTCGAATTCCTCTTCCTCATCAAGATCTTCCTCAAGAACAGCGTCATCGCTCGGTTCCGGTATAGATGGTTTGTCAGAGGAACGGCTGCTGAGGGCAAAAACTGCGATCAGCGCAATAACAACGACAAGAATAAGGCCTATAAGCAATCCTTTTTTATTCAAATCAGCACCTCCTATGCTTTATTGTCTTGATTGTATCTATATAATAATACACGAAAACAACATTGCCCTGCAATGAAAAACAGATGATGGCAGGGCTGCAGACGGATGAAGGCAGAAATCCTGACGCTCTGAACCTTGTAATAACAGAGGTTGTAATATACAATTACTATGTATAGGCTTTTATAGAATAACAAGGAGAAAAGCATGATACCTTTTAACAAGCCTCCTTTCATAGGAAAAGAGAAGGAATATATAGATAAAGCGATCGACAATCACAAGATCTGCGGAGATGGCGAGTTCAGCAAGAAATGCCATGCATGGTTGGAAGAGAAAACAGGCGCGGCAAGAGCGCTGCTTGTGACATCGGGGTCTACAGCTCTTGACATGGCTGCGATCCTCGCAGATGTCGGCCCGGGAGATGAGGTGATCCTGCCGTCATTCACATTTGTATCCACGGCAAATGCTTTTGTACTGAGGGGAGCGGACCTGGTATATGTTGATATAAGACCGGATACACAGAACATAGATGAGAAGCTGATAGAGGAAGCCATAACGGATAAGACCAAGGTCATCGCTCCTGTCCACTATGCCGGCGTAGGATGCGAGATGGACACTATAATGGACATCGCAGAGAGGCACGGCATCAAGGTCGTTGAGGATGCGGCGCAGGGTGTTATGTCGACCTACAAAGGCAGAGCCCTTGGCAGCATAGGAGACTTCGGATGCTACAGTTTCCATGAGACCAAGAACTACAGCATGGGTGAAGGCGGCGGCCTTGTCATCAGAGATGAAAAAATGGCGGAAAGAGCTGAGATCATCAGAGAGAAGGGTACTGACCGCAGTAAATTTCTCCGTGGACAGGTCGACAAATACACATGGGTAGATATGGGGTCGTCATATCTGCCGAGCGATATCAATGCTGCTTACCTCTATGCACAGCTTGAGGAAGCCGATATGATCAACCAAAACAGGATCCGCAGCTGGAATGCATATTATGAGCAGCTATCATCTCTCGCAGAGGCAGGAAGGATAGAACTTCCTGTGATCCCTGCAGAGTGCAGGCACAATGCGCACATGTTTTACATCAAGGTGGCAGATATCAGTGAGAGAGATGCTCTCATCAGATATCTCAAGGAGAACGGCATAATGGCGGCTTTTCACTATGTGCCGCTTCATTCATCACCTGCGGGCAGCCGCTTCGGAAGATTCCACGGAGAAGACAGATATACGACAAATACATTCGAAAGACTGCTGAGACTTCCGATGTATTACGGACTCACGCAGGATAATGTAGAATATATCTGCGATAAGATAAAGAAGTTCTGTTCTAAATAGACAATGAGGGAACCCGACATTCAGATAGAAAAAGATCATTCAAATAAAAAAGAAGAAAACACCGGCGATCAGCCTGTAGTTCTTGATGAGCAGAACAACACTCAGGTCAAAGATACATCAGAGGACAACGCTCAGGCTCCGGAAATCAAAGCCCCAGGCAGACAGGAAGGGGCTTTGTTGTCGTCCGAAAAGAAGGGACCGCCAAGGATAGAGAAGATCAGAAGCCTGACGAAGAAGCAGAGGCGCCGACAGCTCAGAGTTGCATTTCTGCTCCTCATCCTCATGACCGCAGCAACAGCGCTTGTAGTATATAAAGATTACCGGGAGCGCCCGGGCATAGTTGAGACGGATTCGCTCAGGGCTTCGAAAAGGACACCGGACAGCATCACTCTCGAATGGGATCAGGTACGTAATACAGATACATACTCGCTCTACTATAAAAAGCAAGGTCATAAATATAAAGACTGGGAACGGCTTGATCTTGACGCGGATTCTCTCAAGAGCAAAACTGTAGAACCGGAAGATTCCGAGCGTGAAGGTGAAAAGGACACTCATGTCCATGTTACCAAAAAGGTTGGAGACCTTGAGGAAGGTGTGAAATATGTGTTCCGGGTCCGTGCCGATAATGATAAGCGCAAAGGCTTTATAACTGGAGGCAAAGCCTTCAGCACCATGAAGACCCAGAAGGTCGAGACCAGAGATAATATCACCAAGCTGACTTCAAGCAAACCGTTTATTATTGATGCTAAGGCCAAGACCGCTCTTGAATTTAAGTCGAGCGATGATAACGTTGCGAAGGTCGACGGGAAAACAGGAAAAGTGACCCTCACCGGTCCCGGCAAAGCGGCTATCACTGTCGCCGCAAAAGAGACCGACGAATACATGGGAGCTGAAAGCACAGTCAACATCCATGTGATCGCGTCTGATCCGGTCACAGCATCCGGTGCATCGGCATTCGCCATATACACTCTGGACGAAAGCAACTGTGAAGTGGTAAAGGCAGTCATCGGAGAGGGCGGCAATAAACACTGCCCGCAGGCTTTCGGCTATTCAGGGGACAAGTACTACATAGCCTACGGTTCAGCCGGCGCTCAGAGAATAGTCACTTACGATGTCGACGGTGACGGCAGAAGCGTCTCGGTTCCTGACATCGCGCTGGGCCATCCTAACGGATTCTGCTATGCGGACAGTACAGGACTTTGCTACTGCGTCAGAGGATGGAGCGGCAGGTGCGTGACATATTCTCCTGAGACGGGTGGATACGACGTGATCACGCTTCCGCGCGGAGCATCGGGTATAGGATACGACAGGGACAAAAACAGGTTCTACACGAGCTCGAGGACGGGAATGGTCTCATATTCAGGTGACGGTTCCTTCAAGATCCTCAATACAGTCGGCGTTGTAAAACACAGAGGCTACACTTATACACAGGACTGCGGCGGACACGCAGGCATCATGATGCGCTGCCTTTCGGGAAAGGACAAGCATGGTACCAACTACATAGACCTCTACGACATGGAGGGAGGAAAGTACCTTGGCAGTCTGGTCTGCCAGCTGAGTGAAGTAGAGAGCGCGGTATGCGACGAAGACGGATATCTGCTGATACTTGCCAATAATTCTGCGGATACAGATTATATATGGAAGACCGGAATCAATATCAAAGATATCGCAGAAGGGCTTTAGGCCTTTGCTCTTGAATGACATACGTTTTGCTTATAAAATAATAATGGCGGAGAATAGTCTGATGGAAAAACGCACCAGATCCCCGATCATAGGGATCCTTACTCACAAGGAAAGAGAAGAAGGCGGTAAGATCATTATCGCCGGGCTTTGTATTGTCTCGATGCAGGGCAGCAGGGAACTTATAGATACTGACAGGATCAGGATCGATATCCCGGCTAAAGAAAACGCTGCGCAGATCCGCTTCGGCTCAAGATACGGCAGAAAGCTCCCGCGCGGAGGAAGTATCAACGAGTACGAGATCAGCATCGACCGTGAGGAAGCCAGGAATTTTGACATACAGAACAAGCTGATCGTCAGTTATGACGGGCTTGAGGGCAGGATACTGTATTCGGCTTATGACCTCAAGAAGGGGCACAACAGGAACAGCAAGGTCTTCGTAAAAGACGGCATTGCCATGTACTTCAGACAGAGCAAGTACAATTCCCTCACTTTTACCGTAAGGGATGCCAACCGGTATGACTATCCTGAAGAACAGGAGAGGATACGGAGGGCATACAGAAAGTCACTCACAGCCAGGAAGAAGAGAGTTGCTCACGGCAGAGAGGGTCTCGACAGGTCGGGCGAGCCGATCCTGATGTATGAGAAGAACTGCTCGAGATATGAAGAGAGCGCTTCTGTGCTCTATGAAAAGCTCATCGACGCGGGCTACGACAATGTCTACTATATAGTAAATGAAGATAATCCGGAGATAAGGGACCTGCCTGAAAAGTACCGCAGGAATCTCGTCTGGAAGGATTCTGACCGGCATCTCGAACTGATCTTCGAAAGCGATACATATATAGCGACCGAGTCGACCGAGCATGCGCTGCAGCTCAGGATCGCAAGCAAGCTGGTTATGGACAAGATCAAGAGCCGTGATTTGAGATATGTTTTCCTGCAGCACGGAGTCATGTACATGGTATCGCTCAACTCTGAGATGCGAACGGGCTTCAGGAATGCCGGTATGAGACTGCAGAGGACGGTAGTTTCTTCAGAGCTCGAGGCCGAGCACTTCATTGAGCTCGCCGGGATGAAGAGAGAAGACCTGTATATCACGGGACTCGCAAAGTTCGACAATTCCTACAGGTATGAAAGCGCGGACAGGATAGTTATCATGCTCACCTGGCGCAGATGGGAGACTAATCAGGCGAGAGATGACCTCAGAGACACCGGCTACTATCGCATGACTGAGCGTATCTTCAACGCAGTCCCGCCGGAATACAGGGACAAAGTGACGATCCTTCCTCACCCGCTTATGGCTGACAGGTTTGCAGCCGTCAGCAGCGACATGGGCGGCCATATCGTGACGGGACAGAGCTATGACAGGATCCTGCGTGAAACCGACCTTCTGATCACAGACTACTCATCGATCGCATATGATGCTTTCTACAGAGGAGCCAATGTAATATTCTGCTGGGATGAGAAAGACGAATGCATGGAGCACTACGGCGAGGGCACTTACCTGATGCTGAATGAAGACAATGTATTCGGCGATGTGTGCATGACGCCTGAAGAGATCACCTCAGCAGTGAGAAAGAATTACAGACAGCCGCAGTCAGAGCGGAATACAGCCAGATACAGCAGGATAGTAGAATTCCGCGATGGAAGGAATTCCGAGCGTATAATAGAGCATCTGATAAAAGATGGTCTGTTGGATAAAAGATAGAAGTTATATACAGTCCGGTGGAATAACGGCCTGCAGTGTGAAAGTTCAGAAACGCAGGTTGGCTGAGTACCGGATCCAATCTGAAAGGAGACACTAAATGATATACGGAGCAGTGCTCGCGGGCGGAGTCGGAAAGAGGATGGGCAATGCCGAGAAGCCAAAGCAGTTTCTCATGATAGGCGGCAAGCCGATCATAGTGCATACAGTGGAGAAATTCGCGCTTTGCACAGAGTTTGAAAAGATCATAGTCCTGACACCGGCAAAGTGGATAGCACATACCAGAAACATTCTCGCTAAGAACATTCCTGACATGTCCCGCATCGAGGTCATCGCCGGAGGTGACACGAGAAACGAGACCCTTATGAATGCGATAAACTTCATCGATGAAGAGGGCAATCTTGACGATGATACAATAATCGTTACTCATGACGCCGTGCGGCCTTTTGTCACATACAGGATACTCAGAGATAATATCGAAGCAGCCGAAAGAGTTGGCGCATGCGACACCGCTTTTCCTGCAACTGATACGATCGTAAGATCTGAAGACGGAAAGCTTATCGCTGAGATCCCTGACAGATCACAGCTATGGCAGGGGCAGACTCCTCAGAGTTTCAAAGCGAAGAAACTCAGAGCTCTGTATCAGAGCCTCACAGATGAGGAAAAAGATATCCTCACTGATGCGGCCAAGATCTTCGTAATGAAAGGCGAGGACGTCGAGATCGTCAGAGGAGAGAGCTTCAACCTCAAGATCACTTATCCGTATGACATCAAGGTCGCTGAGACGATCCTCAAAGGAGACGAATAATGCTTAATGCAGTTTACAGGCTTGTTGAGCCAAGGCGCTTTGAGGTCGAGTGGAATGATATAGACCTCAATGCAGATCAGGTCATCGTCAGGCCGACACATCTGTCCATATGCAATGCCGATCAGAGATATTATCAGGGCAGAAGACCTGCTGCAGTCCTTGCGAAAAAACTTCCGATGGCACTTATACATGAGGGTATCGGACGGGTCGTGATGGACAGGTCAGGCGAGTTCGCACCGGGTCAGGCGGTGGTCATGATCCCTAATACGCCTTTTGAAGAGGACGAGATAATCGCAGAGAACTATCTTAGATCAAGCAAGTTCAGAGCGAGCGGGTTCGACGGATTCATGCAGGACAATGTTGCTCTCAGGAGAGACAGAGTCGTTGCTTTGCCTGAAGGGATCAACCCCGAGGTGGCTGCTTTCACCGAATTCACTTCGGTCTGTTATCATGCTATCAATAGATTTCAGGCTTTCTCTCACAGCAGGAGGAACAGGATCGCTATATGGGGGGACGGAAACCTCGCTTTTATCGTCGCACTTATTCTGAACTACAGAGAACCTGATGCTGAGTTGCATATATTCGGTAAACACGAAGATAAGCTCGCTAATTTTTCATTCGCTGAACAGACATATCACATCAATGATATTCCGGAGGGCATTACTTTTGACCATGCATTCGAGTGTGTGGGAAGTTCGGGCGCACCGTCTGCGATCAACCAGATCATAGATCATATAGCCCCTGAGGGTACGATCTCCATCCTTGGCGTCACCGAGGAACTCGCTCCGATCAACACCAGAATGGTTCTTGAGAAGGGCCTGCGGATATTCGGGAGCAGCCGGAGCGGCAGACAGGACTTCATAGATACCGTCAACATGTACACGGAGCACCCGGAGATGGTGACATACCTCGAGTGTCTGGTCGACAGTGTTATCGAAGTAAACGATATGACAGACTTCACTACTGCCTTTGAAGCGGATATCCGAAAGGCCGGCGGCAAGACGGTCATGCTGTGGAACAAGTAACAGCTTATCTGCAGATCAGGCACAAATGTGCCATACAGAATATGAAATGATCTATATTGATAAAGGGCATGTCTCGAGATAATTAATAATATGGAAGAAAACAGAAAAACAGCAGAACAGAATACAGCAGCAGAACAGGAAGCCAATAACAGCAGCACATCTGCTAATGTTGCAGCCAGGATCTCAGAAGAGGAAAGGCAGCGCGAGCCATGGCGTGCAGAAAAGGAAAACCTGCCGCTCGGCGAGAGACTGCGCAAGTGGAAGAGCAGATCAGAGAAGAACCTTTTCAGATTCCTTACTGTAAAGATCATCTACCCATTCTTCTATGCAATATACAGGCTTAAGAAGATCGATGAGAAGAAGGTTGTCTTTGTCGAGCCTTCACAGCTCAAACCAACCAACAGCATGAAGGGCATGCTGCGGGCTGTTAAAGCAAGAGGCGGCTACAACGTCATACAGATGTCGCTCGGACACAACAAGGTCAGGAAGAGATATCAGCTGATGCGGGAGATCAACTTCATCAAGGAATACGCTACGGCAAGATATGTATTCACCACCGAGGCCCTCGCTACTGTAGGCGGTTTTGAAAAAAGAAAAGGAACAACTGTGGTGCAGCTGTGGCATGGATGCGGAGCCTTCAAAAGGTTCGGTCTTAGTACTGCCGACTATAGATTCGGAAGCAATCTCGCGACCAAGAAGAAATATCCTGACTACAGGAATGAAGACCTGATCACGGTCAGCTCGCCTGAAGTCGTATGGGCGTATGAAGAAGCCATGGACTATAGAGACAAGGGCGTAGTGCAGCCGACAGGCATCAGCAGGACCGATATCTTCTTTGATGAGGACTATGTCAGAGAAGCAAGAGAAAGAGTTTTTGCAGCAGTGCCTGGCCTGAATGGGCGCAAGGTCATACTCTATGCTCCTACATTCAGGGGCAGAGTAAAGACAGCATATGCGCCTGAATCGCTCGACCTCGAAATGCTCCGCCAGGAGATAGGTAATGAATACGTCCTTCTCATAAAACAGCATCCGCATGTCAAGGAAAGACCGCAGCCGCCGGAAAGCTGCAGGGATTTTGCATGGGATGTCACAGGGGAGCTCACTATAGATGACCTCATCTGCGCAGCAGATATCTGTATATCCGACTACTCATCGCTAGTCTTCGAGTACTCGCTTTTCGGCAGACCGATGATATTCTTCGCAGACGACCTCGAAGACTATAACGACTGGAGAGGCTTTTACTATCACTACGACGAGCTCACGCCGGGCCCTGTCGTGGACAAAACAGAAGACGTCGTCGACTATATCAAGAACCTCGACACCAAGTTCGACAAGGAAGAGGTCGATGCGTTCAGAGACCGTTTCATGAGATCGTGCGACGGTCACGCGACCGAGAGGATCCTCGATTATATAGGACTCACAGATCGCAAAGCATAAAAAAATGGCAGCATGCGCATATTGCACAGCTGCCATGTTTTATGAATAAAGGCTATAAAACCTCATCTGAATCATACGTGCATAACGGTATCTGCTTGTCAGGTGTCACAAGATAGTCCGTATACTTATATTCCCAGTAGCCTTTTGTTTCTCCATCAAGATCATCCACATATGTCTTCCAGACCTTGCTGGTCAATTTTGACTGGATATAATAGCCTTTGACGTTAGAAGCCTTGTACTTGTTCGCAACTTTATAGCTGCTCTTCTTCTTGCCTTTGCCATTAAGCTTCATTACTCTCTTCTTTACCTTGCTGCCTTCAATATTCGCGTAACCGACGTAGTAGATCTTTTTCTTGCTTATTGCATATTCATTGACAACGGTGGCCAGACGCTGGACTTTGTTATTTAAGATTTTGACTCTGTACAGATCCCCACTGATGTCACCGTAATCAATGAAATACAAATAGCCCTTATATGTTTTCATTCCTCCTGCTTCACATATAACTTCGTCGTACACAGTGATGCTTTTGCCGCTCTTAAGGTCGGCCTTGAAGAGGCCGTGTTCTGAGCTGCAATAAGCGACATCACCTACTTTGCAGACCTGATAATAAACAGTCATCTTCTTTTTCTTGCTTGCACCGAACGAGACTGTTGTGAAGCATCCTAATATGAGCACTGTGATCAGCAGAAGTGAGACGATCCTTCTCTTCATAATGAACCTCCGTAGAAAAAATATCGGACATGAAGTCAGGGGAATGGTCACTGCAATTCTCAGAATTGTGCGAACCGAAAAAAATGACTCCTGTATCATAATAACACCAATAAGACCTCAGGGCTATTATTACAGCGGAAGAATTATGAAAAACCCTGATTTCTTGTACTGCCATACAGTTTTTTATATAATTAATATGTATGTTTGTGCACTTATCCTTAACATGAAGATTAGTGGCATTTTGAGGAAGATAAAACACCCGGCACCCGATTGCATCGGGTTTAAATAAAAAAGGAATAATGCCAGGCAGTATAAGTAAAAAGATCAACAGAATACTGAATTATCCGGAAAGGCAGAAAGTAAAACAGCTCATAGAGAACCCGCCGCCGGTAAAGAAGAACAGCGTCGTTTTCACCTCGACGGAAGACTACTCGGA
>Ga0256407_10012826_pt1 | contig 11322 bp, 7 predicted proteins | sample RumenRJG_04DNA_FD_193489 | JGI IMG/M metagenome (GOLD analysis project Ga0256407, IMG submission 193489) | Bovine rumen microbial communities from Lethbridge, Alberta, Canada - RJG_04 | ecosystem: Host-associated > Mammals > Digestive system > Stomach > Rumen | place: Canada: Alberta | collected... | reverse complement strand
GAGTAAAATCGCGTCAGTCGGTTTCATTAACTTTTTGTCCCCGAATAGTCGTTATAACGATACGGGAAGCAAGCGTCGATTTCGACTGACGACGTTCGTCAGGTCGTACTGTCGAAGCAATCCGACAAGGTCGTTAGATCAGGAACAACCTTCAAATGAAACGTCACCGATACGCGTTCGCGTTAATCGCTATTTTCACGACGGCGGCGCTTTGGGCGGGAATGCAAGTATGTCGCGCCGCAGAAACGCGCGTCGTTATGAAAGACGGACGACTCTTTATCGGCTCGATCTTTCCCACGAAAAGCGTGGCGGAAACGTCAGAACAACGCGTGGAACGCGACTCGTCGCCGGTTCAATCCGATAAGATTCTCGCCGTCGACGATCAACTGCGAAGAATCTATATTCCTAAAAACAACGTCGCCGATTTAATCCCCGACGTGTCGGGCTCCTCGTTCGAAGTCTTCAAGATTCCCCAACGCGTCTGTGAAACTCCGTCGAAGCGCGTCGCGGCGCTCGGAGCATGGCGCGCAAGTTCTGATTTCGACCAATTCGGACGCCGGACGATTGTCGCGGGAGGAATCCCGATCGTCCAAGGAATTACTGAAATCGCGCCGACTTATATCCGCGTTCAAGGATTGACGCACACTCTCGACATGCGCCTCTCGCCTTACGTCGTTCCGCGTGCGACGCTCTCCGCTTTAATTAAGAATCATATAGACGCGAAATCGCTCGAAGACCGACTCCGCGTCTATCAGTTCTACGTCCAAGCGGCGCTCTACGAACAGGCGGCGGAAGAACTTCAAGAAATTATCGACGACTTTCAGAACGTCGAGGAAAACGGCGCGAGGCTCGACGTCGCGCTTCGGCTCGTCAAGCAGATGGCGGCGGAACGGCTCGTCAACGAGCTGGAATTGCGGCGCGCCGCCGGTCAGCACAAAAAAGTTCGCGAACTCCTTGAAACGTTTGAAGCCGACCGAGTATCGCCTGAGAAGATTCAAACGATACGGCGGCTCCGTCGGGAATGCGAAGCGGAGGACGCGAAGCGTTCGCAAATCGTCGAACGTCTCAAAGCCCTCGTAGAAACGGTAGAAGACGAAGAACTCAAAAAGGCGGCGAACGCAATCGTCGTCGAGATTGGACGCGAGCTTAACCCGAACACGCTCGAACGATTCGCCGCGTTCGAACAGGCGGAAATCGACGAGTCGCTCAACGACGAGCAGCGACTGGCGGTCGCTTTGAGTTCATGGATCGTCGGCAACGTTGGCGCTGATCAACGGCTCGAAGTCGCCGTCTCTCTCTGGCGCGTCCGTCAGCTTTCGCGACGCTATCTCCTCGAAACGCGTCCGATCCAGCGACAGGAACTATGGGATCAGATACGCGCTGAAGAAGCGTCCTCGCCGCGGCAGGTCAGCCTGATTCTCACGACGATGAAGCCGCCGAAGAGTCCGCCCCGCTCGGCGAAAGAAACCCCGAGTCAGTATGAGTTGACGGTTCCGTCCTTCCAATCGGGCAAAACGTTCTCCTACGCCGTCCAACTTCCGCCGGAATACGATCCGAACCGCAAATACCCGACGGTCGTCTCGCTCGGCGCCGAACGCTCCAATCCGCTCCAGCAACTCAACTGGTGGAGCGGGCCGTGGACGGAAAAGACCAACGCGCAAGGTAAGAAGGTTTACGAACGCTACGGTCAAGCCTCACGGTACGGGTACATAGTCGTCGCGCCGAAATGGAACGAAGGCGTTCAAAGTTACGACTATTCCGCGGTCGCGTGCGCCGCGACGCTCTACTGCCTTCGCGACGCCGAACGCGCGTTCTCGATCGACACGGATCGCGTCTTTCTAGCGGGTTTCCAAGGCGGGGCCGACGCGGCGTGGGATATAGCGCTCGGTCGTCCCGATCTCTGGGCTGGCGTGATTCCAATCTGCGGCGAAGCGAAATACATGACTGCGCTTTTGAAAAAAAACGCGGAGTTTTTGCCGATCTACGGGGTCGGCGGCGAACTTGACGGAGGTAAAATCGTCGCGAGCCGAGCGACGCTCGACTGGGGTATGGATTTATCGAAGCCGTTTGACATGACGTACGTCCTTTTCAAAGGGCGCGGCGCTGAAACGTTCCCTGAGGAAACGACGCGACTCTTCGAATGGATGAGTACGCGAACCCGCAGATTCTACTCTCGCGACGAACGCGTCGTCTACTCCGCACGACCTTGGGACAATTTCTTCTGGCAAGCGGAACTATTCGATTTTAATGAATCGACGATGCTCGATCCCGTCTTTGCCGGTAAAATCGCGGCGAGCTACCACCCCGCGAAGACGGAATTCTTCAAAATCGTCAACAACAGCGTCAAGATACGTTCGAGCGCAGATCGCGGCGTCGTTTTCCTCTCCCCGGAAATCGTTGATTTCGACCGTAAAATCGAAGTCGTCTTCAACGCTAAGAAACTCACCCCGCAGAACGGCAGAGTGCCCGCCAGCGCGCGCGTCATGCTCGAAGACGCGAGAACGCGCTGCGACCGCCAGCACCCCTTCTGGGCGTCGCTCAACTCCAAACTCCCCGGTCAATACAACGAATGGGACCCCGACGCGGCGGAAGAATAACGAAGGACGGCGACTCGCGTCAATCGAACCGTGAAACGAGCTGCGTTTTGTCGAAATTACAGTTTCGCAAGTCTTCTTTCTTAATCCAGAAATAAAGGCGTCCGCAGTCGCCAAAACACAGGTCGAAGTCCTCGCCCTCATAAGACTCCAACTGAAAGAGCAACGTCCAGTCCTTGGCAGCTTCCTCTATTTCCAATCTTTCTTCCGGATCGAGACAGGGAAGACGCTCCATAATGTAGAAACCGCGCGTAACGTATTCGCAATCCTCCTCCATCGGATCCTCGAAAACGTCCGGGTAACCCAGTAATTTGAAACCGATTTCATCATCGTCTTCTCCCAGACCGAATTCGTCGAGACACTTTTCGTAAAAATCGGAGTCGACTTCGTCGTCCTCGTCGTCGAAATCAACGTATCTCTCGTACGCGTCAAACACAGGCAAACTGGGACGACGCTTAAACTCTAGGGCGTATTCAGGAATGAGGAAATCTTCATTGAGGTCGTTTGGAGGAACGGCAAACGTAAGAGCCGACTCTTCGGGAAAGTAAAAAACTCTCGCACATCCCTTTTCCTTCGGATCGCGCCCACTCCACGTTTCCCCTATCGTATAGAAAAAGCAGAGCGTTCCAGATTTGGGCAAAAGATTGTCCTCGTCAAGAGCTGCGACGTCTTTCAGATTGATTTGAGCCAGAAACGACAGAGGGTCTCCAATAGCTTCTTTTTTCTGAGGTTCTGATTCACAACTACCTTCCTCTATTCGTTTTTTTTTTCGATGGAAAGAAGATGCTCGACCAACTGATTCTTTTTCCATTTTTTCGCCCCTTCCTATAAGAAAAGCGGGGCCACTCGAAATCGGCTGGAACGGCGGGCATGCCGCCGAACCTACTGGCTTGAACGTCAAGAGGCGCGTCTTGCTTAACGAGAGAAAACCTGATTTCATTCTTAACGATTTCTTTCAGTTTACCCAACAACTCTTCTCTTTTCGCGAAATCCATTTCTCCTCCTGCATCGTCAGAATTAAGCTAGAAAGGATTGTCGAAGGCGACCGGTTGGCGCGACGCAATTATCCGCGCCGCGCCGGAAAAGCAGAGTCGAAGCGACGCCCCGGGATTAGTAACTCTGCAAAATGAGCCACGCTTTATCGAAGTTGCAATTCCGCAAATCCTCTTTCTTAATCCAGAAATAGATACTGCCGACGTCGTCAAACATAAGGTCGAAGTCTTTTTCTTCAACCGAGGCCATCTGGAAGAGCAACCTCCAATCTTTGGCGGCTTGTTCAACTTCCGCGCGCTCTTCTGGCGTAAGTTCGGGACGACGGGCTCCCATATAGAATCCCCGCGCCACGTACTCACACTCCTCCTCCATCGGGTTTTGAATAACGTCGGGATACCCCAACAGTTTGGTTATATATTCTTCATCTTCTTCTTCCAACTCTTCTTCTTCATAGCCCAGTTCGACGCGACATTCGTCGAAGGCGTTATCTTCCTCGTCATCCTCGTCGTCAAACTCGAAATCAAAGTACTCGTCAGACTCGTACTTACCGGGAAGACTCACATGCTTCTTGAACTCAAGCGCATACTCGGGAAACCGATTTTCTTCCTCAAGACCGTCTGGGTATTCGGCGATCGTCAATTCAGATTCGTTCGGGAAATAAAAGACGCGGGCGCAACCTTTATCCTTGGGATCAAATCCCCATTGCATCGTGTTCAATTCGTAGAAGAAACAAAGAACGCCGGTTTTAGGCAAAAGGTTTTCTTCATCGAGATTCGCGACGTCTTTCAAATTGATTTGAGCCAAGAAAGAAAGCGGAACCGTCACAGGCTCGTCGCTACGGCTTGGCGCTTTCCCCTTATATTCAGAAAACTTAAAAGTGTATTGCGGCCAAACAAAGTCGGACGGAACGGCAGGCTTCCCGCCCAATCTACTCGCCGAAACGGCGAGTGGCGCTCGAGGTTTGAAACGAGTCGTTCTGATTTCATTCCTCGCAATCCGCTTCAGTTTGCCGATCAATTCCTCTTTCTTTTCGGGGGTCATTGGAGTTCTCCTCTAGACGGCGTTAAAAAAACGATTGGTAAAAAGACGTTTCAACGGAAGGAAAAGATCGTCGTTTCATGCGGCGCGAGTTTGACCCGGAAAAGAGTCGGCGCGTCAGCGTCGCGTTCGACGGAGGTAATTTCGCCCGTCTTCGGGTTCCATTCGCGGACGGGAACGACGCCGTCGTCAGCGGCGAAGGTCAGCAGCGCGTCGATCGGGTCGGCTTCCTCGTTGAAGAGGAAATAGAAATCAACGCCGCGTTTAACGACGTGTCGCACGCGAAGCCCGGGCGCGAGGGACGGAAACGCGGGCGTAAGTTCGCCCTTAAGAGCGTTTTCCGGCGCGATCGTCGCGACGTCGATTCCGGAGGAGCGTCGAACGAACGCAAGGATCGCGTCGCCGTTCTCCACGACGACAGGCTTGTCGGACGACGAATCGAAACGTTTCGCGTCGTTCGGAAGGCACGCGAGACGCCCAGTCGCCGCCGCTTTTTCGAGCGCGGAGAGCGATTCCTCCGTCGCGACGCGGGGGGGAGTCAGGAGCGTTTTATAGCTTGCCGTCGGAAGTTCGATCAGCGGCTCAGGGTCGGTTTTAAACAGAGCGTCGTTTAAGAACCGCGTTTCGAGATAGTTGAAATCGAGTTGGTTGCGCATGAGCTCGCGCGTCATCCATACGGACGCGACCCCAGAATCGACGAGAATCGCCGTCGGCGCGACGACCTGAGAATCCGTATTGAGCCAGCAGAGCCGCGCGCAGTAATCCGCAAACGTTTTGTAGCCGTCCCACCAAGCGGAATGAGGACCGACGTCGGGCGGGCGTTCTTCCCATCGCGGACCGCGGATCGAATAATAAAACGCGTGTGGCACGAACATATTCTGACCGCGAACAACGCACCAGTTAATGAGCCATTCGCACTCTTCAAAGGTCAACTCGTGCCCATAGGCGCCGAAAATCTCGTTGAGATTGCGCCGCGCCCCGTTGTGCAACGCCGCGCTCGAAGCGACCTTCGCCATCGGCGAATGGGTCGAATCGAACGCCTTTGCGCCCGGTTCGATATAGCGCCAGACGATATCCTGACCGGGAATCTGAAACTTATTCAGAACGCCAATATCGCCGGAGCCTTCAGGATGTCCGCAGAGCTTCGTCCCATGTTCGACGCACCAAGACGAGATGCGATCGTAATAAATCTCTTCAAGCGCGAGTTGAACCGCCTTGTTATAGCGAGCGCGAATCGTTGGACTCTCAGGAGAAACGTTTTCCCAAAGCTCACGCAGATGGGGACGAAAATCGATTCCGCCGCAACGGCTAATGGCGTCAAGGGATCGCAGACTTCCGTTCTTCATGCCGCCCATCGCGCCGCGTCCGAGAATCGACGGCTCGTCCGTAAAGATTCCAACGACCACGCCGTCTTTGAAGAACTCTTCAAACTCGTCGTAAAAGCGTTGATAAACGAGTCGAATAAACGCGTCGACCGCAGGCGCGTAGAGCAGATCGGCGGCGGGCGGCGAAAACTCTCGAGGGTTCTTCGACTCGTCGCCGATATAGTGCAATCCGCGAATCACGCCCCCAGACGGCGCGTCGTAGATTTTGACCGTCTCGTCCTTTTCGTTTTTGTACTCGTCGACAAAGATCCAGTCGTCCTGAACGCGGTTGCGCGGTTCGCGTTGGGTTCCGTCGGCGTTGAAAACAACGCGAACAAATCCACGCGCCGCGTTCTCGGGATTCTCGGCGACGACCTGCCCCGCCGACGACCCGGAAGGATACATTCCTTCGTCGTAGAGGATAACGAACATCCCGCGCCGGCGCGCTTCTTCTAGCGCAAATCGCATCGCGGCAAGGAGTTTGGGGCTCATCCATCCAGAATCTTCGGGAAGTCCAATCCTTGGATGAATCGTGAAGCCATGAACCCCATGACAGTCAAAATCCTCGATCTGCCGCGCAATTTCATCGTTCGACAGCTCGTCGTTCCAGAACCAGAACGGAAGCAGCGTAAACTCTCGGGGCGGCTCGCGGAATTCGTCTTCTAAAGAGGCCGAGATCGGCGTTTCGGAGCCTTCGCCCCGTCCTTGCTTCGGAAAGTAAAAACCAACGATCGTCGCCAGCACGGTCGAGACGAACGCGGTCCATCGTAACGTCGCGTTGTTTTTCATGCGCGTTTCCCTCGTTTATCGCGTTATTTGTCGGCTGGATTTGTGGTTTTCGCAAGCAGTTTAATCTCTTTGAGAACGCGCGCCTCGTCGCGACCGCGATAGAATTCGTCCAGCGGATAGCAACCGGAAACAAGTCCGGCGCGCGGTCCGTTCGTACAGTCGCCAAAGGTGCGGCAAATTAGCTTCTTATCAAGCGTTTTTCCCGAAAGGTAATCGGACGCCATCTGCGGATACGAAAGAATCGAACGTCCGAGACCGATCATGTCGGCGCCTCCTGTTTCAAGAACCCACTCGCCGACCTGCGGTAGAAATTCTTGAAGATAAGAGCATCCTGAACTTATTAAGAAAAGGTCGGGACGTCGTTCTTTAAGCGCTCTAACAGTCTCCAGTTGACGCGAAACGCCAAGGAGAGGATCTTCGGGCGGGAGATATCCGTCGGCGACAGCAAACGTCGCAGGGCGAGTTGAATGAGGATTGTAGTATGGACTCCCGAACGTCGTTCCAATAAGGGAAATTCCAAGTTCGTCGAGAAGTCCGACAAATTCGAGAAGCTCTTTCATTTCTGGATCAACGCCCAGTCCCGTCCCGTCGCCGTTGAACGCGTAAGGATAAGGTCCGTTCTTGTCGAAATCCCACGCCGCCGGTCGTCCTACCCCGTCGGGTCCTTTCTCGAAAGGCAGAAGATCGGCAAGGCTCAGACGAACGCCGATATCGAGCCCCGGCGCCGCCGCCTTGATCCCTTCGACGCACTCGCGAAAGAATCGCGTCCGATTCTCAAACGGTCCGCCGTATTTTCCGGGACGGTCGTACGCGGTAAGGAACTCGTGACCAAGATACCCGTGCGCGCATTTCACGTCGACGAAATCAAAGCCTGCTTCCAGCGCAAGTTTGCCCGCTTCAATAAAGTGAGCGACGATTTCTTCGACTTCGTCGTCTCGAAGGACGTTCGACGCGTCGCAATGAAATTTCTTATCGAGCAACGGATGCTGATACGCGGTGTGCGAATCGAGTCGTTTATCGTCGGGCGTTTTGACAAACCGTCCGGAATGAGTAAGTTGCAACCCCATATAGGGCGTTCCGTCGGACCCGAAAAGATCGCGCGCCCGCGCGACCGTTTCCTCGCGCAACTTCGCGATTTCGCCGACGGTCTCGCGTGTTATCGACATTTGCCGCGCGTTAGCTTTCGCCGACGCCATAACGGCGACGGCCTCGCAGCCGAAGAAAATGCCCGCGCCGCTCCCTGCGCTTCGGAGCCAACGACGACGCGCCAATTCGCTCGGCGCGCCGTTCGGAAGGCAGTCCCAACCTTCCATCGGCAAAAGAGCCCAACGGGTTGGGAGATTGACGGTCCGCCCCGTTATTTTGCTCTTATAAGCGCACGGCTTGGAAAACATAGAATCCGCGCCGATTCGCGGCTTGTCGACGAGGTCGAATTTAGCCCCGATTTCCCGCAGATATCCCCGAAATTCAGAAGAATCCTTGAACGCGGCGATCTTTTTAAAATATGTCATTTCTACCTCTCTTATACTTAGTCTCCGCTTGCGCCCGCGTCAAATCGGGATCGGTTGTAAATTTTGCCCTCGCGATAGTCGCGCCAAACGTTCTCAAACCATTCGTCCGGTTCGGGAATCGGCTTCGCGTCACGCCAGAAGCAACGCGTCGCGAAAGAATTATTCCCGTTGGACGACGAAGACAAAAACGTGTAAAAAACGCGTTTCCGAAAAGTTTGGTCTTCTGATTGAGGCCGCCAGTTCGACGGAAAAACGCTCGATATCGGCATTCCCGTCGGATCGAGCGTTATCTGCGATCCACGCGAACCGACGCCGGCGGCGACGCTCTCGTAAATCGCGTCGATATAGACTTTATGCGCAAGACACAGCTGAAGGTTACGCAACGTTTCGATCGCGTCGTCGCTCATGGGAGTCTCGACATTGGACGAACTTGGAACCGTCGCGCAACCGTCGCCAACGAGTCGAGCCAACTGCGCAGAAGCGTCGTCTTTCGCGCGTTCAAGCGTAGCCAAGTCGCGCAAAATTCCGCATGAAACGCTCATTCTTTCCTGAAACGCGTCGCGTTCCGTTCGCCAGTCGCATTTTTGGTCTAACGCGCGAGCGACAATTTGGCGCAGTCGCGCAACCTCGGCTTTCGCCATAGTCGTAAACGTCTCGTCGATTTCGGGCGCGAGGGCGTTCAGACCCGCGTCATGCGCTATTCTTTCAGCGGCGCGAAACGCTCCGACTTGCCCTGCGTTTAACGCCGAACCGCCGGGACGCGCGACCCCGTGAGTTCCAGCAACCTCTCCTATCGGATAAAGCCCGGCGACGTTCAAAGAACGCCAATCGACGTCGACAGCCAGCCCGCCGTTGTTATGCTGCGCGCAGACGGCGATTTCAAGGGGCTCGTTTGACAGATCTACGCCCCAATCGCGATAGAGTTCAATGGCGGCGGGATTCATCCGCAAAAGCCGCTCATAGGGCGTCGGCGCCTCGGCGCCAGATTTAGCGAGATACTCTTTCGCTTCGTCAGGGAGCGCGCCAAACGCGTACCCCGCGGGATTGGCGCGATAGTCGAGAAAAACGCGGCGTCCGCGTACTATCGTCTCGTGAAAGACGCAAAGGTCGATCATCGACGAGCCTGGAACCTTGCGCGCGTCAAAGGGCCATTGATAGCCCTTGAGAAAAATAAGGCCATACAGGTCGGAGAGAGACGTAAAATACTCCGTCAGAAACTCGCGAACGTCCGACTTGCCGTCTTCCGCAGTAGAAATAAAACGCGGAACGACTTGCATGAACGAACCGGAAACGTTCCAACGAAATTCCTTCGGCCTAGCGACTCCTGATTTCAGAGGCGCAGATCGCCCCGCCAATGACGTAAACGACGCCAACCCAAACTGGCTTTCCGGAAGCCCCTTCGCAAGCGCGCCGATTTCAAGCGCAAGTCCGATCGCGCCGGTATGAACCTCAGGATAGACGCTCCTTTTGTAAAGTCCGCCAGGACCGCCGACGGCAAAAACAACATTTTCAGCGCGGTAAACTTCGAAGTCGCGCGTCGTTCGGTCGACGCATACGACGCCAAGAATTTTTTTTTGCGAAGGCGTTCCGTCGGCGGCGTCGAGAGAAACGACCAATAATCGAACGGCTACGCGATTCTCGTATACGGGAATCTCACGACGCTTAACCTCGCGGATCAGAGCGCGACACATCTCGCGGGACGTATACGGTCCGCAACTCGTCGCGCGCCGTGCAGGATCGTGATCGGTACGATATCCGGCGTACTGCCCAAAAGCGTCGCGAGGGAACGGAACGCCGACGTCGACGAGATGAAAAAAAGCGCGAGTCGCCGTCGCCGCTTCGACCAAAGCAAGATCGCCGTCGGCGCCCCCGGCGAGAAGGTACGATTCGGCGACTGAACGGGGCGAGTCTGGCGTCGCGCCGCACAGACTCGGCTTGTAATACGTTTGCTTGTCGCTTCCCGCGTTAATCGAGGTTCCTTGGTCGAGACCTTCGGTCAGCATCGCGACGCTTTCGACGCCTTCGGCGCGTAGTCGAACCGCCGCCGCCAACCCCGCGGCGCCGCTCCCCAAAACAAGCGTATGAAAAGAATAAAGCTTCATTTCGACCTAATCCGCGTTCATAGACGTCCGATTTCCATACCGCCCCCGACGTCGATCGACAGTCCCGTCGAATAGGGCAAATCGCCGCGTAGCAACATGGCGACCGCCTTGCCGACGTCGTCGGGAGTTCCCCAACGCGGTTGAAGCGTCAGACCTTCGGCGATGAGTTTATCGTATTTCGCCGTCACGGCGGCGGTCATGTCGCTCTTGATAATTCCGGGACGCACTTCATAAACAGGAATTCCAAATTCAGCAAGTCGCACCGCCCAAAGACGCGTCGCCATCGCGACTCCTGCCTTAGAAAGGCAGTATTCGCCTCGACTTACGCTCGCTACCGTCGCAGAAACGCTACAAATATTGACGATCGCGGCGCTAAAAGACGCGTCGTTCTTTTTGCGTTCGACCATATGCCGGGCGACAAGCTGCGTCAGGAAATACGGTCCTTTGAGGTTAATGTTCATAACACGGTCGTAACTTTCCTCCGTCGCGTCGAGAATATCGGCGCGAACAAGAGGCGCGACCCCGGCGTTGTTCACAAGCGCGTTGAGTTCGCCAAACGCTTCAAGCGCCGAGTCGACCGCGAGACGGCGATCGTCGCCGTTAGAAACGTCGCATTGAAGGTAAAGCGCTCGAACGCCATATTCGCGCTCGATTGGCTCGCGACGAGTTTCCATCTCCGCGACGGATTTACGTCCACAAAATACGACGTTCCACGACTCCGACGCCAACGCCTCGACAATCCCGGCGCCGATTCCACGACCGCCCCCCGTGACAAACGCGTTCTTCATGACTGTCTCTCCTCTTAGTTTCCGACGACGTCAGGACGACGACCGTCCCGTCCCTTAATGATAGGCGCGTTTTGTAGCTTTTGCAAGAAAAACAAGCAGTTTCCAGAACTTTTGTACAAAGTCGATCAATAAAAAAACCCGCT
>Ga0256407_10012821_pt1 | contig 11328 bp, 9 predicted proteins | sample RumenRJG_04DNA_FD_193489 | JGI IMG/M metagenome (GOLD analysis project Ga0256407, IMG submission 193489) | Bovine rumen microbial communities from Lethbridge, Alberta, Canada - RJG_04 | ecosystem: Host-associated > Mammals > Digestive system > Stomach > Rumen | place: Canada: Alberta | collected... | reverse complement strand
TGCAGAAAGAAATCGAAAAAGAGGGAAGGACCGATATCGAAATCTGCAACATCGACCTGAGCCAGGAGCATATGAAGCGGCTGATCGAGGTCGGAGGGAAAGAGCAGATCCCCTGCCTTTTCATAGACGGAAAGCCTCTCTATGAGAGCAGGGACATTGTCAAGTGGCTCCGCTCCAATCCCCAGGCATAAGTAACTGATTCAGGCAGGAATAACTGATCCGGGAAAGATAAATGATTCAGGAATAGATGATTCAGGAATAACTGATTCAAGAATAAACGATGCAAAAATAAATAATTCAAGAATAACTGATTCAGGAATAAATGATTCAAGAAGCAATACAAAAGCCCTCCGCGCGGTTCTGATCCGCGCAGAGGGCTTTTGTATATCTCCATATGTATTCTATCTTGACATGTATCTGTCCTGACTGAATGACATTTTCAGCTGAGGCAGCAGTCTCTTTTTATGAAGCCTGGTTTTTAACACTAAGATTGATCCCGGCAGCAGGATTCATTGTATTTTTTTATTATCGCGAATAATTGATCACAGAAAAAGTCCACTTTTTTATCTCTTGCCACCCCCGCTATATCATTGATATCGTCGGCAAGATGAAGTTCGTTTCCAAAGACTTTCCGGTTTTCCAGGATCAACTCTTCAGACATCTGAGAGATATAGAATTTCACATGATTTAATTTGGAAACATAAACCTCGGAAAAATCCTGTTCAGTCATATCTTCGACAAAAAAGTATTCCACCAAATCCGGGATAAAAGAAACGAGACTGTTTTTTAAAGCAAACGAGTTGTGCAGTTTCCCGGCTTCCTGTATGGCCTCTTCCCGAGTGAAATGACAATCTGAATTATAATCCATAACCTTTAATCCTTTCCGGGATAATGATCATATATCGATATCACAGGTACAATTATATTCCCGTGATTTCGTGCCGGTCTGAAAAGTGACGGTTTATCACTTTAAAATATAGGTCACGGTGACTGTCGCGGTGATCTCGGCCTGGCCGGGAAGAATGCTTGCGCCCGCGCCTTCATCGAGGGCTCCGGCCCCCTCCATGGAGGATACTCCTTTTGCGTTTGCCTCAAATGTTGTATCCTGCCATCCCTCGCTGATTCTGGTAACTTCACCGAGTGTGCGTCCCGCGGCCTCTGCCAGCAGAGCTGCCTTTTCTTTGGAGGATGTGACAGCCTCTTTCAGGGCTTCGCCGTAAAATTTATCATATTCCGTGCAGCTGTAGCTGACTCCATTGAACTCGTTCGCGCCCGCCTCAGTGCAGGCGGCGATCAGGGTGCCGGCGTCCTTGATCTCTATATTTTTTACACAGAGACTGGTAGAAACGCTGTAGCCTGTAATGGTGTCTCCGTTTCCTGTATTCCAGTCATACTGGGGGGACACGTCATACCAGGTTGTCTGAATATCTTCCTCTTTGACATTGTTCTTTTTCAGGACGCTGATGACTGCGTTCACATTCTTGCTGTTGGCGGTTTGAGCCTCTGAGGCGGTTTTTGCCTGGGTGCGGACTCCGAAACGCAGCTCTGCCCTGTCGGGAACCGCATAAGAGCTGCCCCTGGCAGAGACGGTCACCGTATCAGGGAGACTGTCTGCTGCGGAATCACCTACTTCCGAGGCGGAAGCAGTGATGGCAGTGCTGCCCGTGCCGGAGGATTCGGGACCGCAGCCGGGGATAAAGAGGACAGCTGCGCACAGGGCAGCGGAAAGAAGGAGGCATAGAAGACGCCTGCTGCCGGATGAGCTTTTACTGTTTTTACTGCTTTCGCAGTTTGCATTCCAGTTTGCATTTCTGTTTGTATTCATTTTTGTTCTCCTTGTGAAAGAAGGTGTGCGGATCCTTTTTACAGGACGATATGATATCCGGGAGAGGATCCTGTTTTGCTTTATTCTTCACCGCGCAATACCCGTGACTTCAGACGTCGTGGGCTGAGCGTGCCGGGCCGCGGCTTTATCCCTCCTGTTTTGCCGGTACCCTTGTATTTTATCAGACGGAAAAGAGAAATCCTTCGTTACAGGGCCGGGGATCCTTTTAAGTTTGGCCTTTTTAGTCACGAAACAAAATGAAGGGTGCCCATAATAAGACCGGCCAGGATCATGATCAGGAGCATGATTACAGCCAGGAGAGCGTCAAAGGCAATTACCGCAAAGAAGCGGAGCCAGGCATTCCGGATTCGGCTGATGCCCATGAAGGACCAGATGTCCAGATAGTTGCCGGTGAACAGCAGTATGATCACAGTGAACAGCAGGTAGATTGCACGTTCAACCCAGGGCTGGAAGACGGGTCCTGTCGCTTTGGCAGTGAAGCGCGTGCAAAATGAGAAGGCAAAGGCATAGATAAAAAGTGCAATCAGGATATTGGCAGGCTTTTTGCTGCGGAATCCGGGAATCATAAAATTATTTCTGTAGAGGCTGCTCTCGATGGTATCCGGGTGACTGCGGCAGGAAGCCAGGGCATTCAAGAGTTCCTTTACAGATTTGTAGCGGTCTTTGGGATCGATGCGCGTACATTTTCTGATGATTCTGCCGAGTTTCCCCCGGGGCATCCTGTCCTTTGGCAGGACACCGGTCACCAGTTCATTCAGAAGAATTCCGACAGCATAGATGTCGGTCTGCACGCTGGAGGCGCCGAAGCCATATTGCTCGGGCGCAGCATAGCCCACGGTTCCGATCAGTTGCGTATCTTCTTTTTTCAGCGGATCTGCCTGCCGGGCGGCATTCATATCCAGCAGCCGGATGCTTCCGTCGGCAGTCCGGATGATATTGGATGGCTTGATATCCCTGTGCAGGATGGGCGGATCTGCACTGTGCAGCTCCAGAAGAATCCGGCAGAGCTCTTCGATAATGGTGACAGCAGTATCCTCTGTGAAAATATTGCCGTTGTCAAGAATCGTGCGCAGGGTCTGCCCGTTGATATACTCCTCTATGACGATCAGACGCCCGTCCTGCTCTACAATCTCCGTAATCTCGGGCGTTCCCTTCACATGGTGGCTGTACAGATACTCATAGACATCCGCATTATAGGTTTCCAATATTTTTTTGACATAGACTGTCCCGCTTACAGTGTGCTGTACAAGTGTGATGCCATGCTGTGAATTGAGGACAGCGATCTCCCGGTAGCAGGACAATATATATGCATCTGTTGTTGTCATTGGGATCCCCTCCGGATAAAAATCGGATTTCCGATTTCAAATTTGCAAAATAGTGAGGAAATTGGTTACAGTACAGACCCCCTCGAATTCGAGGCGTTTTTGCGCGATTTTCAGCGCAAAAACCCGAGTGGAACGGCGTTCGCCCCATTCGCGAAGCGAATTCAGCATGGGCGAACGCAAGTTACTATTCACGCCCTCGATAGGGCGTGAATAGTAACGGAAATTGTATTAAAAAGGGGAAATTGCATTAAAAAGGGCCTGTCCGTCCTGATCCTGTGGTAGAATGAATCGGGCATAGAAACCTCATTTTGGTGTTTTTGTTTCTGGACAATTCCATTATACCAAAGGCATGGAATCTGCGCCTTTTTTATTGCCTATCTGATAGGGACCTCCGCTCTGCGTTCGGAGAACCCTATGATCGATTCCCGGCCGACCACGTCAGCCGGGGGTGCAGCGCTTGGGAAAGGAGACAGACATTGAGAGAAGATTTTACATTCCCGTCCCATGATGGAATAACTCAAATACACGCGATACGGTGGACGCCGGAGAGCGGAGAGGTCAGGGCGGTTCTGCAGATCACACACGGAATGATCGAACACATAGAGCGCTATGAGCCATTTGCCCTGTATTTGGTAGAGAAGGGCTTTGTCGTAACCGGCCATGACCATATAGGACACGGATCTTCTGTGCGGTCAAAGGAGGACTGGGGCTACTTTGCGGATGAGAATGCCGGAGAGATCCTGATCGAAGACATGCACAGCCTGAGACAGCTCACGCAGGAAAAGTATCCGGGCATCCCCTATTTCATGCTGGGACACAGCATGGGGTCTTTCCTGCTCCGGAAATATATCGTTTTTCACGGAGACGTCAGCGGCGCGATCATTATGGGCAGCGGTTATACAAAGCCCAGGTCATCTGCGCTGGGGATTCAGATCGCGAATGGGTTCGCGAAGATTTACGGCTGGAGGCACCGCAGCAAAATGGTGACCTTCCTGGCCTTCCGCAAAAACCTGAAATACGATACGACCGGTAAGGATCCCGCGAGAAACTGGCTGTCAAAGGATCCTGAGAGCGTGCGCAAATATTACAGCGACCCCCGCTGCACCTATCTGTTTACACTGAACGGATTCAAAACCCTGTTTGAGACCGTCTCCTTTGTATGTCATCAGGAAAATGTGGACCGTGTACCCAAAGAACTTCCGGTTCTGATCGTCTCGGGAGACGATGATCCCGTGGGAGAAGGGGGAAAAGGGGTCAAAAAGCTGGGCTCCATGTTCTGGAAAGCAGGGGTCAAAGACCTTAAGGTGAAAATCTACGAGGGATTCCGCCACGAGATACTCAACGAGGCCGGCAGGGAGCAGGTATACAGTGACCTGGAGCAGTGGATGGAAAAAAGGATTGGAAAATAAGCCGCCGCCCCTCGTTTTACGGGGAATTATTCCTGGAGCAATATCGCTATGCATGAATTTGCGCCAACCGTCCCCGTCTGCGGGGACTGGTCAAAACACGTCGAGGTTCAGGTGGGTCTGTACTGCCGCCGTCCTCGTCTGCGGGGACTGATCCGGCAACTGATTCTGTTGGAAAAATACTATGCGTCAGAAAATGCTGTCAGAGGCGCTCAGGGAGCGTTTTGGAACAAAGGTATATAAGCTTTCGCTTTCGAGCGGCTGCACCTGCCCCAACCGCGACGGAACCATAGGTGTCGGCGGATGTACATTCTGCTCAGAGGGCGGATCGGGGGAATTCGCGGCGCCGCTGCTGCCTGTCGATGAGCAGATCAGGCACGCCCGCGCACGGGTCGATGGCAAATTCCCGGCCAGGATCCCTTTGTCCGAGAGAAAATATATCGCTTATTTTCAATCCTTTACCAATACCTACGGAGAGCCGGAACGGCTGAAGGCACTCTACATGGAAGCCATAAGCCGCCCGGAAATCGCCGCCCTGTCGATCGGAACCCGGCCAGACTGCCTCCCTGAACGGATTGTGGAAATGCTGGCGGATTTGAACAGGATCAAGCCAGTATGGGTAGAACTGGGCCTGCAGACCATCCACGAGCGGACCGCGGAGGCTGTGAACAGGGGATATCCGCTTTCAGTATTCGAAGATGCTGTAAAAAAACTGAAAGAAGCGGGGATAGAAGTGATCGTTCATGTGATTCTGGGCCTGCCGGGGGAATCCCGCCAGGATATGCTGGAGACGGTCAGGTACTTGTCCCGCATGAAGCCCCGCCCCGATGGGATCAAGCTTCAGCAGCTGCAGATCCTACGGGGAACCCGGCTGGCAGAACAATTTGAGCGCGAGCCCTTTCCCGTCATGGAGCTGGAAGAATACTGCGCCCTGATCCGTGACTGCCTGGAGATTCTGCCCGACGACATCGTGATCCACCGCCTGACCGGTGACGGCCCCAAAAAACTGCTGATCGCCCCCAAATGGTCTGCGGACAAGAAGCGCGTGCTCAATACCCTGAGGAAATGGATATAATTATTTCGCAGATAACATAAGAAAAAACAGCCGGACAGGTCGAAAAGTGTGCACTGTCCAGGCTGTTTTTTGCATGTTGAGTATTGGCGTGGCTGCAGGACCTCGCTGCAGGATTTGGATGCAGAGCTGCAGAGCCGCGTATGCAGGGCTGCGGTTTCAGAGTTTCAGTGCCGCGGTTCAGTGCTGCGGTTTCAGAGCTGCGGCAGCAGGACCGCGACTTCGGGAGCCGGCATAAGAGGCCGGGACCAGGCTGCAGGACCTCGCTGCAGGGAGCGGTTTCAGGGCTGTGACTTTTCCGCCTCTCCGGCTTTAAGCTCGGGAAGGACGACACGCAGCATGGTAATGAAGCAGGCCAGCCCGCCGACCACGTTGGAAATGGGCTCCGCCGCGAAGACACCGTTTACGCCCATGTGGAAGGCGTAGGGGAGCAGGTAGGTCAGGGGTACTACGATGACGGCCTTGCGGAACAGGGAAAAGAAGATCGCGTGATTTTTTTTACCCAGGGATTTGAAGGTCGACTGGCCGCCGTGCTGGAACACCATAAAAATAAAAGTGGAGAAATAAATATTGAAGCAGGGCAGGGCCGTCTCCTTGAGGACCGGATCGGAGCTGAAGATCCCCAGCATGAACATGGGAAACAGCCGCATCACGCCCCAGATGACGATACTGTAGGCAAAACTCATGGCGAACATGATCTTGCCGGCGTTCAGGACGTTGCGCATGCGCCGCGCGCCGTAATTGTAGCTCATTATGGGGGAGGTGCCTTCGGCAAGCGCCAGCAGAGGAGTCTCGAACATCTGGCGCGCGGAGTTGATCATGGTCATGGCCGACACATAGATGTCGCCGCCCACGTGGGCCAGGACGCTGTTGCAGCTGATGGAGACCAGGCTGTTGGTGAACTGCATGATGAAGGCCGCCATGCCTAAGCCTATGATCCTGCGGGCGCGGGGGCCGCAGGTGCGGATTTCATCTGCCCCCATCAGATGCAGGCGGTAGTCGACTTTTTTACCAAAAAGGAAGCGGAGGACGAACATGGCGGAAAGGGCCTGGGACAGGACGGTCGCGATCGCCGCGCCTTCCACACCAAGTCCCAGAAGAAAGATCAGAATCGGATCCAGGATGATATTGGTGCCGGCGCCGATGATGACGGTCGTCATGCCGACAGTTGAGTATCCCTGCGCATTGATAAAAGGATTCATGCCGGTCGCGATCATGGAGAAAATATTGCCCAGCAGATAGATGCGCAGATAGGGCATGGCATAGACCATTGCGGCCTCGGATGCCCCGAATGCGGTGAGAATGGGTCGGCCGAAAATCTCTCCGAAAAGAGTCAGAAAAACAGCGGTTGCGATCAGCAGGAAAAAAGATGTGTTCTGGATCCCATAGGCCTCCTCGCGGCGGCCTGCGCCTCGCGCCATCGAAAAGAGGGGAGCTCCCCCGCTTCCGTACATGTTGGTGAAAGCCGTGATCAGGATGACCAGGGGAAAGCAGAGACCGACCGCGCCCAGGGCAGCCGTCCCGATCCCGGGAATACGGGCAATATAGATCCGGTCTACGATGTTATATAAAAGATTCAGGATCTGCGCCACCAGCATGGGAAGTGCGGTTGCCAGAATGTTGTGCAGTATTTTTCCGTTTTCAAAATCGACACGTCTCATCTGCCTTATGCCTGTTTTCCTTTCCGGTCGTTTTCGCGCGATCTTCGGCCTGTTTCTTTTTCAGGCGTTTTCATCCGGTTTTCTGCAGTTGCATTTCTAATGGATAGTATAGTACCATTTTTGCTATATTTAAATCAGTCCTTTCATCGACTTCCTGGGTTTTTACCATGACATGCGAGGACAAAAGGAAAACCAAGATACGCGCAGTCTGTAGAAAAAGGCATGATTTGTGTGGACAGAAGAGAATAGAGACATCGGGGAGAGGTAACCATGGGAAATAAGGGACAAACCGGCGGACAGGCAAAAGCCGCGGACAAAAAAGAGGCTCAGGTACGGACTTTCACGGAAGGAAAAATATTGTTTCCGCTGGTCCGGTTTGCCCTGCCGGTGCTGGCGGCTTTGTTTTTACAGGCCATGTACGGCGCGGTGGACCTGCTGATCGTCGGACAGTTTACTGACGTCAGCAGTGTTTCGGCACACGTCTCGGCAGTGTCCACCGGGTCACAGATCATGCTGACCCTGACCAACCTGGTGGCAAGTTTTGCCATGGGGGCGACCATTTTGCTTGGACAGCAGATCGGGCGCGGCCAGGCCAGAAAGGGAGGCGAGACGATCGGAGCCTGCATCATGCTGTTTGCCTGTATCGGTATTGTGTTCACGATTCTGTGTGTGTCGGGAGCCGGTGTCATCGCTTCGGTCATGCATGCGCCCAGGGAGGCTTTTGAGCTCACAAAAGCCTATGTGCGGATCTGCGGCGGCGGTATGCTGATCATCATTGCCTACAACCTGATCGGCAGTATCTTCCGCGGGATCGGAGACTCCGTCACGCCGCTGATCACGGTGGCTATCGCCTGTGTTTTCAATATAGCGGGGGACCTGGTGCTGGTCGCCGGATTCCACCTGGGAACGATCGGGGCGGCATTTGCCACTGTCGGGGCGCAGGCGGTCAGTGTCGTGATCTCCCTGCTGCTGATGAGAAGGAGAACACTGCCTTTTACCCTGGAAAGAGAACATATCCGTTTTCACCGGGAACTCATGGGACGTATCACCAGGCTGGGACTTCCCATTGCGACTCAGGATTTTCTGGTAGGCATTTCCTTCCTGATTATACAGGCAATCGTCAATTCCCTGGGCGTCATTCCCTCCGCGGGAATTGGAGTCGCGGAGAAGGTGTGCGCCTTCATCATGCTGGTGCCCATGGCCTTTATGCAGTCCATGTCCGCCTTTGTGGCACAGAATGCCGGTGCCGGCCGCTTTGACCGGGCAGAGAGGGCGCTCAGATACGGAATCCTGCTGTCCCTGGCCGTCGGCACAGTCATGTTCTGGCTGTCCTTTTTCCACGGCGTTGCCCTGGCATCCCTGTTCGCCAAGGACATGGAGGTGGCAGTGGCAGGAGCGGACTACCTGAAAGCTTACGCCATCGACTGCATGCTGACCCCCATTTTCTTCTGCTTCATAGGATTCTATAACGGAATCGGCATGACCCGCTTTGTCATGATGCAGGGCATCGTCAGCGCCTTCTGCGTGCGTGTGCCCGTCTCTTTCCTGATGAGTAAGCGCGTCCCGGTCTCGCTGTTTCACATCGGACTTGCGACTCCTTTCTCCTCCGCCCTGCAGATCGTCATGTGCCTGGTGTGTATGGCTTATGTAAAAAACCGCATCCGCAAAAACGGCTCCTTATGGAAGGAATAAATCAAAACGATCGCATGGCGGCAGTCAGATCGGCAGCAGGAAAATACGAGAAGGCAAGATAAAGCGAGATGAAGCCGGGGAACAATAAAGCAAAGCCGGAGAACATCAGCGAAAAAAAGAGAAAGAAGAAGTAATCATGGCAGATTATATCAGAACATACAGCGGGGTACAGTTTTATCCGACCGAGCCTGATCCCGGGGAATTCCGTATAGAAGATATCGCGCACGCGCTGTCCCTCATCTGCAGGGGAAACGGCCACGTGCGCTCTTTCTGGTCGGTCGGTGAGCACTGTATCTGCTGCGCCAAAGAGGCGCAGGCGCGCGGACTGGGCAAAAGGATGGCTCTGGCCTGCCTTCTGCACGACGCCGGCGAGTGCTACCTCTCAGACATTCCCCGTCCTTTTAAGAAATCTCTCCCGCAATATCGGGAGAGGGAAGACCGCATGCTGGATATGATCTTTGAAAAATTTCTGGGCAGCAAGCTGACCGAAGAGGAGCAAAAAGACCTGAAGAAGATTGATGACGACCTGCTCTGGTATGATCTTGAGATTCTGCTGGGTGAGCCTATGTCGGAGCCGGAGCCGGATGTCCACGCCAAGCCGGACTACACGGTGCGCCCGTTTGAGGATGTGGAGCGCGAATATCTGGAACTTTTCCGGCAGCTGTCGGACGGTGTCTGATGATTCGGCAGGAGGTGTCTGCCGAGCCGGCAAAAGGTGTCAGCTGACCCTGTAAAAGAGGGGAAGGCAAATGTCAGGATTTTTTTACACGAAAAGGGCTGTGATGCTTCAATGCGAAAGCGTCACAGCCCTTTATGGCGTGCTTATTAACTTATTCCCGTTAACTTATTTATCATGAATTCTGCTATGATTTCTACAATGATTTCTACTATGAATTCAGGCTGATGCACCGGAAACCAGTCCGGATCAGACAGACTCAGTCACAGTCACAGCGTGGATGCGATGCAATACCCCTCTGCCGGGCAGTATGTTTTGGAATATGGAAAAATACTGCTATCTGATGCGAGCAGGAGTTTTACAGCTGTACTGCGACGTCCAGAGCGACATCCATCATGTTGGTGAAATTGTGCTGGCGCTCTTGTGCACTTGTCGATTCTCCGGTCACCAGAGAATCGGATACGGTGAAGATACCGAGGGCTTTTACCTCATGCCCTGCTCCTGCGTCTCCGTATGCGTAAGTGGCTCTTGCCGCGTTGCAGTAGAGAGCATAGGTCTCCATTTCCACGGCGAGGCATCCCACCTGCGCCCACTTTTTCCAGAGCGGCTGTTCTTTGTAAAAAATGTCGGTCGAGAAAACGTTGCCGACATCAAAGGCATATCCGCGCTCCTCAGCGGCAAGAACGGCTCTGCGCAGCAGGTCAAAGGAAGAAATCGCGGAGAAGCTTCCCTGAAGTCCGTATTGATAAGCATAGCTGGAATCAGTGCATGCGCCCTGGGCCATGATAATGTCCCCGATTTTGACATCGGGAGTAATGGCTCCGCAGGAACCGATCCGGATCAGATTTCTGACATCGTAAAAATGGATCAGCTCATGGGTGTAGAGGCCTATGGACGGTATGCCCATGCCGGTTCCCATGACCGAGACTTTTTTCCCTTTGTAAGTTCCGGTGTATCCGAACATATTGCGGATCGTGTTAAAACAAACCGGATTTTCCAGATAAGTTTCCGCAACGACCTTGGCGCGGAGGGGATCTCCGGGAAGAAGGACTGTCTGGGCTATATCTCCCGGAACAGCAGCAATATGAGGGGTTGACATATAGAATCCTCCTTTCAGTTTCATGTCTCCGGACATAAATGGACTTTCCGGATTCTGAATTGCTAAGTGTATCTGATTGGACGTGAGAATCACCATCAATTTCTGGACGTGAGAATCACCATCAATTCCTGTGTGTGAAAATCACCATCAATTTCTGGATGTGAGAATCAACAGAATCAAATTGTGGTCTGTGCTCTGCCCGGAAAAAGAAGCAGAGAGTATCTTCAGGTTATCGGCAGCGGTTTTCCGACACACAATCAGCGGCTGAATACAGACAATCGGATTCAGCTGTCTGTCCTAAATTATACCACAAGTGCAGTCGGCAGGGTTGATGTACTTTCCGCTTCCGGCACGGTTCCGGCACATAAGACATATTGCTGTTCAGGGTTTTGAAAAGGACTTTAGAAAATATTTTGGGAATATTTTGAAAGACTAGCCAGCGCATTCTTGTGACTTCAGTCATGAGTTAGCTGGCTTTTGCTTCCCCATATAAGGGAGTGTTCGAACTGCCGTGACCGGCTGTCAATTTTTCTCTGGAAGGATCCCGGAAT
>Ga0256407_10012820_pt1 | contig 11329 bp, 10 predicted proteins | sample RumenRJG_04DNA_FD_193489 | JGI IMG/M metagenome (GOLD analysis project Ga0256407, IMG submission 193489) | Bovine rumen microbial communities from Lethbridge, Alberta, Canada - RJG_04 | ecosystem: Host-associated > Mammals > Digestive system > Stomach > Rumen | place: Canada: Alberta... | reverse complement strand
TCCCCCATTCGGAAATCCACGGATATAGCGGATATTTGCTCCTCCCCGTGGCTTATCGCAGCTTGTCACGTCCTTCTTCGGCTCCTGATGCCAAGGCATTCCCCTTGCGCTCTTTCCAGCTTGACCGTCGTCGGCGCGGACTCCGTATCGCTCGCGACCGCGCAAGCGCGATCTCTCACTCGCTCCGTCGCGCCTCCTCTTCCTCGCACAAACGCTTCGCTGGTTTGCGCTCGGAGTTGGGAACGGGGGGAACATTTTGGATGTCCTTACCAACGTGTCATTAGAGATTTTGGTTCTCTAAAGAATTATGCAGGCAATTTCACGGAAGATTCTTCATCTCGAAATTGTTACCCTCACCTTTTACGGTGTTGTCCACAATTAAAACTAAAACCTTCTGTTGCCTTGCTTATCACTTTTCTTCTCATTGTTCAGTTTTCAAGGTACGGCGCGAACCCGCTTGCGCTGGGCTTCGCTCGGATTGCGGGGGTTCCGGTTTCGTTTGAAACCAGATTGAAATATTCAATCGCTTGAATATTTCAATCCGTCTTCAACGGTCTTGGTGGGCCTGAGTGGGCTCGAACCACCGACCTTACGATTATCAGTCGTACGCTCTAGCCAGCTGAGCTACAAGCCCTTATTTCGCGTCCCCACAAAATCTCAAACCAGCGTAGCGTTTGTGATTTTGAAAGGAGGGGCAACGCAGCGATACGCAGTTTTCGCCATCAGGCGGAAACGGAGCGAGCGCAGTTTGACCCGACGTGGTGGAGATAGTCGGGTTCGAACCGGCGACCTCCTGCTTGCAAGGCAGGCGCTCTCCCAGCTGAGCTATATCCCCTTCTATCTTCTGTCCCTTTCAGGGCGGGTACCCTCTAAATTAAACAACGAAGAGAGTTTCAAGACCCCAGCTGACCTTAGGATGTTACAACGCTTTTTGCGGCGTTGTGGTCTCCTTAGAAAGGAGGTGATCCAGCCGCTCGTTCTCGAACGGCTACCTTGTTACGACTTCACCCCAATTATCGAACCCACCTTCGGCCGCGCCCTCCTTGCGGTTAGGCTACGGACTTCGGGTGTTCCCGACTCTCATGGTGTGACGGGCGGTGTGTACAAGGCCCGGGAACGTATTCACCGCGACATGCTGATCCGCGATTACTAGCGATTCCGACTTCACGCAGGCGGGTTGCAGCCTGCGATCCGAACTGGGACGGCTTTTAGGGGTTTGCTCTGCCTCGCGGCTTTGCCTCCCTCTGTTGACCGCCATTGTATTACGTGTGTAGCCCAGGATATAAGGGGCATGATGATTTGACGTCGTCCCCACCTTCCTCCGTTTTGTCAACGGCAGTCTCGCTAGAGTGCTCTTGCGTAGCAACTAACAATAGGGGTTGCGCTCGTTGCGGGACTTAACCCAACATCTCACGACACGAGCTGACGACAACCATGCACCACCTGTCTCCGCTTTCCCCGAAGGGCACCTTATGCATCTCTGCTTCGTTAGCGGGATGTCAAACCCTGGTAAGGTTCTTCGCGTTGCTTCGAATTAAACCACATAATCCACCGCTTGTGCGGGCCCCCGTCAATTCCTTTGAGTTTCAACCTTGCGATCGTACTCCCCAGGTGGGATACTTATTGCGTTAGCGCCGGCACGCAGGGGGTCAGTCCCCGCACACCTAGTATCCATCGTTTACAGTGTGGACTACCAGGGTATCTAATCCTGTTTGCTCCCCACACTTTCGCGCCTCACCGTCAGTTGCCGTCCAGCAATCCGCCTTCGCCACTGGTGTTCCTCCTAATATCTACGCATTTCACCGCTACACTAGGAATTCCGATTGCCCCTCCGGTACTCAAGATCTACAGTTTCAAATGCAGTTCATGGGTTGAGCCCATGGATTTCACATCTGACTTGCAGACCCGGCTGCACGCCCTTTACACCCAGTAAATCCGGACAACGCTTGCCACCTACGTATTACCGCGGCTGCTGGCACGTAGTTAGCCGTGGCTTATTCTAGAGGTACCGTCTTCTGCTCTTCCCTCTTAAAAGAAGTTTACAACCCGAAAGCCTTCTTCCTTCACGCGGCGTTGCTGGGTCAGGCTTGCGCCCATTGCCCAATATTCCCCACTGCTGCCTCCCGTAGGAGTCTGGGCCGTATCTCAGTCCCAATGTGGCCGTTCAACCTCTCAGTCCGGCTACTGATCGTCGCCTTGGTGAGCCGTTACCCCACCAACCAGCTAATCAGACGCGAGGCCATCTCAGAGCGATAAATCTTTGGCACAAAAGGGATGTCCCCTCCGTGCATCATGCGGTATTAGCAGCCGTTTCCAGCTGTTGTCCCCCTCTCCAAGGCAGGTTCCTCACGCGTTACTCACCCGTCCGCCACTTTCCACACCTTCCGTTGTCCGAAAACTCCTTCCGGTGCTTCTCGTTCGACTTGCATGTGTTAAGCACGCCGCCAGCGTTCGTCCTGAGCCAGGATCAAACTCTCAATAAAATCGTATCTTAACGGCCAAAGCCGCTAAAATCTTTTATCGAGCTATTTGTCATAGCTTCATTTGCCTGCGCACACGGGTAATTGACTTAACCCCGTGCCGCAAGCTTTCTTTTCGACGCGATCTCTCGCATCGCTTTCTGGTGCTTGTCTGTTCTTCGTTGTTTAATTTACAAGGTACTCGCTCCACGTGCGGAACAGTTGATACTATACTCTCGAGTTTTCCAAAAGTCAAGCCTTTTTTTCACAGTTTTCAAAAAAATTTTTCAGCGTTTTGGTGCAGACAAACCAGGGAAGATATGCTATTATAATAGGAAGACTTTTCGGGAGGTGAGCGCATGCTGTTTCGCAGGCTGGACGCGACGTTCGGCAAGCTGGAGCGCCGTACGCTCGCCTTCTCTCCCGGGCTCAACGTCATCGAAGCCCCGAACGAGGCCGGCAAGTCGACGCTCACGGCGCTGCTGCGCGTGATGCTCTACGGCCTGTCCACGCGGGAGCGCGGCGCGCTGGCCGACAAAAACCGCTTCACGCCCTGGTCGGGCGCGCCGATGCAGGGCTCGCTGGAGCTGAATACCGAAGCATTCGGCGACGTCACGATCCGGCGCGATACGGCGCGGGCCAACGCGCCGATGGGCCGGTTTTCCGCGACCTACACCGGCATCGGCGAGGAGGTCGCGGCGCTGACCGCCGCCGACTGCGGCGAAACGCTGCTGGGCGTTTCCCGCGAGGTGTATGAGCGCAGCGCGTTCATCCGGCAAAGCGGCCTCGCCGTGGATTCGGACGCGGAGCTGGAGCGGCGCATCGCCGCGCTGGTCGGCACCGGCGAGGAGGGCTCTTCCTACACGGAAGCCGCCGCCGCGCTCAAAAAGCAGCTCAACGCGCGCAGGGCCAACGCCCGCAGCGGAACGATCCCGACGCTGGAGCGCGAGATCGAAGCCGACGAGGCGGCGCTCCGCGAGCTGCGCGCGCTGCGGGTCGATCAGGCCGCTGCCGAGGCGGAGCTGGCCGAGCTGCGGGAAGCCGAGCGGCGCATCCGCGCCGAGCTTGCCATCCACGAGCAGGCCGACCGGCAAAAGCAATACCTCGACCGCGAGCAGGCCAAGCATGACGCGGAAGCCGCCGAGCGCGAGGCGCGGGTCTTCCGCAAAACGCTCGCCGACACCGGCGTACCGCCCCGCGAGGTGCTCGAAGAGAGCAAAATCCGCCTGCACACGGCGGCGGAGCAGGGGCGGGAGCTGAAGGCCGCCGAAGACGCGCAGCAGGAGGCGGAGACCGCCCTGCACGCGTTTGACGACGCGAAGAAGCCCTATGCGCTGCCGGAAGCGCTCTTTTTGGGCGGCTTCCTCGTCTGCCTCGCGGCGTTCCTCGGCATTCTCGCGCTCCGCTCCCGCGCGGCGTACTGGCTGCTTCCGATCGCCGCGGTTTTGGCGGTCCTGTTCCTCCTTTTCGACCGGAACCGCCGCAAGGCGGCGCGGCAGCGCGGCGAGCTGGAGACCGCGCTGCGTGAAGCGGAAGCCCTTCGCAGGGAGCGCAAGCGCGAGTACGATAAAGTGCTTTCCCTTGTGTATGCGGTCGTGCCTGCCGGCGACATTTCCGGCGCGAATACTTACGTCTATGAAAATCTCGCGCGCTATGATATGCTGGCGCAGCGGGAGAGCGAGGCGCAGAGCAAGCGCAGCAGCTATGAGAACACGCCCAGGCCGGAGATTGCCGACCTGCCCGCGGCGCCCATCGCGCGTCCCGCGCAGTCGCCGGAGTCGCTGCGCGGCGAGCTGGAGCGCACGCTTGCGCGGCGCGCGGAGGCGCAGAGCCGCGCCGACCGGGCCGCCGGACAGCTGCAGGGCCTGGGCGATCCGGGCGAGCGGGAGGCGGCCCTCGCGGACAAGCAGGAGCGCTTGACGCGGACGCGTGAGGAGTACGACGCCGTTGCGCTGGCGATGACCGCGCTGGACGAGGCAAACACAGAGCTGCAAAAGCGCTTTTCTCCCGAGCTGGGCAGGCGCGCCGCCGAGTACTTCGGCGCACTGACCGGCGGGAAGTATGACGCCGTGCTGCTCGACCGCACGTTCCGCGCGCTGGCGACGGAGACGGGAGACAGCGCCGCGCGCGACGTGGCGCTTTTGAGCCGCGGCGCCGCCGACCAGCTGTATCTGGCGGTGCGTCTCGCCATCTGCGACATGGTGCTGCCGGAGGACAGGCACATCCCGCTCGTTCTGGACGACGCGTTTACCAGCTTCGACGATACGCGCTGCGAATCGTCGCTCGAGCTGCTGCTCCGCATCGCGCAGACGCGGCAGGTGCTTCTGCTTTCCTGCCAGCACCGCGAGGCGGCCTTTCTCAAGGGGCGCGCGAATGTGACATTGCTTTCATTATAATAAAAGGAGAACACCCATGAGCGAAACGACCATCGAAAACTGCAACAGCAACTGCGCCGCCTGCGGCGAGAACTGCGCGTCCCGCACCGCGCCGCAGTCGTTCCTGAAGGAGCATCACCCCGACGCGGTCGTGCGCCGCGTGTACGGCGTGGTGTCCGGCAAGGGCGGCGTCGGCAAGAGCATGGTGACAAGCCAGCTCGCCGTACTGCTGCGCCGCCGCGGCTACGCCGTCGGCATCATGGACGCGGACGTGACCGGCCCGTCCATCCCGCAGGCCTTCGGCATCCACGAAAAGGCCGTCGGCACCGAAAACGCACTGCTGCCCTGCGTCAGCGAGAGCGGCGTGCAGGTCATGTCCATCAACGTGCTGCTCGACGACGAGACCGACCCCGTCATCTGGCGCGGCCCAGTCATCGGCGGCGTGGTGCAGCAGTTCTGGACCGACGTCATCTGGGACGTCGACTTCCTGCTCGTCGACATGCCGCCGGGAACCGGCGACGTGTCGCTGAACGTGTTCCAGCAGATCCCGCTGGACGGCATCGTGGTCGTCACCTCGCCGCAGGAGCTGGTGAGCATGGTGGTGGAAAAGGCCGTCAAGATGGCGGAGAAGATGGGCGTGCCCATCGTCGGTCTCGTGGAGAACATGAGCTGCGTCGCCTGTCCCGACTGCGGGAAGAAGATCCCGCTGTTCGGCGAGGGCAAGACGCTGGAGGCGGCAAAGAAGCACGGTCTCGCGCTGCTCGCCCAAATGCCCATCGATCCGCAGCTCGCGAAGCTCGTTGACGAGGGCCGCATCGAGGATATGAAGAGCGACGCGCTGGAGCCGGTCGTCGACGTGATGATCGGGCCGCAGGAGTGAGGTGACAGGATGTTTGAACAGGTAAAAGGGATCATCGAGAAGTACACCGAGGTGGAGACCATCACGCCGGAGTCCGAGCTGGGCGCCGATCTGGGGCTGTCGTCCTTCGATCTGGTCGCCGTCGTGGCCGATTTTGAGGACACGTTCGGTCTGGAGGTACCGGACCGCGACCTCGTCTCCTTCGTCACCGTGCAGGATATCCTCGACTACATCCAGGCGCATCAGGCGTAACGCGGCGGCAAAGCCGAATACACAATGAAAAAGCGGGAGAGCGCCCACCGGCGTTCTCCCGCTTCGTTTTGCGTTATCGGAAGCTCTTGGCCCAGTTGATCAGCGAATTCTGCCAGACGTTTTCCCGGACCTCCTTGCGCATCTGGTCGGTGACCGGCCCGTTCTTCGCCATCTTCGCCAGAATCACCGCCTGCAGCTGCTCCACGGTCATCTGCTCATAAGGGACGTCCGGGATCTCGACCGGCTCCTCCGAAGCGCTCGCTTTCGGAGCGGCCGCAGCGGCGCGCGGCGCATCCTGCGGCTTTTTTTCGACCGGCTCCGGTTTCGGGGCGGCCGTCTGCGTCGGCTTCTCCGGCTTTGCCGGCGCCGGAGGCTCCGGCGTCTTGGGCACGGCGAAGTCCGCGGCCTTTACGGCGGGCGCGGCGTCCGTTTTGCCTTCCCCGTTCACCGGCGCGAAAACGTCGCCGCCGCAGGCGCTCAGCCGGATGTTCAGCCGCCCGCCGGAGGTCTCCACGCGCTCGCCGCCGAGCAGGCCGACGTAGGCGGGCGCGCTCGCTTCCACGCTGATGCGGGCTTCGTTTTCGTCGTTGTTCACGGCAACGATGAGGCTGCCGCGGGCAAAGGCGTACTGCCGGTTGGTGAGGCAGAGCTCCCGGTAGTCGCCCCACGCCAGCTCCTGCCGATGCTCGCCGTGAAGCTTGCCCAGCGCGCAGATCAGCCGCGTGCAGGGATTGTTCTCATAATCGTCCGTATGGTCTTTCAGCTCGACGGCGGGGCGCAGAGAGTCGTCGGAATGGCGTTCTTTTCTGCCCTCGATACCGAATTCGCTGCCGTAGTAGATCGAGGGGACGCCGGGCAGCGTGTAGAGCAGGATGTGGACCGGCAGATAGTGCGCCTTGTTCGTCAGCTTGGTGCTGATGCGCTCCACGTCGTGGTTGTCCACGAAGTTGTAGAGCTTGACGTCCGCGGGCAGCATGCCGTTGGTGCGGCGGACGGTGTGCGCGATCTCAAAATAATTGTGGTCGTTGTGCCCGCTGTAAAGCCCCTTGTGCAGCGTGTAGTTCGTGACGCTGTGGAGCGTGTGCGCGTTGGCCCAGCGGGAGTAGTCGCCGTGGATGACCTCGCCCATCAGCCAGAAGTCCGGCTTCACCTCGTCCGCGGTCCGGCGCAGCGCCTTCATGAAGTCAAAGTCCAGCACGTCCGCGGCGTCGAGGCGGATGCCGTCGACGTCGAACTCGCTGACCCAGAAACGGATCACGTCGCAGATGTAGTCGCGCACGGCGGGATTGCGCTGGTTGAGCTTGACCAGCAGGTTGTAGCCGCCCCAGTTGTCGTAGGAAAAGCCGTCGTTGTACTCGTTGTTGCCCCGGAAGTTGACGTTGCAGTACCAGTCGCGGTACGCCGAGCCTTCGCGATTCGCCTGAATGTCCCGGAACGCGAAGAAATCGCGGCCCGTGTGGTTGAACACGCCGTCAAAGATGACCTTGAGGCCCGCTTCGTGGCAGGCGCGGACAAACGCCGTCAAGTCCTCGTTCGTACCCAGCCGTGAATCCAGCTTCTTATAGTCCGTCGTCTCATAGCCGTGGCCCACCGATTCAAAGAGCGGTCCGATATAGAGCGCGGTGACGCCCAGCTTCCGGAGATGATCGATCCACGGCAGCAGCGTGTTCAGCCGATGCACCGGCTCGCCGTAGTCGTTCTGTTTGGGCGCGCCGGCGAGTCCCAGCGGGTAGATATGGTAAAAGACCGCTTCATCGTACCATGCCATCGAGAGTTCCTCCTTCGCGTGTTGCCTGCGGCGGGCGTCCATGCGCTCCCGCGCGGTTCATCACTTGCCCGAGGCGGTGATTTTTGCCGTGCCGATCGCGCCGTGGTTGTTGTAGTACACCGTGTATTCGCCGTCCGCCGCCTCAAAGTCAAGGCTGCCGCTCCCCGAAAGATCGCTCTTGCCGAAGACCTCTCCGGCCGAGGGCAGGTTTTCCAGATCCGCGTTCCGGAAAACGTCAAGGCCGTCGCTGCCTTCATGGAAGGCAAGGTCAAAGCTTCCCGCGGTGAGCGCATACTCCAGATGGATATGCTCGCCGGCGCCGACGGTGAGCTTTCCGGAGCCGGAAACAAACTCTTTGCCGGTCTTGGCGTTCACGATCACCGTGTTCCGGTCGGGAAGCGTCGTGACGCCGATGATGTCGGTGCCGCGGTTGTGCAGACGCACCCCCACATAGACCGCCGCGACCGCGAAAAGCAGCGCCGCGGCAAGTATGATCATCGTTTTCTTCTTCATTTCATTGACCTCCGTTGGAAAAATGCTTGAATCGTCCCGGGCGCCGCTCGCCCGGACGTCTCAGTACAGTACGCTCCGCTTAATTGTTGGACGACGAGACGGACGACGACGCGGACGCGTTCGACCGGTCGCGGATCATGTGCTGGAGCGTGATCAGGATCGCGACCACGATCTTCTCATGCTCCGGCTGATAGATGTCGATGCAGTATTTGTCGTGCAGCGAGAGCATCTTCTGCGAGATCACGGCGACGATCCGCTTCTGCTCGTCGTAGAGCTCAAAGTTCAAGCCCAGGATGTTGCCCCGCAGCTGCCAGTCGAGCCCGACGATGTTCGTCACGTCCTTGATGAGGTGGAACAGCTCGTTGGAGAGCTCGAACTGCGTGCCGTCCGCCATCGTGATGAAGTGCCGCTCGTGGAACGAGAAAAGCTTCTTCTCAATGTGCGCCACCGGCTCGTCCGCGGCGTCGAACACGTCCGTCTTGTCGCGCAGCGAAACCACCTTGGACTGTGCGCGGTAAACCACGTTCTCCCGATCGTCCGTGACGCTGATCTCATGGCGGAGCGTCAGCAGCTTGGTGCTGGTGAACAGGGAACGCGCCGGCTCGCCGAAGCGCTCCACATTGTTGACGTTCGCCTGCTCTCCCGCCTCGCGGTAGCGATGGACCCCCGAAAAAACTCCCATATCAAATACCTCCTCATTTCTGCGTCATGCTGTGTGCGTTTCCCTGCCTGCGGGCAGCTCGTTTTCTCCGTGTCACTTCAGATAATCGTTGATCTGGATGGTTCCCTCGTCCTCTTCGATATCGAGCGTCGGAACGTACGTGGTCATCCTCGTCGTTCCGTCGGCTTTATTGACGTAGAAATACGTCAGCGAGCCGGTGTAGCTGCGGAAGATCACCTGATATTCCGTCTCCGACTCCTCGCCCATCGCGACGTACATCGACTCCGGGTCCTCCTCGGCATAGCTCCAGTCAACCCTTTCATGGCAGTAGTTGTTGACGCCTTCATAGGCCTTCTCCGCCGTGATCCCGCTCTCTGCGGCGCCGGTTTCCGAAGTCTCGGCCGGCTGCGCAGAGGGCGCGGCTTCCGTCTTTGCGCCGCAGCCTTGCAGCGCGGCGCCCAGCGCGAGCGTCGCGAGGATCATACAAAACAGCTTCTTCATCTTTCATGCCTCTATAAATGCCGGTTTCGAATCAGTATAGCACTTTCGGAGCGCATTGTCCATACGCAACGGGCGTTTTGGCCGCTCCGGATGCACACACGCGCCGTCGCAGGTCCGCGCGGGTTGGGTTCGTATCTGATCCCGATCGCGGCGAAGCCGCGGCCTCCAAAAGGAAAACGACGCTTTTTCAGCGTCGTTTTCCTTTTGGAGATTGCGCCCAGTTTTGAGCTTCTGCCCGTTTTTGCGTGTTCCGATCTCAGAGCAGGCAGGTCAAGCCTATCCTCCGCTCGTTTCCTTCTTATCCTTTGCAATACGCCTCGATCGCCGAAGCGGCGAACACTGCTGTTCCCTCGCCGCCGGAACGGTCGATGTTTGCGGTCATGTCCCCGCCGCCGGCATACATCTGTCCGAGGCCGCGCAGGATATCATCCGTGCAGGTGTAATAGTGTTCGCTGATGAAGTCCCGCAATCTTTTCACCAGCGCCTGCGCGTCGTCAGATGCGGGGGATTCCGTTCGGATTTTGCCGAACTCGGCGAAAATGTCCATCATCCGGCCAACCAGCAGACGGTTTTCCTCATCGCTTCTGCCCCCGGACCGTTTCTCGTACTCCCGATACGCCGCCGTAGCGCCCCATCTGGCTTTTGCCTGTGCGGCGTACTCGTCCAGCTTTTTTGTGTCGAACGCTTCGAAACTCATGGATCTCACTCCTGTCGTTTGTATTTCGCGAGCAAGGTCGATCAGGTTTTCAATATGCTCCTTCTTCAGCATCAGAAGCTCGATTTGCTGTTCCAGCGCTTTGCTTCTGTCGAAGTTTGGGCTGTTCACGATTTCCTTGACATCCTTGAGCGGAAATTCCAGCTCACGAAACAGCAGAATTTGCTGCAAGCGTTCCAGGCAGGTGTCGTCATATAGCCGGTAGCCTGATTCGGTGTATTTCGCCGGCGGCAGAAGGCCAATCTTGTCGTAATAATGCAGGGCGCGGATGCTCACTCCTGTCAGCTTGCTCACTTCATGGACTGTCTTCATAAGCGGTTTCCTCCTCTCGCGTGACTAGAGCATAAACTATAACGCAACGTCGGAGTCAAGAGCTTTTTTCAGGATCTCAGTTTTTGAACAACCTGCTCTTCGTTTGAAAGCTTTCCGGCTTCCGCGGCAATCTTTTTGAGGGCAGAAAAGCCCGGAAATGCTGATCTCCCCGGCGTTTCCGCCGAGGAGATCAAAAGTGTGTTGCACACCTGGAGATACTGGTCACTTTAGATGCCAGCATTCTCACAAGGTTTTCCCCTACAAACGCGCAAATTTTCCGGCATTCGACGCAGGAGTCGAGCAGAGAGCCATACTCGCCGACTCGCTCCGCTCACATAGGCGAATGCCCTGTATCTCGTAAAGTCAAGCTGCCCTTTCACAGTGATTTACTCTCGTGCCGCTTCGTTAAGTACGCCAGCAATCCGCGGCAGCCTTCCTCGATGTCGCGCCAAGCAGCCTCGAAATCCCGCGTATACCAAGGGTCTGCCACATCGCGGGGACAATCGGTGTAATCCATCAGGAGGTGTATCTTGCCCTCGGGGTCGTCGAGACCGATACGGCGCATATCGTAAAGGTTCTCCTGATCCATACCGATGATCAGATCGTACCGCTGATAGTCGGGGTATCGCATCTGCCGCGCTGTCTTGCCCTCGCAGCTGATTCCGTGTTCGGCGAGCTTCCTCCGTGCCGGAGAATAGACCGGGTTGCCGATCTCCTCGGCCGTGGTTGCCGCGGACGCGATGTGGATCTGCTTGCTGAGTCCCGCTTTCTCCACCATATCCTTCATGACAAATTCATTCATAATCGAGCCTCCATTTGTGAAGTTCATGCAGATCAGTGAACGCAAATACTAGATCACACTCCGACATGCTCTTATTTATGCGATGAACCCTTTTTTCCATTCTTGCTTTTAT
>Ga0256407_10012818_pt1 | contig 11331 bp, 8 predicted proteins | sample RumenRJG_04DNA_FD_193489 | JGI IMG/M metagenome (GOLD analysis project Ga0256407, IMG submission 193489) | Bovine rumen microbial communities from Lethbridge, Alberta, Canada - RJG_04 | ecosystem: Host-associated > Mammals > Digestive system > Stomach > Rumen | place: Canada: Alberta | collected... | reverse complement strand
GTTCATTTTCTGTTAGGATAGGCGGAATTGCCGCACCTGTCAAGTGCGGCAATTCGCCGTTATAAGTCTTATAAATACTTATAAGACTTAACATATTTTGAAAAATATGAGTTTGTATTTTTAATCACAATTTTTTTAGTGAATTTGTTCAGAATATAAGCAGATTTTTTGATGATTGAAAAAAATGAGAATCACAAATATTTGATACAATCTTTGTTTCAAAATTCCTTGCTTCGCGTTTCAAAATTCCTTGCTTCGCGTTTCAAAATTCCTTGCTTCGCGTTTCAAAATTCCTGTCGTTAATTTTCACAAATATTAAGAAATAGGCAAAAATATCGTTATGATTTTGTTGAGAAAGCAAAAAATACAGCGGCTCATATCTGTTGCCGCTGCATCAATTTTAATTCTTTTTAGGTAATTTGATTATAATTTCGTTATCTGTCAGTTCATATCCGTTTATCCATTTGATCTTTTTGTAACGGTCAAGCACTTTGGTTAGCTTTTCAGGAAGTCTGTGCCTTTTAAGTCTTGTATCGATTTCACATTTCTTGTATATGGCTTGTAGCAGAATTTTTTTTGAAGTGTTGTTGTCGTGCTTCATTTGTATAATTCTTCTGGTTAGATAGGTTAAAAGCTGTAAATTGCTCTCGGATTTGTCTATTGCAGATTCTTCCAATACCTCAAAGGGAATGGTTGTTATCTGTCCTCTTTCTTCTGCAACGGTGAAAAGGTCTGGAATTTCTATTATTTCAATAGCAGTTACTTCATTTTTGCCCGATTTGGCGGTTACAACTTTAGCTGCTAACAAGGGCGTGTTAATGGAGATTTCAGGATAGTTATACAATTTTCGTTCATTCTCGTTGTCTATGAATACCCTTGCACGAATGATTGTGTTTATACTCTCCATAATTCTGTCTTTTTCGGTTTTCCCCATTGTGCTTTCATAGCCCATCCATTTGTAAATCTGTGACGGTGTAATTATCTTATAACCATTCAATATTAAATTTACGCAGGAATTCCATACCTGTTGATCATATATGGACAACTCACGGCTTATTTTGATACCGTCCCCAAGCTCGTCAAAGTTCAACATCATCAACGTGTATGCTGTCTTTCCTTTGCGGTTATCTTTTTCACTTGCCATATTGATAGCCTTTTCTATACCGATTGGAAATTCGCCACTAAAAAGGGTGTCAACGAGTTTGTATGTAGGAAGAATGTATTTTTCTGGTGTTGGTGCTCGTTTCACTCTTGGCAATTCTTTAAGTGTTTTTTTACCGTCTTTACTGTCAGACGGCATTTCATACCACTCCGTTACCTTTTGTTCAATAAGATTGATGACTTCCAAATTGTCAATCCTGTAATAATCATAAGCGGATATTTGAGAAAATAATATTTCATTTTGGATTATATTAAAACAGTTTGAATAGTTGGGTGTGTAAAACTCTTTCAAACGATCTAAACCTTTTTTTGCGTTTTCGTTTTTCGGGTTGAATTTCTCAAATTCCCTTATCTTTGCCCTCATTAGTTCTTCAATATCTTCTTTTGTTAGTGCTGTCAATATTTCTTGTACATCTGACAAAATAGCTTGTCTTACTGTTTCTTTATCTTTTTCAGAGAGTTTTAGTGTATGTGTTAAACCGTCTGGAATATCCTCGTGGGTATAAGTCATATTTATGTTTTTTCCAAATGAGTGGACATATTCTTCATTAGCCCACATTTCCATTAGTTCAAGTTCCATTTTTGCTTCTTCGTCTACGTTTGTTATTTGATTTCTGTATTCCTCAGAAAAAGGCACTTTTTTAATAATCATAGTTGCTGCTCCTCTGTTTAGTCCATGTTAAGTTGATCATATTTTATCAGGTTTTTCAAATCTTCAAGAAGTTCATAATATCCCATTTTATACCCCTGTTTAAATGCGTTGTCATATATTGTCATGTATGCGTAATCGAAATTACTGTTTTCACGGATTTCTTTCGGCAAATGCTTTTCAAAAAGTTTATCTATTTTTCTTGTTGTCTTTTCGTAACCCTCGTTCAGAGTGTCAACGCCTAATGTATCAACGTCAAGAATGCTTTCACGATTTTCCAAAACCGCCAAAATAGCAGCTTTCAAATTTTCATATGTTTTGCCGCTGTCCCCGACAGTTTCAACAGGCTCTTTGTCTTTCGGCTCTGTCGGTTCTCCCGATACTAATTTTCTTACATCGGTAGCGTTGATATAATAATTTCTGCTGACTTTGACGGCTTTTAATTTGCCTTGATTTATCCAACGTCTGACAGACTGAAAATGTACTCCGACAGTTTCCGCAACCTCGAAAATAGTATAATATTTTTGTCCCTCTATAATCTTCATTTCTGCACCTCATTTTATTAAAATTTCGTCAATATGCTCTTTCATATTTTTTGTGAACGATACTACAAAAAATTGCTTGTTTTTGGAGTTCGCAAGTACAGATTTTGTCCGAACAATGTCCGTACAAAATCGCTTTCGGGTGAAGTTTTCCCCACTCCACTCAAATCGCTTTATGCTCACCAAAAGAAGAAAAAATGTATTGTTTAGGTTTCCATTATATCAAATGCCGCTGCATATGTCAATCAATTTTGTAGTTTTTTGTTAATTTTTGAAATAGAAATACAGCGGCTTTAAACATTGCTTTCAGAATGCGTTGTAACGGCTCTACAATGCCGCTGTATGCGTTTTTCGGGCATAAGTAGTATAATTTCCCCCCCACACAAAACACTCTCAAAATAGCCCTATTTCGTGAATGTCTGAACGGAATATCCAACAAGGATAGACATAGGCAGCAGCTCTTGACGTTCCTGCCCTGTTCCGATACATCAAGGCTCTTTCGGCTGTCCTTGTCTGTCCGAATTGATACCGATACCGACGCCGACACAGGCTTTTTCATCGGCTTGTTGGTGCTGCTGTCGGTCTGATTGTGGCAACTTGCTTTGATGTTTCTTTACTCTCTTTTTTGTGTATTACAGAAATTACATTGTATTACAACGTATTACATACACACTTTTTATTTATCCTTTGTTTTTTCTCTCTTTCGGAGTATCTTTTTTATAATCAATTAATGTATTACACCAAATTACACGGTATTACATAGTATTACATCATATATTGCACTTTCAATCCTAAATTTATATATCAGCCTGTTTTGATACTTGAAGTATTGAAAATGCCGTTCTTGTATCAATTTTGTATCAATATAACCAACGTAAATAAGGACATAAAAATAACCTCCATCTAATTAAATACAAAACAAGCCACTCGAAAATTTTGTTTTTCGGGTGGCTTGTAATACTATTTTGAATAGCTTTATTTTAATACTCAGGAATTTTTCGATTCCTTATGCGGTAAGCAAATAGTTTTCTGCTTTCAGTTGCATGGTATTGATTTCATCACGATTGATAGCATTTGTTTCATCTTTATTTTCGGACTGCAAAACAAGCTTTACTTTGCACATATTGTAAAGGAGTCCTACAAGATAGTATGTATTTTCTACCAGAAGCTTTGCACTGTCTGAAAAATATTTCCAATCGGTCATACTCATGTCTACTATGAGAAATTTCATTTTATCAATATGCTTTTGGTATATGTTGTTCAGTTTGTTGAGTGTAGCATGATATTCTTTAGCACAGGTTTCCAATTCGTCCAGATAGTCACAGATCTTATTGATTTCTTCTTCCGCTTTTTTCATCTGAGACCATGCTTCATCTGCTTTATCCGAAAGCTTGCTTCCTGTAAAATTGAATATGATACCTCCGACAAGCAACCCGACACCAAGAGTTGCACCACCAAGAACTGCGGTTCCCAATGCAATCCCCCCTCCGCCTGCCGCTATTGCTCCTCCTCCCAATGCTGCCAATGTTGCGTTAGTAGCAGCTGCTCCAGACAAAGTAGCGATAGCTGTACCAGTTGAAGCAGTCCCCAATGCCATAACAGCAGCGGTTGTTGCACCTGCTGCTGCAAATCCTCCGGCTGTTCCTGCGGCTGCTCCACTCAAACCTCCTACAAGTACTCCTGCTCCAACAGATACTTTTTTCAATTCTTCGGGGGAATATGTAGGTATTTTCTCACCGTTGGAATCTATATTTTTGAATTCAGGTCTGTTATGTATTTTTTCTATCAGATCTGCAAAAAGAGAAAAACTTTTTATTATTTCAAGTTCCAATGTGCCGAGTTTGTCCATAACTTCTGTTGTCTGTTTGTTTTTGCTTTCAAATTTCTCTACATTCTGCTCATGTCTGTACTGTGCAGATTTCATGGTATCATTAGCCTCTTTCATTTTTACTCCGCCATGAATACCTGCTCCCACTCCGCCTACTGCCGCTATGGCTGCACCTATTCCCAAAATCAATGGTAATGGCATTATAAATCTTCCCTTTCGTAATATTCATTAGCTTTTGACTTCATTTTATTTATTTCTTCATAATTTATTTTGCCCATCTCATTTTCCTTTTCAGGCTGTAAAATTAGTTGTACCTTGCACATATTGTAAAGAAGTCCTACAAGATAGTATGTATTTTCTACCAAAAGTTTTGCACTGTCCGAAAAATAGTTCCAGTCAGTCATACTCATATCTACTATGAGAGATTTCATGTTATCAATATGCTTTTGATATATATTATTCAATTTATTGAGTGTAGAATAATATTCTTCCGTGCAATTAGAAATTTCCTGAAGATAATCACAACTTTTATTTATCTCTTGTTCAGCTTTTTTCATTTGCTCCCATGCTTCATCCGCTTTGTCAGAAAACTTCGCACCTGTAAAATTAAATATTATACCGCCAACAAGTAAACCTATACCGAGCGTTGCACCTCCAAGAACTGCTGTGCCCAATGCAAGACCTCCTCCACCTGCAGCTATTGCACCACCGCCCAGAGTTGCCAGCGATGCGTTGATGGCAGCAGAACCTGCCCCTGCGATTGCGAAACTTCCTGCTGCCCCTGCTATCCCTGCAGCTGCTCCACCAAGACTTCCAAGAATTCCACTAGCTCCTACAGACGCCTTTCTTAACTCTTCTGGAGAATATGTCGGTATATTTTCATTGTTTTGATTTATATTTTTGAATTCAGGTCTGTTATGTATTTTTTCTATAAGCTGTGCAAAAATTGAAAAATTTTTGATGATTTCCAACTCAAATATACCAAGCCTATCTACATTTTCTGTTGTTTTTTCTTCCTGTTTTTTAAGTTTTTCTATGTTTTGCTCGTGCCTGTACTGTGCAGATTTTATAGTATCATTAGCCTCTTTCATTTTGACTCCGCCATGAATACTTGCTCCGACTCCACCTACTGCCGCTATGGCAGCACCTATTCCCAAAATCAACGGTAATGGCATTATCAATCATCCTTTCTTTTTAGCATTTCGCAAATTTGTCTGTTCAGACCATAATATTCTTCAAGGGAAATTTTATCCGAAAAGAATTTTTCATAACATTCATCAATTCTGCAAAGCAGAGGTCTGTTTTCATATATGCTGCATAAATTTCCGTCAAGATAACGACACACACCGTTTCCGCTATCAAGTTCTGTATAAAGCGGTGACATATCAAGATGACGACAGCAACAGCCGCATTTATCACATTCAAACATTATTCAAACACCATACGGGCATTTTTATCTTTCATAAAACTGTCAAAGCTGTCATGTGTTTTTTCCCAGCTCATTGTTATTCCAAGAGAAGCCATAGCATTTTTAAATACAGAATTGAGCACATCTTCTGACATATCTTCTGTAATAGATGCAGCTATGAGATTATAAGTTGATGTTTCTCTTTTGAAAGCTGCAAGGTCTATTTTCATGAGTTCAGCAGCATATTTTTCAAACATCAAAGCCTGTTCCTTGAAATAGGCAACATTTTTATCGATTGTGGGAATTTGGTTCAGCTTATCAACAATTTTATTAATAATAGGGCTTCTGTCAAGAAAATACAGTAATGTACAGCTTACGATACCCGTGCAGAGAGTACCGCAAAATGTTTTTACGATATCGCCTATCACTGGAATAGCCCCTATCGGAGTTTTTCCGATAGCCTCACTTACAAGAGTTCCCAAAACGACACTGGCTCCCGTTGCAAGTATTTTTGTAGCTGCACGAAGTCTTTCACCAAGCGGATAGCCGTCAGGATTGAAAAGCAATATTTTTCCTGCTTCAACAACAGAGGCAAAAGCCTGACGAATTATTTTTACAACATTTTTAGCTGTTGTAAAGAAAATATTGCATATTGTCGTTGCTATGCTTGAAAATACACCCGACAATGCTCCTGTTGCAAATTGAGAAAGAATCTCTTTATATTTTGATTTGGCAGATACAAACCCCTTTTTTACCCCTTCGCCGATAGCTTTGAAAAAATCCCCCATATCCATTTGGAGCCCGGGACGAACATCATATCTTATAAATTCTTCTTTCACCGAAAACCATATTTCCGTAAATACAAGACCGATTGCCTGACGGAGTCCCATTTTCACTCCCAATTTACTAGCAGATGTCGCAACATCTTTTGCAAATTTGGGACTTGTATAGTATGTTCTTGCTATTTTGGATTCATACTCTTTTCTTGCTTGTGCATCTTTTTGACGCATATTATTTTTTTGTTTCTCTGTATATTCGTTACCGTACTGGTCAAGATATTCATTCATGGTGTCCGCTTTTTTGGTGCGGTTTGTATGGGCATTTGTTGGCTGAAGATTTGTAGGATTGTTGGCAAGTTCTTCTCCGCTGAGATCTGCCAAAACTCTACCTGCATCATCGTGTATTTCTTTGGCTGACATTACATGATCAAGATCAACTTTAGAAGAACTATCTAACTTTTCACCTGTATATGCATCAGTCAAAGTGTTATCTTTCTTTTTCTGCCGAATTTCATTTCTCTTTTGTATATAATTACTGTTGCTATGATAACTTCTCGAATCGTATTTTCCACGATTTTCATAATCTTCCTGATTTTGTTTATTTTTATATGTCATTTCCGGATCTTTGCCAATCTGACGCACATTATGTATAGTGTCTACATCTCCTCCATGCTGATCTTTGATGAGAAAATCAAGCCCGAATGATGTAATAAGACTGTAAATGATAACCGTTTCATACTGCGAAAAAATACTTTTAACGACATTTTCTTCTTTTGACGGATAATAATTCTTTGAAACAGAAACTAAATAATCTGACATGGCTATTCCTCCCCACAAATATTTATCTCGAATATATTATCTCATATAATAGATAATATGTCAATAATTTGCAAAACAGTTGATTAAATTTTATTTATTTCAAAAAATTTCCCATATCTGTTTCCAACAAAAAGCGTTTTAACAAAAAAGTCAAAGAATATGGCATGGTTAAAATTTGACGTTAAAACCGATATTTTTATATGTGACATAGGTGTTGCAATGTGTTATATGCGTGTTTCAAGCAACAACTCTCTTCTTCTGCGACCGTGATTTTGTTGTTGAGTATTATTTCGTTTTTTTCTGTTCATAGTAATTGCTTTTAGCGTTATCAAACTTCTTCAACATTGTTTCGTGGCTGACGATATTTTTTTCTGCTGCTATAATCTGTTGGACAAGAACATGGCTTTCTATAAGCGAAGAAAAAATCGGTTAAAATTCCTCAATTGTCACCTTGTTTTTTAGACTGTAATTCTGCCGCAAGATCATAATTCAGATAACTTCTTGTTCTATCCACGCACTTATTACGGATATGTTACACATCTTGATCATAGCGTGCCAATATATGACCGATATCTGCTCTATTGAACTTCTCTATATATGCCATTTGTTCGTTCCTCCTTTACACCATTGCAAATCAGCTTGTGAATGCCTATAACTGCCGATATACAACAAGCCAGCGGCAACTAAACCCCCCGTTCGCAATGGCGTAGCAAGTTATACCATTTTTGCTTAACGGTTCACTGGCGTTTCCCTACAAAAATGGTATAACTTGCAAGGGCTTTCCCCCCTTGACCTCCCTTTTTAGCCAGAAGAAAGGAGAAAATATGCTGCATGGTGAGTGATAACGATTGTGATGTTGCCGTCTGCGACATCAAGGGGAGTGGGGATTTTTCCCCACCAAGCGATTTTGTGTGTACTTCGTATATACAAAATCTATGCTTGCATATCTCTACATAACATCAAAATTTATGATACTCCGAAAATTCTTTGAGAACATCTATTCTGAATTTTGAGTGCTGAAAGTTCAGCTACTCTATTTTGTTTCAAAAATTTCTTTCTCGTATGTTTTAATCTGTCTTTCATGTTCCTTGATAGCGTTTTCTATCCTTTGACGGTTATCCCCTGAACTTTTTGGGAGTGCTGTTTTAAGGTGTTCTAACCTGTCCTTTGCCGCTGTCAATTCTGCTTTTTTCGGCTCTGCTGAATAGCTGTAACCGCTTTCGGCAGCTATTTTTATTGCTCTGTCAGCTACTTTGTCTAAATTTTGCTTGACGGTCTGCACAAATATTCCCCCGTCATTAACAAGGCTGTCTATAACTTCAATAGCCATGAAAAAGAGTTGATATGGCGTTATCCCGTACTCAGCAGCTTTTATAATATCCGTCATGCCCTGACTTGCTTTCAAGCGGTTTTCCTGATACTGCTTGCATATGTTCTCTGTTTGTTCGCTGTCTATATACTGTGATTTCAGGCTGTTTTGTACCTGTTGCAACAGAACGGACGACGGCTCTTGGACGTATTCCTCTCCGATTGTAACGTCTGTATCAAAAATACTGTCTAATTTCTGGCTGTAATCAAGCGGCATTCTCTCACACTCCTGTTTATAACATTTCGCTTCTCTTGTATTTCGGGCGTTTTTCAGGTATTTCTGTCAATCCTGTTTCCGAAAAGTAGTTGAACATAGCATAATATTCATATCCGATCGTGTCCCCTGTTTTGCCGTTGCGGTTTTTCAATATCACTGCTTCTATCTTTCGTGGTTCTTGTCTTTTGGCTATATTTACATCAAAATCATTTGATCCCACTCCCTGTAGCTGTAAACCCATAAGCACATCACAGCTATATTCAATACTTCCGCTTTCCTTGAATGCCTGCATAGACACCTCGTTCCCGTAGCTTACACGATTGAAAGAGGAAATTGCAATAACAGGTATCTTATAATCTCTTGAAAGTCGCTTTAAACTCAATACGGTATAGTCGATATTAGCTTTGTCTGTCGCTTTTTCACTATGCGGCATAAGTATTTGAAGATAATCCACGATAACAACAGGCGGCTTATTGCCTTTTCTGATATGCTCTTTCACCTGTTCAACGATGGTGTCAACTCCTACATTCCCCATTCCCTCACGGATATAAATATTTTTCGATATGCTCTGATAGTCACCGACAGCATTTTTTATCAATTCTCTTTCAATCTGATTATACAACGGATATTTTTTGCCTGACATAATTCCTCTTGCTGTCTTTGCGTTCCTGACATCTCCCCTTGCTGCAATTACTCTTTTCAAGGTGTTGCGGCTTATGCTTTTGGCAATAAGTTCATTTTGCGACATTTCAAGAGAAAATATCAATACTTGGTGTCCGTGTTCTGCTATTTGATCGGCTATTTGAAGTGCAAATGTAGTTTTACCGAGAGAAGATATAGCACCCAAACAATACAATCCCTCATACAATCCGCCGTCAAGAACATCATCAAGAGCTTTGAATCCTGTCGGAATGGCTTCAATATTGACATTTGCGGCTATTCTGTCTATAAAACCGCCTAACAACACCTCTGCACAATATTTCTGCTGATACTCCATATTTTCCCTTTCGCCGTATTCTTTAATCAGCTTGTCAACATTCTCTATGCCGTACAATACCGCCTTTTCAAATTCCGATCTATTCGACATCAATGCTTCATTGCTGTCCTTATGCTCTCCGCTTGGATTGTACACACAGAATGCAATACCACGCTTACAAAATCCGTCTATCAAGGCATTTTTAGCCTTTTCTCCTGCTTTGTCATTGTCGAGAGATATGATAAATTTCTGCTTTTGGGCGTTGCCGCTGTGGTCTAACACCTTGAAAAGAGAATTGATATTACTCACACTCCCCAAACCTACGGCATTTCCCCCAACGTCAATAATGCTCAATGCGTCTATTTCTCCCTCGACTATGTACAAAACAGGCGTGTTATTAAGTGCTTTTTCGTTGAAGATATGCACATTTCCGACTTTTGATTTTACATACTTGCTTTGATTTTCGGGTATTACAGCGGCATTTCTTGTATCTCTTGCAAGATATGAAGTCTTTGAAGTCGGTATTATAAGGCGTGGTGTCGGTGATACTTTCGGCGGTGCTTTCGGGTGTTTCCATTGTGCAGAATATCCGACTAAAAAGCGGTTGAGAGTATCAAGTGAAATTCCCCTGTGGTAGTCCGTTTCCTGTAAATGGCTGTTACACTCACGATAAAAGGCGGTATAATCCGCACTTTCTTCCTTCTTGGTGCTGTCGGTCTTATTTTCCCCGATAGTCACGTTGTTGTCATCTTTGCGGCTGTCTTTTCTGTATCCGTCAATGCTTATTCCGTATCTTTCGGCAGCGTGCTGTATTACCTGTTTTTTGTCTATGCCCTCTACTCGCTGTATCAAGTCGAAAATATCGCCTTTTTGCTGACATGAAAAGCAATAGAAGTGATTTTCATACATCGTCAATGCTCCTGTTGCCTTTACTCCCTGTCCGCTTCCGCAGAACACACACACATATTGCCCTTTTGTCTTGCTTTTGGTCAACATATCTTCTGCATAGTCTTTGATGCGTCCTTTGAGTTCCTGCACTGCTCTTTCAAATTCCATTTTCTGATACTCCTTTTAAAAATCGTCTGTAACCCCTCAAATTTTAACGCTGTGGCGTGTCAAACGCTTTTGGAGGGTAATTATCCCCCTCAGCTTTCCCCCCTCTAAAAACGCCGTTATTTGCGTTCTACGGCAAACACGTTTTTTCGTGTATATTTTCTTCCGTGAAAGGATATTGTTTCATCTGCTATCAGGCACTTTGCAAGACACACTCTACAATGCCCCGTATGCCCTCTCAGAACGCCCTCAGCGGCTCTCAAACGGCTCAGGAGTATAATTATACCCCCTCACCCTAAATACCCCTAAAAACGCCGTTATTTGCATTCTACGGCTATGTGTATTTTGCACCACTGATAAAGTGGCATTTAATACCGTGAAAAGAAGTAACTCTATTTGCTCTGTCAGTTTTCTATCCCATATCTATAGCTTATCCGTGAAAAGAAAATTATCTCTTTTGTATGAGTTCTTCTTTCTCGGTTCGTTTTCTGTTAGGATAGGCGGAATTGCCGCACCTGTCAAGTGCGGCAA
>Ga0256407_10012813_pt1 | contig 11333 bp, 6 predicted proteins | sample RumenRJG_04DNA_FD_193489 | JGI IMG/M metagenome (GOLD analysis project Ga0256407, IMG submission 193489) | Bovine rumen microbial communities from Lethbridge, Alberta, Canada - RJG_04 | ecosystem: Host-associated > Mammals > Digestive system > Stomach > Rumen | place: Canada: Alberta | collected... | reverse complement strand
AATAATCGTGAAAGTTTTGAACGACGTGTGAAGTTGCTTGGACTATTATAGCTATTGTCCAAAGAACTTTGACTTGAGATATTGATCGAAATTCTCCTTGAAAGCATCTGTGACGCGTATGATTTCGTTGCCGATGTAAATACAGTCGTTGCGATCTACACTCCGTATCTTGTTTAGGGCTATGATATAGGAACGGTGTACACGCATAAATTGTTCTGCAGGCAACATATCCTCTACACTTTTCATCGTGAGGTGGGTGATTAGCGGCTTTTGTGAGTCTTCAAGATAGAACATCACGTAGTCTTTCATACCGCAGACGTATAGAATCTTGGAAAGTGCTACTTGCCGGTATTCGCCATCAACTTTCAGAAAAATAGTCTGGTCTGAGCTCCCGCATGGTATAGAAACCGAAGAGTGATTATCACTTGCTGGTACTTGCTCCCTGTGTGAGAACCAGTCACGGGCTTTTTCTACTGCTGCGATAAACTTATTATACCGGATGGGCTTCAATAGAAAATCGAGCGCACTGACTTCGTAACTCTCAAAAGCATACTCTTTAAAAGCGGTAGTGAAGATGACCTTTGTGCTGACTGGTAGCATATGAGCCAGTTCCATGCCGTTGAGGTCGGGCATCTGGATATCAAGGAACAGCAGGTTGGGCTGTTGCTCTTTAATGGCATTGATGGCCTCAACAGAGTCGGTAAATGAGCCAATTAACTCGAGGTCGGGGGTCTTGGCCACGAATGACTCTAATAATTTGACGGCAAGTGGTTCATCGTCAACAATCATGCAGGATATTGTCATAACTCTAAACGCTCAATTTTATATAAACGTGATAAATATCATTCTCAAGCCACTTTTGCCAGGTGTAATGGTCGGCATACATCAGTTCCAGGCGGCGACGGGTGTTTTCCAGTCCGATACCAGAGCCGCTGCGGTCCGCATCATCCTTTGGATAATTCGTGTTGTCGCAGGTAAAGATGATACTGTGGTTTTTCTGTTCCAGATGGATGTCGATTATCGAGCTCCGGCTACTGCTCACCCCGTGTTTGAACGCGTTCTCAATGAGTGAGATAAACAGCAGAGGTGCAATCTCCACATCCTGCTCGACGTTGAAGGTTGTTTTTACCTCCGTCTTCTCGTTGCAGCGCAGTTTCATCAGCGAGATATAGTTGCGCATGAACTCCACCTCACCGCTGATGGGGACGGTTTTCTTGTTGGTCTCATACATCGCATAACGCAGCAGATCGGAGAGTTGGGCGATGGCGTCCTGAGCGGCATCAGGATCGATCTGTGTCAGGCTGGAAATATTGTTCAGCGTATTGAAGAGGAAGTGGGGGTTGATCTGGTTCTTCAGCCAGGCGAGCTCTGCTTCCGTGTGCTTGGCCTGTTCGTCCTTTAGCTGCTGACGGATCTGACGGGTTCGGATGAAGTGTCGGATGCCGATGGCAATAGCTGCCACGATGCAGTTGAGCAGGAAGAACATAAACATCCCGGAGAAGAAGCCAATCCACATATTGGTAGTCATTTCCGGCATATCGGGGATGCTATTGCGATGCCACCATATCATGAAGAACTTGTTGTTGAACAACGGAATCGCTATCAGGTTACAGAGGGCGAAGATCAGGTAGCGCGTCCGATTGCTCAGTTTGTTGAAGAGGCGGAAAGCATGGGCTTCCTTTTCGTCCATGAAAAACAGCAGCGGTCCGAATACGAAGAAGTTTACGAAATAAATCAGGAATGGTGACAACAGGAGATCAAACACGACATTGAATGAGGTTTTGGCTGCTTCTGTGTCCTGCGTACTGAGCCATGTCGCCATGGGGAGGGTCAGGATGATAATGGCCCATACGGCAACTTGCACCAACCAGATCGAAAGGTGTTTTCCCCCCATTGCCTTATAAAGATCCTTCATAAATTCCTTCATACGACTGCAAAATTACGAATTAACATGTAAAGTTCCAAATATATACCCTATATTTTTTACTGAACGTTTCCAACACTGTTGATGACTTCGCCCTGAGACTGCTGCTCGATGAAGTCGTTTTGTACACGATTCACGTGCTGCTTTGAACTCATCTTTGAATTGCCAAAGGTGTAGCTAACCGTTAAGGCTACGCTATAGATGGGCACCTTGACATTCGTATGGCTGGTGAAGTCCTTACCGCGACTTTCGCTCTCAATGTTCAGCTTACCGCCGCTGTTCAGACCGAGAATTCCCTGCACGCCAATGGTAAGCTTGTCTTTCAGCAGCGACTTCGAGAGGGTACCGGTGAGTATGTTGAATCCGCCGCTCCATCCCTGTAGAGTATAGTTTTTGGTGGAGGTGATGGCAAAGGCACTCAGTTTCAAGTCCCAAGGCAGGGTTTGCTGAAGGCCAACCATTGCGTTGAAGGTCCATCCGCTATTCTTCTGATCAAGGGCATCGCTGCGCAAATCTGTATAGTTCAGACCACCGTTGAAGAAGATACGTGTGTCCTTCGTCAGCAGATAGTTTACGTATCCGCTTAATCCCGTCTGGTGGCGCTTTACAACATTGCCGTATGTGGTATTGAGCAGGTTGTCGCTGTCGTAGAAGCTATACTGAGAGATGGCGTTGTCTACGAAGTTATGGTGCAGATTGAGGTTTATCATCAGCTTCGGGGTAAACATATTGTAAACCAGTGAGAGGTTATGGCTCTTCTCCACATCGAGTTCTGGATTACCATAGGTAAGGGCAATGGGGTTGGTCTTATCGACGTAGGGGTTCAGATAAGATATACCAGGACGAGAGATGCGCATGTTATAAGTGAGTCCCAGGTTGCTGCCCTGTGAGAGAGTGTACTGAAAACTGGCTGTTGGCACGAGATTACCATAATTCTTCTTGAAGTCTTCACCGTTGCCCAAGTGGTATTCTACATCCTGCCAAGTGTACTCGTAGCGAAGACCTGCCTTGAGTCCGAACTTGCCGAAGTTACCTGCATATTCTCCATAGCCTGCGAGGATAGAGTTCTTGTATTCATAGTCTGAACTGCTGCTGGGGTCGTAGATGCCTTTTAGGTAGTACTTCGAGTCTGACGAAGCATCGTGCAACTGGAACTTGGTACCGAGGCTCAGGGTCTGACCTATGCCGAGAGGCATCGTGTAGTCGAGTTGGAAGATGTGACTGGTGGTCTTGTCCTTATTCTCTGAGTAACGGTCGGTAAGATCGATCTGGTTTGAAGTGGTACCGAAGTTGTTGGTCATCTTGGTGGTGGCAGGACTATAACTCAGCTGGTAAGTGAGACCTAATGACTGTGTATGCTCCTTGTTGAAGAATCGTTGGTAGTCGATACTTCCGTTAAATGAGGTGCGCGAGTTTTTCATGTCGGTAGTGCTGCCGTAGCTGAACCCTTTGCCGTAGTTGTTCCCATCTATGGTGGTGGTCGATGTGCCGTTACTCTTCATGTTCATGCTGTTTACCTGAGCAGTGAGGTTCAGTGAACTGACGGAGTCGATCTGATAGCCTAAGGTGAGACTTCCCATCGTGAACGGAGTCTTTACATTATTCTCAGAGGTAAGAATCTGTGAAGCACCGTTATCCTGCAGCTGTTCCATCTCAGTAGTGGTGCTTCCTGGCTTGTTATAAGAGGTCATCACGTTGGCACTATAAGAGAGTTTGCCTTGTTGCCCGTTAATAAAGGCGCTGGCACCTAACTGCTTGGTTCCTACTGTGGCGCGAATAGTGCCGTTATAGCCGTTGAGGCTTTGGGCAGCCTGCGGGTTCTGTCTGTTCATGACGATGTTGAGAACGCCAGCGGCACCTTCTGCGTCGTATTTTGCACCTGGATTTGTCATCACCTCGATGCTCTTCACAGCGGTGGCAGGCATGCTCTTGAATACCATCGACGGGTTGGATGAGAACATGGGATTAGGCATACCATCGACATATACCTTGAAAGATGACGAACCGTTGACGGTGATGTTATCTTGTCCATCAACTGTCACCATCGGTACCTTGCGGAGCATGTCGAGTACGGTATTCGACTTGGAGTCCTCGTCCTCAGCCACGTTATAGCTCATCTTGTCAACTTCCATTTTTACCAGTGGCTTTTGAGCTACGATTTCCACACCTTTCAGCATCGTGGCATTCTCTTTAATATATAAGGTGTCGAGATTCAACGGGTTCTCCTGTCCGAGAGTGATGGTCATCTTAAGGTCTTCCTTGCCGACACTGCTGAACACGATGTCGAACTTACCTTTGCCTTTTACTTCCTGCTTGAACTGTCCGTTCTCATCGGTGAGGAACATGGCGACGGGTTTCCCTGTCTTTCCCTCTTTGAACACTCTGATGGTGGCAAATGGTTCTGCCTCGCCTAAACCTTCGTCCATTAACACACCCTTGACCGTCGTCTGGCCCATCATTGTTGATGACATCATCATCATTACTGTTGCGAAAAGAATTCTAAACTTTTTCATATCTTTGCTATTTTTGTTGTTCGAATTAAAATCTGGTGCAAAGATATGGTGAAAAGCCAGACCCTCAAAATGGTTTTCGACGACTTCCTATGATTTTTTCGACGAATTTTCTTCTTGGCTGTTCAAATACATAAAAATCTCATTTGTTCTTCACTAAAAGATGAATATGTAAACACATTTGTTAAAGTGTGTAAAAACAGTGTTCGGGTCTTCTTTTTTTTCTTCTTTTTTTTCGATTTTCATTTTTCTTTTGTAAATTTGCCGTCGCTAAGCTGATTCATCTGGATTGGGCTGGTAAATAGCATCACTCGAAAGACGGTTTACGAACGTTATCGTCTGTAAGTTCAAACTTCGCAACTATCATTGCATAAAAATATGTTTATGTTTGGCAAATTTGGAAAGAACGTTATTAAATTACCTAATATATTTCTTCCTATTATACATGAGTTCCCTATCATCTTAGTGTTTTATATCCTAATCAGATATTCTATTTATGAAGTGTGGAACCGTGAGGCAAATGAGATAATAAGTTCTATTGCCGTATGGGTTTTTTATCCCTATTTTATAGCTGCGACCATTTTTCTTTCAAAGAAATCATGGCTACGCTGGTTTTGGTATGTTTTTCTTTTTTCCATTTTTGGATTCAGCATCTTTCTTTACAACAACTTCAATATGTTTGTTGATCCAACTGTCTTTAGGTTAATTGGAGAAACAAATTTAAGCGAGTCTGAGGGATTCTTGAGAGAATATTTGTTTTCCCGTAACAGCATGATGACTTTTTTAAAGCTGTTATTTTATGTTGTTATTGCAATTTGCATAGAATTAGCATACAGAAGGTATATTCTTAAGAATATTAAGGTAAACAGAATTAATCCGCTTGTTTTTGTCTTGTTTTCTATATGTTTGTGTTATGGAGCCTATTCTTGCAAGGCTTATGTGGATTACATCAAGTTACTGGTTAATAGAGATACGGTCGATTACGATCATGGTTACTATCCTGCATTGGATTGGTATTCAAGGTTTCTGTATTCTCCATGTATTGTGTTTGCTTCAAATGGAGATTTCAAAAAGGCAATCAGAACGTCATTAGCTGTTGATAATGTGAGTACATTTATCGATAAGAATGATTCATTGAATATCGTTTTTGTTATTGGTGAATCCTACATAAAATCTCATGCTCATTTTTATGGGGATAGCTTGAACACGACTCCGATACTCTCAAAGGAAAGGAAAAATGGCAATCTGTATGTATTTAACGATGCAGTATCACCTTTTAATTACACCAGTACTGCCTTGAGGAATATGTTGAGTTGCAATAGTATTGGTAACTCCGAAAAATGGTATGATTATCCATATTTTCCACTTCTATTTAAAAAGGCAGGGTATGATGTTTACTTTTGGGATAACCAACACGAATGGGGTGTTGGTGAGGTCTGTGTTTTCTCACTAAACCAATATTTGCATGACGAGTGTTTGTCAAAGGAAACATATACAAAGACCAACGCTACTTCTTTTGAATTTGATGGCCAACTTGTTGAAGATTTTAAGAAAAAAGTTGTCTTGAGTAGACCAAACAACTTCATTATGTTCCATCTTCTTGGCCAGCATTTTAAGGCTGATATGCGTTTCCCTCATACAAAAGAGTTTATACACTTTACTACAGATAGCATAAAACGGAATGAAACCTGGTTGAATAAAGAGAAATTGCAACTCATAGCCGACTATGAGAATGCTACATATTATAATGATTTCGTTTTAGGCCAAATTCTTAATGTTTTTAGAGATAAAAATGCCGTATTAATATATGTATCAGATCATGGTGAAGAAGTCTATGATTATCGTGACCATCTTGGACGTACTTATGGTAAAATTGATAAGCTTCAGCTTACATATCAGTATGATATCCCATTTGTGATATGGTGCTCTGATAAGTTTAAACAGAAGTATCATGATGTTGTAACTGCCATTAATGAGTCAACAAATAAGCCGTTCATGTCTGACAATATGTGTCATTTGTTCTTTCATTTGGGTGCGATACAAACAGCTTTTTACCATGAAGACAGGGACTTGTTAAGTCCAAAATATAAGTGCGAAAAGCGCTTGATAAGTGAGAGTGAGATAGAATATAATAGCATAAATTAATCAGGTAAAGCAATGAATTATTTCAGAATTATTTCCGCTTTGTTATTTGCATTAAGCGTTGAGAGCTTTAGTCAGAATTATCCTCCTGATGTGAGGGATGTCAAAATCGGTAAAACTAATCTCCCAATCGTGTTTATCAATACTTTGGGACATGAAATGAATCGTGAGGATAGGGTATCCGCATTAATGAAAATCGTTTCCAATCCAGATGGTGTCAATTATGATGATACTATTGCTCATCCTAACCAAATCGCAGACTTTGAAGGTTATGTTGGTATAAGGTACCGTGGAAATTCGTCATTTGATGAACAAAAAAAGAAACCATATTCATTTAAGTTACTGACAGATAGTTACGAAAATGGGGGTAAAAAACTGAAGAAAGCCATTCTCGGTATGGGAAAAGATGACGATTGGTGCCTTCTTTCACCTTATAATGACAGAAGCCTGATTCGTAATGTACTCTCTTTCACATTAGCTCTGGGCTATTCTGAGTTTGTTCCGAAAGTCAGGTTGTGTGAGGTCATTATTGATGGATTGTATTATGGCGTATTCCAATTATCGGAAAAAGTAAGTAGGGGGGATGATCGGTTGAATATAAAGAAACCAGGTGATAGCGGTGATGAACTCACAGGGGGATATGTTATAGAAAAGGACAGAGATGATGAACCGATATATCATACAAGTAAATATCAACCTACTAATAGTGATGGGGAAGAACTTTATGTTTCAACTGATAGTGAAGGAAATATTGTTGAAACTCATCCTCCTGTATTTATACAATATAAGGAGCCTGATTGTGAAGATATAACAGAAGCTCAAAGAGCTTGGATTGATAAAAGATTTGATGATTTTGAAGATGCACTGGCAGCAGATAACTTCAAAGACCCTGAAAATGGCTATCGAAGATATGTTGATGTCGCATCTTTTGTTGACTACCAAATAGCAACCGAAGTGTCAAGTAATATTGATGGCTATCGACTAAGTTGCTTTTTGTATAAGTATAGGGACAGTGTAGACCCTCGCTTTAAAATGACCTTATGGGATTTTGATAATGCATGGGCGATAAGTTCTTGGCCAGAAACGGCTTATAGGACTGATGTCTGGATGTATAAGAACAACGATTGGAAGAATGGATGGGTAGGGCATCATTTGTTGTCTTTTTGGTTTAATAGGCTCATGGAAGACCCAGAATATGTTAAAGAGTTAAAGACTAGATATGCAGAGTGCCGACGAGGGAAATATGCTGATATTTGTGGAGTTATTGATTCTTTAACCAATGAATTATCAGCTTATGGAGCCGTAGATAGGGACTTTAAAGCATGGCCACGTTGGGGTAAGCATTATATTAACTATTTCAGCGCTAACTCATATGAAGAAGAAATCGCTTACATTAAAAACTGGGTAAATGCACATATTGCTTGGCTAGATGAACAGTTAGGCTATAATGCTACACTAATTAGGAGTAACAGAACTGATGGAGATTCGTCAGTAGAAGGTGTTTATTCTGTAAACGGAATCAAACGAAAGGGTCTTCAAAAAGGTTTTAATATCATTAAACGTAGTGATGGTTCAGTTTATAAAACCATCAAAACTCGCTAATAAAGGAATAGCCCTGTCGGGAGATAGTGCAAGGCCTCGTGCCTCTTATATTTTTCGAAAGATATATCATTGAGCGAGGCCTTCCTTTTTTGAGGATTGAATTTTAGTAGTAGACCTCCCGTCCTCCCGTTAATGGTGCGAAAGCCTGATAAATAAAGGGAATGAGGAACGGGAGGTGTTGCTTCAACACCTCCCATCGACCTCCCTTAAATCTCCTGCAGCTAGACTACCGATAGTGGAATCGGATGAATTATCCTGACAGCCTTTTTGAGCAGTTTTTGCGGCCTAACTAGGGAAAATTTGTTCCCTCACTAGGGAAATAGTTTTTCCTAGTATAGTAATAAAAGCCAGGTTTGGAAGAAGTTTTACAGATGGAGGTGATGGGGAGGTGATAGGGAGGTGTTGAAGCAACACCTCCCGTCTCTGAAACCCTTTTGTACAAATGGTTTGGAGCTCTTTAAGGGGAGGAGGGGAGGAGATTTCCAAAGAAACTTAATTTTTGTAGTTAGGGCGCAAATAAATCCTAATTTTGTTTCCAATTGTCGATTAATTGTCGATAAATAGTGTAACTTTGCCACCGAAAATGACTAAATCACTGACAATGAAGAGAGAATTGGTAATCATAAGTGCTTTGATGTTGTCGATGTTGACAGCCTCTGCACAGAAACAATGGACGTTACAGGAATGTCTTGATTATGCATTGGAGAATAACATCACGCTCCAGAAATCACAATTACAGAAACGATCGGCTACTGAGGATTTGATTGGGTCAAAGCACGCGCTGCTGCCTACCTTGAACGCATCGACAAACCAGAGTCTCGGCTATCAGCCTTGGAAAGATTCTGGTATCTCGACGGTGACTAATGGTACAGTGAATACGAAAGTGGATAAGACTTCCTATAATGGATCGTATTCGTTGAGTGGGCAATGGACTGTATGGAACGGCAACAAGAATTACAATAATATTAAGTTGAACGGTCTGACAGAACAACAGGCAGAGTTGACGGTTCATGAGACGGCTAACACCATTCAGGAACGCATCGCTCAACTCTATGCCCAGATTCTCTATATGGCAGAGAATGTGAAGGTGAAGGAACAGACGTTGGAAACCAGTAAGAAGAATGAAGCGCGTGGTCAGGAGATGCTGAACGTGGGCAAGATGTCGAAGGCCGATCTTGCTCAGTTGACAGCTCAGCGTGCAAACGATGAATATAATATCGTGGAGGCGCGCGGACAGTTGATGGAGTATAAACTGCAATTGAAACAGCAGTTGGAGATTACAGATGAGGATGAGTTTGATGTGGCTATTCCGACAATCGACGATGAACGTCTGTTGGCAGAGATTCCCCCGTTGCAGTCGGTTTACGAAGAAGCACTGATAAATCGACCAGAAATGGAGCGACTCCAGCTGGCCATCAAGAGTAGCGACGTGAGTCTCGCTATCGCTAAGGCGGGATGGTTGCCTACGGTGAACATGACGGGCGGCGTGACTACCTCGACCAATTCTCTGAGTAATAATGGATGGGGTGATCAGATGAAAACCAATGTCAACACCTCCTTGGGTCTTGGTGTTACGATGCCTATTTATGACGGTCGCACAACGAAGACGGCTGTGAATAAGGCTAAGATCAAGCAGTTGCAGGCTCATCTCGATCTGTTAGACAAGCAGAAGACGCTTTATGCCGATATTCAGAAATATTGGGTAAACGCGCTGACCAACCAGCAGAAGTACAAAGCGGCTACAAGTAGTGTGGAGAGTGCTCAAGAGAGTTATGATCTGCTGTCGGAACAGTTCCGCTTGGGTCTGAAAAACATTGTAGAACTGATGAAAGGCAAGGATAGCCTGCTTTCTGCCCAGCAGAACAAATTGCAGTCTAAGTATCTTGCGCTCTATAACAAACAGATGCTCGACTTCTATCAGACGGGAGTGATCAAGTAGCGATGAATGATGGTGAAACGATAAAAATAGAAGATATGAATAAAATTGGAAAGAAAGGTTGGATTGGCATTGGTGTAGTGGCTGTGTTAATCATTGCGTGGTTCCTTCTGAGAGGTGGAAAGAAGGAAGAGAAGGTGTCGTTTGAAACGGCGAAAGTCGAGAACTCGAATATTCATACGAGTATTACGGCTACGGGTACGATTGAACCTGTGACTTCCGTGACCGTAGGTACACAGGTGTCGGGTATCGTCGCAAAGCTTTATGTGGACTATAACTCGGTGGTTAAGAAAGGGCAGGTTATCGCAGAATTAGACCGTACCAACCTGATCAGCGAGTTGAATACTGCTAAGGCCAATCTTTCGAGTGCCCAGAGTTCGGCAGCCTACGAACTTGCCAATTATAATAGATATAAGACGCTTTACGACAAGGGGCTGGTCAGTGCCGACGATTACGAGAGTGCCCAACTCTCTTACCGGAAAGCAAAGGAACAGGTCAATACAGCGAGTGAGAGTGTGCGGAAGGCTCAGACGAATCTGGGCTATGCCACGATTACGTCGCCCATCGACGGTGTGATTCTTTCGAAAGCTGTTGAGGAAGGTCAGACGGTGGCCGCTTCATTCAACACCCCGGAACTCTTCGTGATAGCGCAGGATCTGACTGATATGCGCGTGATAGCTGACATCGACGAGGCTGATATAGGTGGGGTGAAGGAAGGTCAGCGTGTAAGTTTCACGGTGGATGCCTTCCCCGACGATTCGTTTGAGGGAGCGGTGACACAGGTTCGCCAGCAGGCTACTACAGAGAGCAATGTGGTAACCTACGAGGTGGTGATTTCTGCCCCTAATGCTGATTTGAAGCTGAAGCCAGGACTGACGGCAAATGTGACGATCTTCACGCTAGAGAGGAATAATGTGCTTGCCGTACCTTCAAAGGCACTGCGTTTCCAACCTAATGAAGCCTTGCTGCAAAAGGGCGAGAGCATCAGTGACTGTGAGGGCGATCATAAACTATGGACGAAAGAGGGTACTGTATTCAAAGCTCATAAAGTCGAGATCGGTACCAGTAATGGCATGATGACTGAGATTACTGGCGGCATTAAGCAAGGCACAGAGGTTTTGACAGACTTTGATATCTCTGGCGGTGCGCCGGAGCAGACTCAACAAGGAGGAAATCCTTTCATGCCGCGTCCGAGAAATAACAATAGGAACGGTCAAGG
>Ga0256407_10012811_pt1 | contig 11334 bp, 9 predicted proteins | sample RumenRJG_04DNA_FD_193489 | JGI IMG/M metagenome (GOLD analysis project Ga0256407, IMG submission 193489) | Bovine rumen microbial communities from Lethbridge, Alberta, Canada - RJG_04 | ecosystem: Host-associated > Mammals > Digestive system > Stomach > Rumen | place: Canada: Alberta | collected... | reverse complement strand
TCACCCCAATTATCTATCAACAACGACACACCGGAGGCTACAGGTTTACCAAACGGTCTTCCATGCTTTCCTATACCCCAATAGTCTGCAATAGTCATGGTCCCACCCCTATTCACATTGCAATAGGAACAGGTATAGCAACTCTCTCTGAAAAGCAGCCCTTTGAAGAATGCACTCATATAAGCATTATCAGCCAACTCCAATATCTGCTCTTTACCATTCATAAACCTGACTGCCGGATTTATTTTCCAACTATCCAGTTTACGGAATAAAAAAGATTCTATGCCATCATTCGCTCCTCTAAAAAGCGTGGATTTTGTTAATTTCTCCAGATAGGCTCTAAATGCGCCTGGCGAAGGAACGCCGTGGCATATCAGGTCAATGGTATATAATTGCCCCTCATATCTATTCCCGTTCAGAAACGAGTATAAACCAGAGATTTGACAACCAGTTCCCGTAAACAAAACCTTGCGCCCGTTCTTCAGATAATCTTTTGCCGCACGGAATGTTTTCCCAATATTGCTTTGAACATATTTTGACCCGCGTAATTTATGCAAATCTTCTGCAGATTCAACTGCAATATGCGTAACCTCAAGATTATTATTCATTGAAGCTCCGAAGACTACTCCCCCCTGCTCCAGTATCCACCGTGCTATCAAAGAAAATGCGCCACCGGAAGAACTTACCTTCTTATCTTTATTATTTATTATTGCATAGACTTTGGGAGATTGATGGATTGTTGCACGAGCATTCAGTTCCGGACACCTTTTGATGCAAAGACCGCATTCCACACATTTTTCAATGTTTATGCGGGGATAGAGAAAACCTTCATCGTTTTCTTTGATCTCTATTGCACCTTGAGCGCAGGAGTTATAACAACTCATGCATCCGGTACACGCCTTCTGTTCCGCAAGTTTTATCATAAAAACGGTATCAGTTGTTAAACACTGCAATTATATCCTTATCATCAGATGGCTTATAAACAAGTCGCACATCTTTCAATTCCAATGCTTTCAACATCGCATCTGCCATTGCATCAATATCACCGACTTCCACTCTATACCCATTTACGCCATCTGCCACCATTCTGTCTATGATAGGCAGACATCTGGTCGCCACAACTGGCTTACCCAAGTACATCGCTTCAACAAGTGCATTGGGGAGTCCCTCAACACGCGATGGGAGAACAAAGCAATCTGCATTTTTCACCCAACGGTACGGATTGCTGTCGAAACCGACAAAATGGACACTATCTTCTAATTTGCTCTCTTTTATATACGCTTCAAGCTCTTTATAGAATACTCCTTGTGGATCATAGGCTCCGACCAAAAACAAGTGAGATTGTCTGTCCTTGTCATGTACTTTTTTAAAAGCTTCCAACAAATAGTCATGCCCTTTTGTTTTTGACTCGGAGACTCTTGCCACCCATACGTATTTCTTGGTATTATCCGGTAGTTCGTATGGCGATTCCGCTTTGGATTGCTTGTCAATCTTCTCATAATCGATGGGATTATGAATCACAACAACCTTATTGGCCGGAACAGGATACTCGTTTATCATTTCTTCTTGCATCTCTTCCTGCTGAGCAATAACGGTATCTGCATACTTGAAAGTTTTACGTATGAGCCATTGTTGCCAAGACTTTAATGTGTGTAGAGGATTATCAGATCGGACAATTACCTTACCTTTAAATCCAAACGGCTTTGTCGCCATTATCAAATCTCTGCTTATTGCACGACAAGGAGCAAAAACGATGTCCGCACCCTCTTTTCCGATTAGGCCTCTCATTCTGAACCATCTCAAATAATTGTTCCTTATGTAATGGCATTTACTGTTTTCCGGCAATATCGCATTGATTTTTGATTGAGAGTCACCAAATATTACATAATGCACATCAAAATCGTGCCGAACTAGTATCTTCCCTATTGTAATCCCAACGCGTTGTGCGCCGCCTACCCCAGCTGGGAGGAATATCAAAATTTTCTTTTCCATATAATTTTTGAACTAAAACCCTAAATCTAAAATATAGGGTGAGTAACGTGCAGATTCACATTCATTATATATTCGAAAGACTAACCAGGCAATAAAGACAATAAAAAATATAGCTTTTACATGACTTGCTTCGCGTTTTGTCTTATTCTTGGTCATTGCATAAATAATAACAGACCATAACGACAATCGTGCTAAATAAAAATATTCAACTGACCGCCACATTCCAAGCGTCAATGCAGCAGGAACGACCCACAAATCATAGATAAACATTGATCGAAGCAGGCTTGTCTTTTCATCCCATTTAATAGAGTTGTAATTTAAGACCAACATAATAAACAGAACCATTTGAGCAAAAAACATAGGATATCGCATCAAATAATCCTGCCCCACATTTTTTTGTATATAATAGGCATCAGTCCCCTCAAACATTTGGACCTCAATCGCATATCCTTGGAATCTAAGAGACACAAGATAACTTAATACAATGCCCGCTAACGTAACAATAATAAATTTATTCCTCGTTAAATTAGGAAGTTTCTTTTCCATTATAATACAAACAGGCCAGACAAACACAAATAATAATGATACTCTATGAATTAAAACTGACGATACTATTATTAGAAGGCTCTTCCACTTGCTTTTATCTATATAGCTAAGACCAATTAACAATATTGATATCGCCACAGAAGTACGCATCGTATTAAACGACTTAAGGAAAAGATACATAACTAACAGAAAAGGGATGTATGAAAGGCCTGTTGGGCATCTGCTTTTTATGAATTTCATATACCCATATACTATTATTCCATACATAAATGCAAAGTACACCCTGTAATTGTCTGTGATATAACTGATCAGTAAAGTTATTGTCTGAAATCCCCACTCCAATTCTGTATTATTACCTCTATCGAGTCCACCGTTAAATATATACTCAAAGTTGTAAATGTAGTTAAGTGTATCTGCCCCACCTAGTTGACTTGTCACCTTTCTAAATACTGCTAAAAACAACAGCATAAGGAACAATAGGACAAAATATACATTTGATTGGCGATACGATTTCTTTAATAACACACCGTCCCTATTACCAACGTTATTCATATAACCATTGATAAATACAGCGCACAATATCCCTACAAATACATATAGTACACAAGTCCAAAAACTAAAATACGCTCTATCCATTTTAATTAATACAGATGCGATCTATTTTATTAATTTAACATGATGTTACGTCCAATACAAAATATTTGATTAGATAAAATTCTATCAAATATCTTGGTATTAGTTATTTATAATCAATTTGTCTCCTAATATACGATCCCATTGGGATGGTCTGAATTTTCCCATACCTGAAGCTGGGAAGAATGTAATCTCTCCAAAATATATTTTCCCATTAACATTGTATAAATCAATCCTTACGAATGGAAAGTTTATCGCTTTTGATAACTTATCAGCTATTTCAAACATTTCACAATAATTATCAGGTCTGGGATGCAATGCGAGTGCATGATGTGTTTTAGGATTTAAACCTATAAAATCTTGGTGTACCCATTCTCTGTCATAAAAATCTATAGTTTCATCTGTTGTCCTATTAGCAATTATCTGAACATATTCTGCATGACCATTAAAACAAAAGAACTTGTAGTCAGTAAGTTCCTGGTCATTTCCATTAATCAAAAATTTTTCAGCAATAATTCTACGGGGAACATTCTTGTACGGATACTCTCTGTTTTTCGAATAATAATTTTGTTTTTGATAATGTTCCATCCTTTTCTTTAAAGAAGGAACATCTACATGAGTATGATCTCTTATAGCTACTCCTTTAGAACTGTCATGCGCACACTTTAATATGTAATTATCAGGAAGACTTTCAAAATCTATATCATCAAAATTATTCCAAACGCCAATTGTAGGTATTATATATTCATCACCAATAATTGAAGCTACAAAAGCTTTTGCATCAACCTTATCCACCATTTTAGTAAACTCAGGGTGTTGTCTGCTCTTAAGTTTTAGTACCTGTATTTTTTCGCAAAAAGTTTTAGGATGTTTTAAATTGGGCCAATAACCGACTTTCTGACGAAACATAATTCGTATAAACAGAGAATATGGCAAAATTAGTGAAATTTTTGTCCATATCCAATACCTGACTTTTCGTATTAACAACATTTCTATTTTATGTTAAATTTATCTTTAAATATCGCAATATATTTATCTCTATGTGATTCACATTCAAGTATATTATATATCTTTAGTAATTGTTTTTTTGAAATCATTTTGGGAAGGAAGTGGTGTCGATATAACCAATATAACATTTTATTTCCGAAATAGGGCTGATAAACATCTAATGATCTTTCTTTTCGGGTGAGATAGAAATTATTTAATTTGTTTTCTAATTTAGTTGGCGAAGAAATAATTTCATTGAGTGTTGAAATTTTATTTCTAAAAATCCTATCATCTTGCAATAATTGAATTCGAGGTTCTTTGTTGCATTGAAAATAAGGAATTAATTTAAACTTAATATCCGAATTTGATTCAAGGGTTAATTCTATCATATAGCCTTCATTCCAAGGCTTATTAAATATATGAGGATAATCAAAACACAAATTTCCCAACCCATAAAAAATCGGTCTACCATTGTATATTTCATATCCACTATAGCAATGCTGATGTCCATTTACGACTGCATCAGCTCCCGAATCTATAAAGAAACGATACGTTTCTTGCATTCTTGGGCTTGGAAGTTGATGATGTTCATGACCACCATGTACTATAACTAATACATAATTAGCCTTTTCTTTTGCTTCTTTTATTGCATAATATTGCTGAATAGGATTCAAGGGATTCGAGCCCGCAGTATCTTCCGTAGCTATAGAAAACTCATGTTCACAACAATTGATGAGAGCAAGCGTTTTTCCATCAACCTCCTTATACAGTATTTTGGATGCTTCATGAAGGTTCTTTCCTCCACCTACAGTATCAATGCCATATTTCTTGCAAGCCTCCAATGTGTTTTCCACACCATCTTTGCCATAGTCAAGAAAATGGTTATTGGCAAGGGTAACACAATTAAATCCTGCCCACCTTACAGCATCTATACCTTCCTCTGAACATCTATGATTCGGGCCAGATTTATCTATAGGCTTCACTTTTCCTTTTGTCACAGGACATTCAAAGTTCACAATAGAATAATCCACGGCAGATATAATGCACTTAATATCACCTAATACCGATTTAAAATCTCCTTGTGTAAATATGTCCGCAACTCTATTTAGAGGACAGAAATCACCAGCTATTAATACATTCATAATCATTTAGGAATCTAAGTTTCCACTTTTCAATCACAATATCTCATATAGCCTTTAAAATGGCTTCTCCTCAACAAGGTCTTTTATGTAAGGAAAGAATGACAGCGATTTCGAGTCTTGGAACTCTTTACTATCTTTATTCTTAATAGATATACCATCCAAATCTAAATATTTTTGCAACGATTTTACTGATAAATATCCAGAATCACCTTTGGCTATCATCTTATATTTTTCTTTATCAGAAGGAAGAAATTTATAATGTTTCAGTACACATCCAAAGTTCTCCTCGGGATGTTCTGTTATTGGGAATGTTGCATGATTTCCTCTCGGAATATTTCCACTTTTACAATATATCAATGGGGTCTTGTCAAGCCGGAGGTTTACGCCTAAGCATCTTTTTCTCATTCCCCCTAATAATGCCCCATTTTTCACAAAATAGTAATTACTATCAGGATCAAAAAACCTATAGTCCGAATAAAAATTTTCATTTGACTTTGTAGAATCAAAAAGATTATATTCTGGATACATATCTAACATAAATCCACCCACATTAAATATTTTTTTGCTTTCAAGCCTTTTTATGTATTCTGGCAATTTTATCTCTTCCATCCTTGGATATGCAATGAACTCGTCCGAATCAAGCCATAGATACCAATGATTAAGCCCTATATATGAAAGTGCCTGCAACTTCCATCCAGCTTTTTTTGTACCCTGAAAAGCATATGGTGCAGAAAACAGAGTAACATCATCCTGTGCTTTTAAATAGTCAAAAGACTCGTCTGTAGAATTATTATCAATAAATACAAAATGTTTAACACCTAAACTTCTATAGTAGGGCAAAAACTCTTTTAAATAAACATAATTATCCTTTTGTGTACAAATGACAACAGGTGCATTAAAAACATCTTTAGTAACTGCCTCTTTTATAAGATTTATTCTTTCTATCGCGAAACCTTGTAACAAATTATCTAATGAACTAATTGGAGGATTGCTATTAGACATGTCTACAAACATCTTTCTCCAGTCTTCCTTTTCTGAAGAAAAGGCTCCTGGCAAATCAAGATTTCGAAAAGAGTCTTCTATTTTTTTCAACAAGAGGTTTCTTACCTTTATTTTTGCCGGATTAATATAAAACAATCCAAACTTTATTAACTTTTTTACCTTACGTAAAAATCCATCTTCGATCTTTATCATAATTTTCTATTTTAAGAGAAACTGAACATTAAATTCTTATTTAATTTTATACTAATACTACCCTTCTTACATTAACTTCTTATATAATTTTTTATATTGCTCTGCAACTATATTTGATGAATAATATTTTATTGCATATTTTCTATTCTCCTCTCCCTTGCCATTCTTATTTAATATTAATGCTTTTTTTATACAATCCTCAATAGATTCTATGTTATTGATATCAAATGTAGGATTCCCTGTTTCGTTTAATATAGCTCCTACATTACCAACATTTGGTCCTATCACAACCTTACCCATATAAAATGCCATTGGTAGATTCCCGGAATTAAGTATTTCCCGTCTATGTATTAAAGCAATATCTGACGCTGCATAATAATATGGCAAATCCTCATCTGGGACAAAACCTTTTGATATAATTAGATTTTTATATTTAAATCTATATGTTAGATTTTTAATATATTCTTCTATGGTTCTAAGAATATTCTTCTGGAGTCTATACTTAGAAAAGCCTGGAGCAAGAACTTTACCATTAATATTTCCTAGAATTCTACTTGCCTTGACGGCGATCTCTCTTTCATCATTATGACGGAATGCGCCAAAACATAATACATACCTCCGTTTTGGATTAAGATACAAATGTTTCATCGCATCCTCTCTGGAAGGTATAGATTTATATAAAGCATCGTATACATGGTGAGGTATGATAACGTGCTTTGCATGAGGATATTTTTTTTTGCATAGATTGAAACTATAATCTCCCATATGAATAATACAATCTACCATATTATAGACAAGATCATAAGACTCGTCCGCAACCATTTTCTGTGAATAATGCGGATGCAGATTATGACATGTAACAACCATGGTTTTCCCTGAACTCTTTATCGTTTGCAAATGTTCCTTTAAAGGAGTGATTGTCTCTAATCCTTTCACTAAAAGGTGAGGCCACTGCAAGTGTATGACGTCATATTTATCCCATGAATGCCAAAATTCATCCAATGAGCAAGTTACATCAACACCTAATTCTCGTAAACTATCTGCAAGTGTTCTAACAAAAGGATTTGATGAGGTTCTATTACAGGCAATTAATATTTTCATTTATCTATTCTAATCTTAAGACACCATTTATAAATGATAAGGAGTTAGCTTTAAACTTCTCCTTATGATTCTCTACGCTTTCCCAATTAATAGACGTTTCTAAGGTATCACGGATATCATGACTCGTGATAGTAAGTCTACTGTTCAATTCAAAACGTCCTAATAAATCTTCAAGTCTAGACAATCCTCTCGTAATATTTCCATAAACTACAAATGGTTTATTAAAAATAAGAGAGAATACTGTGCCATGGAATGAGTCCGTTATGACATAATCAGAATAATATAGAGCAGACAACCACCTCTCAACTGGCTCTATTTCTTTTATATTTTTAATATTACCTGTCTGAGCTTTCAGATTAATGATTTCCAGTTGACGTGACGAAGCAAAGTCCTCTATGGCATTTCGCAATTCGCTATCCTCGTCTAGAATATAGGTGAAAACATATGGCCTTTTATGACTCTTATATTGATTCTTAAATAAATCTATATATATACGCTTATCTAAAAGAAGAGTCGGGTCTAATACCAACTGAGCATCCTTTACTCCAAAATAAGATTTCAGAATATCGACAGTACTTCGTTCTCTGACCGATATAGCCTTAAAAGACTTCAACAGTTTAGAACATATTTCTATTTTATCTTTGGGGTATTCCATTTCGTCAGTCCCCATTGAAGCTGCATAACTAAAATGTGGGATGTCTGTTCCTTCTAAGAAATTGCAATAGAAATCATCTATACTATCCTTAGCATATCTGTACCTCCATACTTGATCACTACCAACAATGACAACGTCAAATTTATATTTCAAACATTTTTTCAAATCCTGGGGTGTATAGTACTCCTCTGTAATTGGGAACAGATATTCTCTTTTAAATTGATTCGTGTATTTACTTATTTTTTTTACCTTATCTTCACGAAGATGAAGTCTGATGAGCAAATCTTTGATTCTTGTCTTAAAATTTCTTTTTCTATTTCTACGGCGATTAATAAATATCACATCATGCCCCATATCCGTAAGAATCCTCTTCAATGCAAAAGCTTGAAGAAAACCGCCATAGTTATTATTAAAAGGTACCGTCAGGATTCCTATTTTCATTGGATTCTAAATATTTTTTTTGTTAATGGAAAATACGAAAAAACTCTTATAATAAGGAGTATGTAACACGTTCTAAGGATAAATTCTAAGACAATTAAATTCTTATCAAGAGATAACCAATGGTAGTGTATCTCAATATCATGAACACATAAAAAAGCTAATGAATTCTTACCGCAAAAGGCCAAAAAACTTTTAATCTGTTTCGTACCTGGCAATGTAATTTGGTCAAACATCCATAATCCTTTGATGATTACATAAGATATATACGAAGATATAACACAACTGAAAATATTAAATGGTAAATTATTAACTCTCAAAGCTACAGCTGTTCTCGTCATCAGGACTATTGCAATAACAAACATAAAACAATAAACAACTGTCTTAATATGTTTATTAAATATATTCTTTTCTTTAAACATAAAACCCATTAACAAAAATACAGATACTGTCAAAGACTGTAGTATGCCCAGTGGAGGTACAATATGAGTTAATTTAGTAAAAAACATTGAAAATATTGCAACAATACATATTATGCCCCCCCCATATTTCCATTTTAACATATATTGTGTATATATTTTAGATAGGAACAATACCCATAAAAACCAAATAGCACCAACAAAACATATTATCTCCTCTCCGTTTATTCTACAACCTACTAATAGTAATGAAGCTAATGATGATGTTCCAAGTTTTGTGAATGCTTCATAATTCGTGAACAACTGCCATAAGCACATTCCACCTCCTATAACGAAATATGGTATCATTAACGCTTTGAAATTCTTTACTATTACAGATTTATTGATTTCTTGCCTCTTCAAGAAATAACCACTTAGTATAAAGAATAGAGGCATATGAAATGAGTAAATACTATGCTTTATTACTGGACTTATCTCCATATGTCCTAAAAGTACACATAGAATGGCTAATCCCTTCGCATAGTCTATATAATTAATTCTATTTTTCTCCATTTACAAGCACTGCTTTTGTATCAAATAAAATTATCTAACTAAGATATGGATATTATAAACTGATCTATATATTTTTTAAAACTGATATATATTAAAGTTAAACTTATTGTTGCAATTATTATAATTATCATATCTATGTAAGGTGAGTAATGTACATGTAAAAAAGCAATATGGAAAAGGTAGAATAATATACTATTTATTCCTACAAAACGTAGGATGTTAGACTGCCTACTGAAAATCTTAAAAGCATAGATTAAAGTTATTGTTAGACAAAAACCATACAAAAAACGATTAACAAATGGGATTGGGCACTTTAAATAAATACCAAACAACATAACAAACAATACTAAAAATGACCCGAAAGTTATTCTCCAATTTGCTTGGTTCATTTTTATCTGCATAATAGCAATTAACATACCAGCCGCATAGTTAAGAATAGTTTCATACATCCATTTTCCAATCCCAACATAATAACCTATAACACAATATATTAGTGAGAAGATAGCAACGAGAACTACTCTTCCATATGGTTTTGAGGATAGTTTGAACGCAATAAAAGAAAAAATATAAAGCATTATAATTGCTTTAAGAAACCATTCTCTCGTGTATGGTAATGTCATTGTGAACAAATCGCTAAAAACATTAGTCCAATTATATTTATCACTCATAACAACTATACCTAAAAGAGAAATAATAAACGCAAAAATAAATGGAACAATAATTTTTATTATATGTTGCCATAAGTATCGTACTTTAAGTTTCTCTTGTTTTGTCATTGACATATACATACCATATCCACTCATAAACAAAAAAATAGAGTTGCCCATAGATCCTCCCTGAATTAGAAAAGTAATACCACTATTATACTCTTCCCATAAATGTTGGGATAAATGTGACAAAATTATCATAATCATTGCAAGTCCTCGCAACTGATAACTATGTTCTATAGATAAAAATTGCCCCTTCCTCTTTTCCATTATTTCTAATGATTTTTTTTTCATAACATCACTTCCAAATAACATTCTCTTTTACTACTTTTGCTGGTATTCCCGCAGCAATTGTTTTGGCTGGAACATCCTTAGTAACAATGGCTCCTGCTGCTATTATTGCTCCATCACCAATATTTACACCTTTGAGAATTGTAGCGCCTTGCCCTATCCATACATGCTTACCTATCTTTATAGGTTCTGAGACATTATAACCTTCCTGACATATGGTATGACCATCATACGATCTGATTACTACATCTCTTCCGATAGTTGCTCCTTCGCCAATTTCAACAACGTCACCAGCAGTGATTTGCACATTTTCATTGACGAAGCCACCATGAAGTATGAGCTTTCCTTTCGGAGCCACTCTGATATAACTACCTGCATATACATTGAAACTTCCATCAACCACAAGTTGGCTGTCTTTCTCTAGGAGTATTCGTGTCTCAATTTTTGATTTCTTAACTTGCTTAGTTCCTGTAGTTAATTTGGCCGACAAAGTCATCTTAGCTCCTTTGTCTATCTGAATTATCGTATTCTTTTTATTCAACAATGGCATCCGCATTTTTCTAACGACATTCTTTGATAGGAAATTTATTCGTAAGAACGTATACCATGAACTTAACGAAAGGCCTAAATTTGCTAAAACACTATACACAGATTTTAATGGATATAATCGTTTCTTA
>Ga0256407_10012810_pt1 | contig 11334 bp, 9 predicted proteins | sample RumenRJG_04DNA_FD_193489 | JGI IMG/M metagenome (GOLD analysis project Ga0256407, IMG submission 193489) | Bovine rumen microbial communities from Lethbridge, Alberta, Canada - RJG_04 | ecosystem: Host-associated > Mammals > Digestive system > Stomach > Rumen | place: Canada: Alberta | collected... | reverse complement strand
CCGCCTATGGCGCCTCCCGCGATCAGCGCGGTCACCACCAGCAGCGGATGCACCTCCACGTTGTCGGAAAGAAGCTTCGGATTGATGACGTTGGCGTCGACAAACATGACGACGGCGATGACCACCAGCCCGATGATCATTTTCTTAAACTCTCCCGCCGGGAAACAGACCAGCACCGTCACGAGATACCCGGATACCGTCCCCAGGTAAGGGATCAGGTTTCCGAGACCCGTGAAAACACCGATGATCACGGGATACGGGACTCCGGCAAGAGCAAGGATCACCGACACCAGCACCGCGACGATGGCAGCGTCGATCAGCTGCCCGCGGATATATCCGGAGAAGGCGCTGTCCGCATCCTTCACAAAGATATTGAACCGCTCCCTCTGCCTGTCCCCGAACATCAGGGTAAATACCCTTCCCCAGTATTCGATGATGTTGTGCTTCTTATCCAGCAGGAAATAGACGCAGAAGATCAGCCCGAACAAAAGTCCCGAGAAAAAGGTCTCCGCGGCGCCGGCAGCCGCCTTCGCGGCCGATGTGAGATAGTCGGAGGATATGTTCATCGATTCCAGCTTTTCCGCCGCGAATTTCCACAGATCCCCGTAATCCTTCCGGATCGTTTCGGCCAGTTCCCGGATCGATTCCGGATTCACCGACGAGAGATCCTTGTACACGGACACAAGGATCATGCCCAGCACAAAAAACACCACCGTAAAAATGATCCCGAGGGTCAGGAGAACGCTGACGCCCCTTGCCCAGCCGTGCTCCTTTGTCCGGTTGAACATCCTCTCAAAGCGGCTGACCACCGGCTGCAGAAGATAACACAGTCCCCCGCCGATGATCACCGGCCGCAGCACTGCGGTAAAGATGGCCCAGAACTTTGTCCAGAAGGGACCTGTCTGCAGAAGGACGTATGCGGAGCACAAGGTGACCAGGACCGTGACTGCCGCATACACGCAGATCTTTGTGTATTTCCGGTCCAGTTTTTCCATGATTTTTTTAAACATCGGATCCCTGTATGGTGCAGCCCGGAGCGGCTGTGCCCTGTTTCCTTTCGTATTTATTGTCGCGGCCCGGTGCCGCGGTCCCGAACCGCCGTCTCACGTCTCAGTCCCATGTCCTGGTCCCGTGCCGCGGTCCCGTGCCGCCCGGAAGCGGAAGCCTTTCCCGCAAAAGCAGCCCGTGAAAGCATCCCTGCCTGACATTATAACAGGTCAGACGGCTGTATTGGCAATTTCCACAAAAACTTTTGTGAAAATCGACTTGAACCAAATTCGCCAAAATTCCGTCCTATTAGTGACACCACAAAGGGAGTGTATGAAACCGCTCCCGCACAGGAAGGAAATTTATGAAAGACATCAGTCATCTCTTCGACAGCATCCACGACCGGCTCGCATCCCAGCTCAGCAGCATGCGCCATGTCCGGGACGAGGAACTCTACGACATGATCGACGCGGAGATCCAGGACGCCGGGCAGCGGGAATTCCTGTCGGTAAGGGAAAAGTACCAGCTTCGCTCATCCCTGTTCAACGCATTCCGGAGACTCGACATTCTCCAGGAACTGGTGGACCGGAAGGACATCACTGAGATCATGGTGAACGGCAAGGATTCCATCTTTGTCGAGTCCGGCGGCCGTATCCGCCCCTGGGAAGGAAGCTTCAAGAGCAATGAACAGTTGGAAGATATGATCCAGCACATCGTCAGTCGCGTGAATCGGACCGTGAATGTCTCCACGCCGATCGCCGACGCCCGTCTGGAGGACGGAAGCCGCGTCAACGTCGTGCTCCCGCCCATCTCTCTGGACGGCGCAGTCGTAACCATCCGGAAATTTCCGGAACCCATCACTATGGAAAAACTCATCGGTTACGGCTCCATCACCCCGGAAGCCGCCGCGTTTCTGAAGAAGCTTGTGCAGAGCGGATACAACATCTTCATCAGCGGCGGCACCGGTTCCGGGAAAACGACCTTTCTGAACGCGCTGTCCGCCTTTATCCCGGACGACGAGCGCGTGATCACCATTGAAGACAGCGCGGAACTTCAGCTGAAGCACATCAGGAATCTGGTCCGCCTGGAGACCCGGGCGGCAAATCCCGAGGGCGACGGCGCGGTCACGATCTCAGACCTGATCCGGGCAAGTCTCCGCATGAACCCTGACCGGATCGTCGTCGGCGAAGTCCGCGGGGCGGAAGCTCTGGACATGCTGCAGGCAATGAACACGGGCCACGACGGAAGTCTTTCCACCGGCCATGGCAACAACCCTCGGGATATGCTGGCCAGACTCGAGACGATGACCCTCTGCGCGGCGAATCTGCCCCTTCCGGCCATCCGCGGCCAGATTGCGGGGGCGCTGGACATCATGGTTCACCTGGGGAGACTTCGCGACCGAAGCCGCCGGGTCCTCTCCATCACAGAAGTCGGAGGTATCGAAAATGGGGAAATTCAGCTTCACGAACTCTACTCTTTCAGGGAAGACCGCTCCGGAGGCGCCCGCAGAGGCCGCGTCACGGGCCGGCTGGAACAGGTCGGGGAGCTCGAAAACCGGGACAAACTCCTCAGCGCAGGCCTTGAACTATAACGAGTATCACTTCACTGTCCCGGAATACCTCACCCACTTCCTTCAGGCGCTCGCGGTTTGTGCTGCTTTCTCATTTGTTTTCTACCGCAGCCTGATATTCTTCCTTTTTCTCCTTCCCGCGGCGATCGGGTACCCCTTCTTCCGGAAGAGGGACCTGATCCCCGCGCGGAAGCGAATCCTGCTCCTGCAGTTCCGGGAAGCCTTGTCAGTTCTTGCCGGAGCATTGTCCGCAGGATATTCCATGGAAAACGCTCTTCTCGAAAGTACCCGGGAGCTCCGGATGCTGCTTGGCGGGGAGGCATACATCGTCCGCGAATTTGAACTTCTCTCCCACCTGGTCTCCATGAATATCCCGGTGGAGAAAGCGATGGACGAGTTCGCGGAGCGGGCCGGCGTGGATGATATCCGCAATTTTGCCCGGGTCCTGCGGGTCGCGAAGCGTAGCGGCGGCGACCTGGTGCCGATCATAAACCAGACTGCCGACACCATCGGAGACCGGATCCAGATGAAGGAGGATATCCTGACCATCACCGCTTCCCGTCGATTTGAACAGAACATCATGAACCTGGTCCCGCTGATGCTGGTGATCTACATCGACTTTTCCAATCCCGGTTTTTTCACGGTCATGTACACCACCCCGGTGGGCCGCGCCGTCATGACGGGCTGCCTCGTGGTCTATCTTCTGTCCATCGCTCTTTCCTGGAAGATCCTGAACATCGAACTGTAAAAGGAGTCTCTCTATGTCAAGGTTTTCACGTTTCACCGCCCTTCTGGTCCGCCGGCGGGCACAGATCCTCTGTATCCTCGCGGGCGTGATCCTCTACTTTGCGGCAGTCCGCCTGCAGCCGGAGGAAACGGATCTCAAGGGCGGGCGGTATCTGCCCCGCAGCTCCTACGGCGGCCGGACCCTTCATTATGAGATCGAGGTCGAGGGTCTGGACGATGCTCCGGTTCCCATCGATGTCCCTGTGGGCGGCCGGGTCTGGAGGGAGGAAGAGGTCGGAAAAGCCTATGAAGCATGTATTCAGAAGGTCTGTGAATCTCTCCTTGCAGAAAACCCGTCTGCTGAAGAAGTCCGGACTGACGTCACGCTTCCGACCACCGTCCCGGACTACGGGATCAGCATTTCCTGGGACAGTTCCGATCCGGATGTGATCGATTACTACGGAAAAGTCCGGAGCGAGGATCTGGCCGGACCGGTGGAGGTCACGCTGACGGCCCGTCTCACCGCCGCCGGAACAGATACGGCTGCAGACTATGTGATTCCTCTGACCGTGCTTCCCCGGCAGCGTTCCGCGAAGGAGCAGCTTCTCGAAGATTTCCGCAGTACGCTTCTTGCGGAAGACGAAGCTCAGGCTGCGGACGAGGTTTTCGCACTCCCACTGGAATTCCGGGGCCGCACGCTCCGCTATTCCCAGCAGACAGACCGGCACCTTTCCATCCTCCTCCTTTTGGGGCCGGTCTGCGCCCTGCTTCTCTGGCTCCGGGAAAAACAGGGCATGCAGACGGAGGAGGCTGCCCGGCGGCGCCAGCTTCTTCTCGATTACCCGGAGATCGTCTCCAAGCTTATGGTTTTCATCGGTGCAGGCATGACGATCCGCCTCGCCTGGGAGAACATCGTCAGCGATTACGAGACTGACGGCGGGCCCCCGCGATGTGCCTATGAAGAGATGACAAAAACGCTGGCCCAGCTGAAGACCGGCGCCAGCGAAGGAAAAGCCTATCACGAGTTCGGGCGGAGCTGCGGGCTCCGGCAGTATATGAAGCTTGCAAGTCTGCTCGAGCAGAACCGGCGGACCGGAATCGCGAATCTCCGCACACTCCTGAAAGCAGAGATGAATGCGGCCTGGGAAGAACGGAAGAACATGGCGCGGAGGCAGGGTGAAGAAGCCGGCACGAAGCTGCTCGGTCCCCTCTTCCTCATGCTGATCATCGTCATGGTCGTCATCATTGTTCCGGCTCTGATGTCCTTCTGACTGCAAAGAAGTCCGCCCGGTCCTGAGGCTGTGTGCAGGCAGAAAGGCTGAATACCGGCCGGGACACAGGCGGGATTCCTGAAACAACGAAATACAGCAAGGACAGAAAGGAGGCACAGCCAGTGGGCAGAGTCCTGAAACCGTTCCGATGCAGAAACCAATAGCCTGTAAATCCCCCGTACCGTCAATGCAGCCATACACCCCATCACCCCATGAAAGAAAGGAAACCACTCTATGACAGCATCTGCAGCTACTGAAACCGCCAACTATTCCGAAAAGTATCATGAGTCCTTCGATTTCCCTGATAACGGGGATTTCGCCTCCGATGAAAGCGGCGTGGGAACTATTGAGACCGTACTCATCCTGGTGGTTCTCATCAGCCTCGTCCTCATCTTTCAGACCCAGATGCGGAGCATCATCAACAACGTCTTTAAGACCATCAACTCCGGCGTCAATGAAGTCAAGCTGAAATGATCCCGCGGACGCCGCATACCCTTCTGCCGAGGTGTTCCCGCCGGCTGCAAAGCTCCGTCACGATCTACCTCGCGCTGATCTTTACCTGTACGGCCGCGCTGCTCTGCGCATTCGCAGAGAGTGCCAGGACCGCCGGTGCCCGTTTTTACGTGACCAACATGGCGGAATCCGCCATCGACAGCCTCTTCTCCCAGTATCATCCGGAGCTCTGGCAGGTCTACCGCCTCTTCGGCTATGAATTCGGGGACGAAGCTTCCAGTCAGGAAGAGCTGGAAAAGTTCATGAAGCCCTACGCCGATGACTGCGGGTGGTACTGCATCACAGAGCCGGAGGCGGCCGTCACGGAAACCACTTTTCTTACGGACAGCGGCGGCAGCTGGTTCGAGCAGGAGGTCGTCGACTATCTCCGCTTCGGCTGGATCACCCTGGACCACACACCGGAAAGCGCTTCCGAACTCTGGAAGCAGGTGACGGAGGCCCAGACGATGGACGCGATCATCAAGGATTACGGACTTCAGAGCCGGAAAGCCGTCGCCATGGAAAAGGCCATAGGAAAGATCCACAGCAACGTCATCCGGCAGCATCAACTGAAATCCCGGGCGAGGGATGAGGTGCGCGGCGGAAACAACAACTCCTTCCAGCACACCGCACAGGAACTGGAAAGCTGCGTCGGAGAGCTTCCTCATCTGATTGAACGCTTCGATTCCGCGGCGGACGCTTTCGCGAAAAAGATGGACCAGCTGGATGAAAGGAACAAGGAACGTCTGGAAAAGCTGGAACCGGAAAACAGGAAGGCTGTCGAGGAACAGGTTGCGGCTTACCGGGAGTACACCGATGTGAATGGTGTCCGCCGCCTGGAGATCGATGTGCTGGACGACAATAATCCGAACGAGCTGCAGACCATTGAATCCGTCCGCGAATTCGCCAATGAGACCGAAGCCTACATTGAAGAGATGGAGGAGGAGGACGATGACGAAGATCAGAACGAAGGAGCCGAAAGCTCCGGCGGGGGCGGAGGCGGCGGTGTCGACGCAGATGCCCTATGGGCAGAAGTGGCGGATGCCTGGGATGAGGTCGTGATCCCGGAGCTCGACGTGGAGTACGGCATCGGAGACGAGGAGACGGAAGGCTTGCTGGAAGGCCTGCTGACCTTCACGGAGAAGGGCTTTCTGAATCTGGTGATCCCGGAGGGCCGGACGGTCTCGGACGGGAAGATCTCCATGAAGGATCTTCCTTCGCAGAACGACGTCACGGAACGGACCGGCGGGGAAGCTTCCCCTCTCACAGCCCTCGCGGTCGATGAGTATGCCGGAAAAATGCTTCCGAGCTTCACGGATGACAGCAAGCGTGCTCCCGCCTACGAACTCGAGTACACCGTCATCGGAGGCGACAGCGATGCCGACAATCTGACCGGCACCGTGCTGGAGCTGCTGGCGATCCGGGAAGCACTGAATTTCATTCACATCATGCGGGACAGCTCCCTGAAGACCCAGGCCCACACCCTGGCCCTGGAAATCAGCGCTGCCACCGGCGTGCCGGAGCTTGTCTTCCTTCTGGAATGTCTGGTCATCGCCGCCTGGGCGATGCTGGAAGCGCTGATGGATCTCCGTCTGATGCTTTCCGGCAAAAAGACCGCCATCATTAAAACGAAGAACGACTGGATGGTCAGTGCGGATGATTTCATCCCGATCCTCATATCCACCGTACTTCACGCAAAGCTTCCGGAAGACTATCTGAAGGAGCCGGCGGTCGGCGTGAGTTACGAGGCGTGGCTGAAGCTTCTGCTTCTGACCCAGTCCTCGGAACACCGGAACTACCGGATCATGGATATGATCCAGACCAACATCGTCCGCGACGATCCGGACTTCCGCATGAAAAACTGTCTTTACGGAATGCACGCCGAAGTGCGCTGCAGTTCCCGCCACCTGTTCACAAAGCTCGGCTTCACCAGCGAGTCGGAATTCGGCCTTGCGCCGTCCTTCGACCTCAGGGAGGAAGTCGTCAAAGCCTACTGATCTGACGGACGGGACCTTTCGTCAGACTCTGCTGAAATGCCGGGCGGATCCCGTCATTTCAGATGAAAACTGCCGGGCCGCCGGTCCGGCGCCCCGAAGAAAGGGAACGGCATTGAAATCTCGTAATTCCATAAACCCCCCTCCTGTAAAACAAACTCGGATATTGGCTCTCCAGGTACATGCCCGACTGCGCCGTTTCCGGAAACTTCTTCGGAGCGCGGGACCGGCAGCCCGGTGTGTCTGCAGCCTTACGGTCGAGGCCGCCATGGCTTTCCCGCTGTTTCTGTTCGCCGTCTATCTTCTGATCCTTCCCATGCGGATGATGCGCACTTCCATGCAGATGCAGCAGATCTGCGAACAGACCTGCGAACTGCTGGCGGAGGCCGCCTACCTTCAGCAGCTGGCTGCAGCCGGCAGTACGGAAGCCGGCGGCCCGGAAGCAGATTCCGCAGGCGGCCCGGAAAAAGGTAATACCGACGGCGCAGCCTCTCTCAGCAGCATTGCCTCAGAAAACGGCGGATCCGCGGGGAAACGGTCGGATGAGGCTGACGCGCTGGTCAAATGGCTTTCCGACCAGGGTATTGCGACCCTCATAGGAAATACGGCAGCCGCAGCCATCGCCGACGAAAACGTCGAGGACGTGTTTTCCTGGCGCTCCGCATACATGACAGACGGAGAAATCATCCGCCTCACCCTTGATTACCAGTACCGGCTGCCATTCTTTCATCTCGGCCATCTGCACCAGAGCGTGACGGCTTCCCGCCGCGCCTGGGTCGGCCGCTCCGAAGGAGGAATCTCCGACGGGCAGGAAGACGAGGAAGAAATCGATGAGATCGTCTATGTCGGGAAAAGCAGCACCCGGTATCACGCCAGTCCTTCCTGCCATTATCTCTCCAACCGGTCCATGAAGTCAGTGTCCTGGACATCCCTCGAATCTCTTCGGAATTCCGGCGGCAGCCGTTACACCCCCTGCGCCCGCTGCGCAAAAGGTGCACATCCGGGCACCGTCTACATCATGCCCAGCGGGGAGGTCTGGCACGCCGATCCGGACTGCAGCGCCATCTCCGCCTATGCGCGGGCCGTCCGGAAATCTGAGGTCGAACATCTGGGCCCCTGCAGCTACTGTTGCCATTGAACCCCATGAAAGGAGATTTACTTTGATGATTTCCGGCAGTCTCGGCTGCGGTCTGGTGCTGTTGTTTCTTGTCTACTGCGCGTTTGAGGATCTCCGGGCCATGAGCGTCAGTGCCCTCGCCTTTCTCGCCATGGCGCTGTCAGAGCTCGGGTGGTATCTGGCCCGCCTGTTCCGCGGCGGCGGCGCCGACTGGCGTGGTCTTCTGCTCGGCTCCCTCCCGGGACTGTTCCTGATCCTTCTCTCAGTTCTCACCAGCTCGGCAATCGGCATGGGGGACGGACTCTTCTTTCTCCTGATCGGAACTGCTGCCGGGCTTCCCCTGACGCTCCTGCTCACCATATGCACCTTCTGCCTTTCCGCAGTCTGGTCTCTCGGCGTGATCGTGATGCGGCAGGTGCGGGGACTTCCGCGGAATCCCCAGTTCATCCCGCTTCTTCCCTTCACCCTCTTTCCGGCACTTCTCTGGTGCGTTCAGAGCGGTGTCATCGCGGGGGTGCCGGCATGAAGCGGCTGAAAGCAAGCCTCACCATCGAAGCCGCGTACATCTTCCCCATCATCTTTTTCACACTGGCCTTTGTCTTCAACTACGCCAGAACAGAACGGGACCTGACTCTCTCCCGCTTCGTACTGCGGGAAAGCGCCTCCAGGGCAGCCCATCTGGAGCCGACCTACGACCCGGATGGCCCCGATGCGGACGATATCACCGCCGCCATGGGAACACGCTTTGCCGGAGTGGATCAGCTGGCGACGGACGATACCGGCGCATCCCGCTCCCTGTTCTCAGGCTCCGCATGGTTTGAAGGTTCCGGCCTCTCCCTCTCCGAGGAACGGCTGATCAATGATCCGGAAGATGTGCTCCGTATTTCGACGACTCTGAAGGATTTCGCACAGATGAATAATTTTTTCAAAGGAGGAAATTCAGTTGCCTCAGATTCTGAATGAAACCGATCACAGCTACTTTTCCGTCGAAACGGACCCGGCTCTTCGGGAACACTATTCACTCCGCATGCTGGAGGAAAACCGCATCGACGGCCTGCTCCGCCTTTCCGTCTGCGATGACGAGGGAAAGCTGTTTCTGAACTACGACATCACCCGCATGGAAACGCTGCGGGAATGGACGGCGCGCCACCGGCTCCGTTCGGAAGATCTGCGGCTCCTGATCCTGACCCTGAAACACGTCTCTTCGGGGCTTGCGCCTTTCCTTCTGGACCCTGCCGGCATCGTCCTCGACGCGGATTCCGTCTACACGGATCCGGCAAGCCACGCCCCCTGTTTTCTCTACTGCCCGGGGCGGAGCGGCGGTTTCGGAGATCAGCTCTCCGGCTTCCTGCACTCCCTGATGGAACTCTCGGACCACGACGACTGCAGGAGCGAAGTGCTGGCCTACCGGATGTACCGGGAGAGCCAGGCCCACCCCAACGCCCTGGATTATCTGGAGCGGATCCTGATCTCCGGCGACCCGCTGGATCCCCGGGAGATCCCTGCCGGAGAGATCCTGGACGGCGCGGCCGATGCCGGTCCCGCGGCATTCCCGGCAGGACCGGACCGGGGCGGTGCAGGAACTGTCGTGGAGACCCTTCCCGCGGAAACGGAAGTCATATCAACGGAAGCTCTCTCCGTCCGGGACGCAAAAGGAGGCGGCCTCTTCGGCCGCCTCCGGAAACACTGATATGCTGCTGTTTATTTCTCTTCTGCCTTCTTCGCAGTCTTCTTCGCTGCGGGCTTCTTTGCAGGCTTCTTCTCCGCTGCATCAGCGATCTTCTTCGCTGCTGCCTTGACGGTCTTCTTCGCCTCTTCCGCCTTCTCGGCGATCTTCTTTGCCGGAGCCTTCTTCGCAGCAGGCTTCTTCGCCGGAGCTGCAGCTTCTTCCTTCGGCTTTTTGGGTGTCGGGACGGAGAACTCATAGACCTGGATGCCGTAAGGCTTCATCGGGTTGAAAACGTGGTACGGCTGGCCGTCGCACTCCTGCTTGTATGCCTTGAAGACCGGCGGCTTGATGCCCGCCTGCTCGTAGGAGCCGACAGTCTCATCCAGGATCAGCTTGTAGCTTCCGCTGCAGGGAACGCCGACCTTATAGTCTTCGCGCTCCATGGGCGTGAAGTTGATGGCGAACAGCAGCGCCTTCTTCTTCGTCTCATCATAACGGGCAAAGGAGAAGATGGAACGGTCAGCATCGTTCGCGTTGATCCACTTGAAGCCTTCCCAGTTGTTGTCCTGGCGCCACAGGCACGGATACTTCTTGTAGATGTGCAGAAGTCCCTTCACGAAGTTCTGCATGTCCTTGTTCAGCGGCTCGTCCAGGAGCTCCCAGTTCAGGGAGACCTTCTCGTCCCACTCGTGCCACTGTGCGAATTCCTGGCCCATGAACAGAAGCTTCTTGCCGGGATGCCCGATCATGTAGGTATAGCCGCACTTCAGGTTCGAGAACTTGTCCTCAAAAATGCCCGGCATCTTGTTGATCATGGAACACTTGAGATGCACCACCTCGTCGTGGGACAGGACCAGGACGTAGTTCTCGCTGGTGAAGTAAGTCAGGCCGAAGGTCATCTTGTTGTGGTTGTTCTTGCGGAAATAGGGATCCAGCTTCATGTACTCAAGGAAGTCATGCATCCATCCCATGTTCCACTTGAAGGTGAAGCCGAGGCCGTTGTTCTCCGGTGCGTGGGTGACCATGGGCCACGCGGTGCTCTCCTCCGCGATGATCATGGTGCCGTCGTGCCGGCCGGCGATGACGGAATTCAGGTGCTTGAAGAACTCGATCGCTTCCAGGTTCTCGTTGCCGCCGTACTTGTTCGGGCACCACTGGCCGTCGCGCCTGCCGTAGTCCAGGTAGAGCATGGAGGCCACCGCGTCCACCCGGAGGCCGTCGATGTGGTACTCGTTGAGCCAGTACAGGGCGTTGGCGATCAGGAAGTTCTTGACCTCTGTCTTCTCGTAGTCAAAGACCTTGGTGCCCCAGTCCGGGTGCTCTCCCTTCCGCGTATCCGCGTACTCGTAGCAGGGCTGGCCGTCAAAATCGGCGAGGCCGAAGGCGTCCCGCGGGAAGTGGGCGGGAACCCAGTCCAGGATCACGCCGATGCCCTGCTGGTGCAGGTAATCCACGAAATACTGGAAATCCTGGGGCGAGCCGTAGCGGGCGGTGGGGGCGTAATAGCC
>Ga0256407_10012807_pt1 | contig 11336 bp, 9 predicted proteins | sample RumenRJG_04DNA_FD_193489 | JGI IMG/M metagenome (GOLD analysis project Ga0256407, IMG submission 193489) | Bovine rumen microbial communities from Lethbridge, Alberta, Canada - RJG_04 | ecosystem: Host-associated > Mammals > Digestive system > Stomach > Rumen | place: Canada: Alberta | collected... | reverse complement strand
GGTAACTATTTGAATTTATTTACATAAATTCATTCTCTCATAACGTAGTTCATTCACTTTTCAGTGAAATCACTTAGACTAAGCAAAAGCCATAATTACCTTAAAGGTTATTATGGATCGTTTACTTATATCTAATTAATTAAACAACAAATTTGAATTATACAGTATTTTGACAACAAATATTAATTATTTTACTTGGTGCCGCCTACAGTAATTTCATCAATCTTAACAGAAGGAATTCCTATTCCGACCGGAACCCACTGTCCTTCCTTGCCGCAGCTTCCCACACCGTTATCAAATTTTAAGTTATTACCCACCATGGAAACTTTTGTCATTACGCCGATGGCATCGCCGATCAGTGTAATTCCTTTAACCGGGGAGCCAAGTTTTCCATCTTTGATTTCATAGGCTTCATTTACTGAAAATACAAATTTTCCACTGGTGGTGTCAACCTGCCCGCCTCCTAGAGACACCGCATAAATACCTTTTTTAACAGACTCTATCATCTCTGCTTCTTCACTTTTGCCTGGAAGCAGATATGTATTTGTCATTCTGGTTATCGGAGTACATGAATATGATTCTCTGCGGCCGTTTCCTGTGGATTCCCTACCTACCAGCCGGGCGCTGTGCTTATCATACATAAAATTTTTAAGAACGCCGTTTTCAATCAAAACATTGTATTTTGAAGGTTCACCTTCATCATCTACCGTAATGGAACCTCTTGCCTTGGCAATAGTACCGTCATCAACAATGGTGCACAAATCGGAAGCAACCTTTTCTCCCATTCTCTTGGCATAAACCGACTCTCCCTTGCGGCATGAGTCCCCCTCCAGACCATGTCCGACAGCCTCATGAATCAGGACACCTGACCATCCGGCGGAAAGAACCACAGGGAAAGTTCCCGCAGGAGCAGCCTTTGATTCCAAATTAACCAATGCAACACGAATTGCCTCGTCAACATAGGAAAAAGCACGAGATACTGTTCCAACATTTTCATAAAAATACTCATATCCGACCCGAGCGCCTCCGCCTGCGCCCCCTTTTTCGGTGCGATCTCCCTTTTTTACCACCACGGAACAGCTGATTCTTACCAGAGGTCTGATATCGGCGGCCAGTGTTCCGTCAGTTGCGGCAACCAGCACGTTTTCGTAACAGCTTGATATACTTGCATTGAACTGCTTGATGAGAGGACACCTGGACCTTGCGTACTGATCCATATCCTGCAGAAGCCTGGTTTTCTGATCTCTTTCTATACTGTTTAGCGGATTTAACGGAAGATACAGCTGTTTCACATTTTTTTCAGTTAAAATTTTGGCTTTCTGATTTCCTCCCCTTTTGGCTATTCCTCCTGCCGCTTTTATAGTTTGTTTCAGCGCTATCTGCGATATTTCATCGGAGTAGGCAAATCCTGTTTTATCACCGACAATGGCTCTAACTCCCATACCTTGGATATCGGCATATGTTCCTTTTTTGACGATACTTTCATCAATAGACCAGGACTCGCTGCAGCTTGATTGAAAATATATATCGCCATAATCTATATCGTATTTGCACAAATCGGCCAAAGCATTCTGAACAAGTTCGAGATTCAATTCATTTGGAACCAATAACTTATTTACTGTACGATCTAAATTCATATTTCTATCCAAATTTCATAGCAACCAAAATCGTTGCATTCTATAATTTTTTAATAACATTTGATGTGATATCAGCTGTAAAAACATCATTTCTTCGGTTTTTACACCATAATCACATAATCTGATCTTAAATTCAGGCTACACCACAACAACATCAAACTGTTCCTGGGTATAGAGCGGTTCCGGATGAACCTTGATCTGTCTGCCGATTACAACTTCCAGTTCGGCAAGATTATGCTGTTCATCGCTGTTAAGTGCATTTGCGACTTCCTTTGAGGCATAAACAATATATTGTTCAGCAGCATATGATTTATGTGTTCTGGCAACCTCTCTCATAATTTCAGAACAAACAGTCTCAATGCTTTTGATTCTTCCCTTTCCTTTACATACGGGACAGTCGCAGCAAAGAATATGTCCAAGACTTTCTCTTGTGCGTTTACGGGTCATTTCAACCAGCCCCAGAGATGAAAATCCATTGATGCTGGTTTTTGCACGATCACCGCTAAGGGCGTTTTCCAGAGAAGTAAGTACTCTGTGACGGTGTTCGTCGGTCTGCATATCAATAAAATCAATAATAATTATTCCGCCGAGATTGCGAAGTCTCAACTGGCGGGCTATAGCCGCTGTAGCTTCAATATTCGTATTGAAAATTGTTTCTTCAAGGTTGCGGTGACCGACAAAAGCTCCAGTATTAATATCAATTGTAGTCATTGCCTCCGTCTGATCGATAATCAGATATCCACCGGACTTAAGTTCAACTTTTCTTTCCAAAGCCCTTTGTATTTCATTCTCCACATCGTACATTTCAAACAACGGGGCGAGTCCGTTGTACAATTCGATATTGTTTATCACTTCCGGAACAAAATCTGCACAGAACTGTTTCAGTTCATCATAAGCGGTTTGAGAATCTATTCTGATTTTATCTATCGGAGTTCCTACAAAGTCTCTCAGAATTCTGAACGTCAGCGGCAAATCCTCATATAGATTTACAGGCTTTTTGCTTTCAATTCTTTTAGTGTGAATCTGCTTCCATATGAATTTTAAAAACTTTGCATCCTGTTCGATTTCCGCATTGGAAACACCTTCCGCGGCGGTACGAACAATAAATCCGCCATCATCATCCACATATTTGTTGGCCAAAGCTTTCAGACGTTCGCGCTCTTCACTGCTCTGAATTTTCTGGGAAACACCGACATGCGAACTGCCAGGCATGAAAACCAAATATCGCGAAGGGATAGTAATATCGGTAGTTAGACGTGCGCCCTTGGTTCCGATTGGATCTTTTACAACCTGAACAATAATGTATTGCCCCTGACTTACCAGCTGTGCAATATCTTTAGCAGGGAAATGTTCTTTTTCAGATGCTTCAACACATTCCGTATGAGGAACAATATCAGATGCATGCAGAAAAGCGGACTTTTCCATTCCTATATCGACAAATGCAGCCTGCATTCCGGGCAGAATACGGGTAATTTTACCCTTGTATATGTTTCCCACAAGATCCAGCTTTGCCGATCTTTCTACATGAACCTCCTGCAGAATACCCTGTTCCACTAAAGCAACTCTTGTTTCCATATGAGTTACATTTATTAACAATTCAACAGACATACCTAATACAAACCCTTTTTATTCTGATCCTGACGAAAACAGTTCATTTTTTAACCTGCGATAATTTATTTGGAAATTACAGATTGCAGTAATTTTTGAGTTTCTTCCATCGGAAGACCTATTATATTGGTCAGAGAACCGGTATAGTTCCTGACAAATTTCGCTCCGATCCCCTGAATTGCATATGAGCCAGCTTTATCCTTAGGTTCACCTGTATTCCAGTAGTCTGCAATATCCTGTTCCGAAACATGACGAAACTCAACTTGGGATTCTACAAGTTGCAAATAGTATTTTTCTGCAGTAAAGAGACAAATTGCTGTAATGACCTCGTGGCATGAACCAGACAAAATACCCAACATTCGTCTGCAATCCTCAAAATCCTTTGGTTTTCCGAAAATTTCATTATCTTTCACCACAATGGTATCAGCACCCAAACATGGTGTTTGTTTTTCAGCTATGATAAAGCCCTGGCAACTCTTGGAATAAGCCATGCGACTTACATACTTTCGGGGCTCTTCACCAGGATTTTTGCTTTCATCCACATTTACGTCTATCAGAGAAAATTGAAATCCTGCATTCCGCAGTAATTCAATGCGGCGGGGAGATTTTGAAGCTAACAAAAAATCGACTTTTTCCAAAATTAAACCTATTTCAGCTGTTAACAGTTCTTTACTAAAATACTTAGTAATCCACCATTCGCGGAGTTTTTTTAATTTTGTATATTAATCCAAGCACTGAACACAGGAATGGCCATGCGACAGCATCCGATATAACTGAAAGCAGCATGTTATATTCTATTATTGCCAGACCGAACGCGTGCTCCAGCCAGAATCCTATAATTAATCCCACTCCGGAAATCAGCAGAATTGTAACACACTGCTGCAGCATGGAATAAGTGGTCATTCTGATAAATGTCTTGCATAACATATAAGCCATTACAGAAAATGAAAAAGCCCTGATACCCAGAGTATAACCGACCAAAACATCTAAAAGCAGTCCGCAAACAAACGCGTGACCTATTCCAACGAAACGGGGTTCCTTAACAATCCAGAACAGAACAATCAGTAAAAGGAAATTAGGTTTAACAAACTGAAAAGCATTAGGAAAGGCCATGATATTCAAAATCAACGCCAGAAACATAGTCGTATAGATCAGGATATAAGTCATAATCTTATTGTACATCGGCAACTCCATCCTTAAGGAATCTGGCACTTGCCAATCCGATGTTTTTCCCGTCTGGTGTAAAAAATTCACTTGGCCACATCAAAAGGACATACCGCAAACGACTTAGCTTCTCCAAAGGCTTGGCCTTTACTTCGGCAAAACCTACGCCATTATCAGGATTAAATTCCGTAACACGGGCAACAGGATAACCGCTCGGGAATTTTCCTCCCAATCCGGAGCTCACCAGAAGATCCCCCTGTCTTATATCTACATTTCTAGGAAGATCAGATAAAATAAGCTCGTCTATTTTTCCGGTACCCGAAGCTATTGCTCTGAAGTCATTTCTTACAACCCGGATAGGAATCGAATGTTCTCTGTCCGTTATCAGCAACGCTCTGCTCATTTTGGTCGATACCGTTACCACCTGCCCCACAATGCCGTCTTCTCCGATTATAGGCTGACCGACATAAACCCCGTTTTCCGTGCCTTTGTTTATTACTATCTGCTGCTGGAAAGGATCCGTTGCAACATTCATAATTTCTGCGACTTCAACACGTGAATCCAATTGAATCGGGGATTCAAGCAGCGCGCGAAGTTTAATGTTTTCATGCTTAAGCTGACCGTATTTAAGCAGTTCGCTTTTCAGCAGCATTAATGTTTCATTAAGATGTCTGTTGTCTTCCACCAGCTGGGAACGTGTTCTGATCTGTTCACGAAAGGCGGAAGTCAACTTAAAGGGACTATGAGCAATGAGATAAAGAGGACTGAAGATTGTATCAGTATAAACACGCATCTCTGTAGACCAATGGGAGCGCGAATCTGAAATAATCAAGGCAAAAGAGCAGACAACCGCCGCAAATAATTTGAGCGACGGAGACAAACCAGGCAAATTCTGATTTTTCATATATAATGCAACCTACTGCTCTTTATAAAAACAAGCTCTACTGGTTATACAGATCGCGTTTCGGACCTACAAGCTGCTTTAAACGCTCGCAACCGCCCAAAGCCACGCATGTCAACGGATCATCTGCAATAACAACAGGAAGACCTGTTTCCTTTCTGATTAACTGATCTATACCGGATAATAAAGCGCCGCCGCCGGTTAAATAAATACCACGTTCACAAATATCCGCAGAAACTTCAGCCGGACATTTTTCCAATGCTTTCTTAACCGCATCCACAACCTTTCTTAAAGGTTCAGAGAGAGCTTCCAGGATCTGGTTTGAATCAAGCTTAAAGGAAGTAGGAATACCGTCAATGCTTCTTCCGCGAACTTCCACTTCCTTGAGTTCCTCCATAGGATATGCGGAACCGATTTCGTGTTTAATTCTTTCGGCAGTCTGTTCACCGATAGCTATCTTATGATTTTTCTTGACATAGTCCATAATGGCAACATTAAAATGATCTCCGGCCATGTTTATGGAATCCGAATAAACCATATCATTGATTGAGATAATTGCAATATCGGTTGTACCACCGCCAATATCCACCACCATGGAACCAACAGATTCCTCCACAGGCAGTTTGGCGCCGATTGCAGCCGCCATAGGCTCATCAATCATGAATATTTCGCTTGCACCGATTTTTTCCGCTGCGCCGTAAATTGTTTTTCGCTGAGCCGGAGTCGCTGCGCTTGGAACACTGATTAAAACTCTAGGGGCTGATTTAAAAAATCCGTTGCCCTGAACCTTCTTCAGGAAACGTCTCAGCATTTCAATAATATATTTGTCGTCTGCAATAACTCCATCTTTCATCGGACGAATTGTTTCAATATTTTTTGGAGTTTTACCCAACATTTTTTTTGCATCTTGACCAACAGCAACAACAATTTTCTGCTGATTTTCTGTTTTAACTGCAACTACCGAAGGTTCGTTCAATACGATACCTTTTTCCTTCATACAAATTAAAGTATTAGCTGTTCCCAAATCTATTGAAATATCATTAGAAAACATGCTACTTAAAAACTTGAACATTTTATCAATCCAACAAATAAAAACTTATAAAAAAGTAAACTTTGCATATTCTAGCATAAAATCGTAAATCACAAAAAAACAATTTTTTATTTATTGATTTTTCACAATTTTATTGTGATCTAAAAAGCAATCCGGATTTTCATCCGGATCCGAGAAAAAGACAATAAACACCAAAATCAGTTCTGATCCAGTCTGTATATTACACGATCGTTACCAGGCCATGCGCGGAACGCACCGAACGCGTGTTCAATACTTTCCTGCGATATACCGAACCATGAAGGAAATGCCGTAGTTGGATTTTTCGTATCATAGGACTTTAACGGTGTCAGCATTCCGGAAACACCGCCTTCATAATGTTCCGTTACAGTTGCCGTGTGTATCATAAACATTACCGGTATTTCCGGCGGTGTAATTCTCAGGTACATTTTTCCATTTTTGGCAACCGCGTACTGATCTGTAACACCGTCAAGAGTTTCTTCAAGCGCCTCTGCCGCTGCATTTCGTTCCGAAACCATTTCCACTTTTGATTTATGACCGCCGAAATTTATTTCCTTGTTGCTCTTTAAACTTATATCAGGAACTGTATTATCCAGATATGATGACACATAGAAATTCTGCCTTCCAAGCCGCGTACACTGATCATCGGTATTTTCAATCCATTCGCCCTCGGACAGAATATCTGCACCGTTTTTTATTTTGCTGAAATACTGCATCTTTACAGGCATATACATTATATTTTTCGGATTGGCACGAACATTATCCAGTACCAGCCTTCCCATGCGCAGATCCAGAGGACCGAAGAGTTTGATATATTTTTCCGTTCCGGAAATGATTTCCCTGCCCATATCCGAATATACCGACGGAGTCTTATAGGATTTTTCAAAATCAATATAATGGGTTTTGTTTGCACCTTCCACCCACATCTGCATACCGAGATTTGCAATATTAGCGCTGTGTTTCATGCCGTCTGCAGCACTTACATTATATGACGGTATTTCTGCCCTGTATTCTCTTCCGGCATTTTTGCCGTAATCATCAATCGTTGTTCCCAGCGGCATAATTCGCAGATAAAAATCTGAATAATTCAGTTTACCCTGTTCCCATGACGGAGTTACAGAACCGCACTTTACACCGCAGTCAATTACCCGGTTATTGGAATTGCCATCAATCAACCTTGCATCATCTGCCGAAAAAGCCGAAAACCTAGGGACATAATTCACAGCCTGAGGATAATGAGTTTCGTCAAACAATGTTGCATCCAGGCCGTTGGCGGTTTTAGCAATCACCTGCATTTTAACAGGGAACGGCTGACCGAAGTAGGTAAACGAGTGTCTGTTGGCTGCATTATTGATGCATGCATTGGCTGTTACATATGTATTGCCTCCTGCATATTGAACCTCGAATGCCCATGGGGCAAAATAACCGCTTAAATCATTGGCTACTGTTTTATGCACAGTTAATCTGGAAACAGGATCTGCAAATTCATTAATCATGAAATCGAACCGGCCGACATTATCGATCTGATTTACCAGTACTCTGCTTCCTGCAGTCTTCCATTCCAGTTCCTGGGTATGCAAAAAATTTTCATTGATATTTTCCAGCGATGTACCATGACTGAATGCACTGATGGCCACATTTGAATCACCTGTTCCTGAAAATGAGCCGGCCGTCGGGCATTTTTTTAATGCTTCATTGCTTACAACTATTTTTTCATCATTCACGGTAACTTCTGATAGGTCTTTACACCATGCTTTCGGTATATAACTGAAGGTAATATCCTTTCCGGAGTCGTAAACTTCGCCCAGTTCCGCATGGCAATGTTCACATGTTTCCGCATTCACAGATATGTATGTGGCATAAGGAGACGTTGCAAACTCAACATCACCGGAAACAATATCAGAGGAGGAATCATCATCTGCAGCACCTGTTTTTATTCTGCCGTCTGCTTTTAATGTAAATTTATCGGCATCATTGTATGTAAAGCCGGGCAGTTTATAAAATCCGTCAGAGTATTCCAGAGTCAATGTAACTCCGTTTTTGTCCGCAACAACGGAACCGGCATCGGCATAATTAATCAATCTGATATCATCTCCGCTGTCTTTGGCAGATGTCAGGGTAACCTTATTGCCGATAAATTCCGGGTAGGAGCATGTACCATCCGAGTCTATCGACTGAACAGCAGCCAAATACAACTGCTGTTCCTGACCGGCATAGAATGATGTATTGACATTGGACTTGTTCTTATCCCTGTAGAACCTTAACGCCGAGGAAACATGCTCAATTTGACAATTTGGTGAACTGCAAGAAGTAAAACCATCCAGTGAAACGGATGTTGTGCCTGTCCGTCCGGAAGCTATAATCAATGTTTTAGGTTCATTTCTGCTTACAGACACTGTTGCCGACTGTGAACCATCACTTGCAAAATGAGCCACGCCGTTTAATTTTATCTCCACGGAAGAAAGCTCTCTGTTATCCGATGAAATTTCGATTTCTCCCTGCTCGCAGGTCACCAGTTTGGACGGAATTCTGACAATATATGTTGTGGTGCTTACTTCGGAGAAATTCCATCCGGCATTGTAATTGCCGATTATGGAATTTCTCACGTCAATATTCGGAGCAGCGAACTTAACCGCCGATGATATTATTCCGATATTATGCCTGTGATCCAGTTCATAACTGTCTGAATCATAGGCATCGGTAAAATACAGACTAATATAAAAACTGCAGTCTATTCCAAATAAATTATCAATGGCGCTGACGAAAACATCCCAAAAATTCCAGTTGCTGGAATTTCCGCAATGTTCGGAAATATTCCCTATCACATCTTTTGCAGCAATTCCTTTTCCGGCAACAACATACGCTCCGGAAAGAAATACGCACCCTTCATATAGATTTGAAACGCTGTTACTGTCTGAAAAAAAACATTTTTCACTGTTTCCTTCAAATTTCGCGTATTCATCGGCAATAACGATTATACTTCCATTTCGGCTTATAAGTCTGGAGGCTGCATTCATACTTAAGTTTTTAACATGAATCACAGCATATCCTTCAACCTTCAATATGTTATTGCCGGTCAGTTCCAAATCCCTGATCGGCTGTCCGTCAGTATTCTGCAATTCAATTACATGTTCCAGTGCATCTTTGGCGCGGCTGTAGCCCTTCAGGGTATAACAACCGACATCTTCAGCTTTATCGCTGCATTTTTCTAACTTCTTGGTATCACCAGCTCCGAAATTCATATTCGTATAATATGGTATATTTTCGGATTCACTGTCAATTTCATTCAGTTCTGAAATACTGCCAGAAGGACTGTATCTGCCCTTTCTCAAACAGTAATCATCACTTCCCTGTATTTCACCATACGGAAAATTTGTAATGATTTTTGCATTAGCGCAGTCATCTCTGGTGAAGAAATCATTCTTCAGTGTCAGCCCGTATTCAGTACCCTCTGAAACATTGTTTAATCTGTTAAAGGAAAAATCAAACATGTCGGACTTTAAATATTCATTTGCATCCAGAGCGCAGGAAACACTTGAAGACAAAAAATAAAAGCTCAGTAATACCGGCATCAGCTGCAGAAAACTTTTCATTTATTAATCTCCATCCACTAATTCAGAATACACTCTCTTTGTAGCAACATAATAGGTATCGGAATCACTGTCACCAGCCTCGCATTTTGCATCAACAGTCAAAAAATAATGCACCACCTTGGTATACGTTGAGTACTCGTCATAATTATCAATCACCACCGCTCTTCTTTCACATTTAACTTCTGCAGAGCACTGTTCAAGACCTTTCGCTCCCGGAACTATATTACCCTCGGAGTAGGTTTTTGTTACTCTGTCACAACCTCCCTGGGTATCGTCAATTGCAGTCGAAGGAGCATCGGCGCTGTGTGCATTCAAAGGATATAACTGGTATGTTGCGATTTCCAGCACCGAATATGCGGCATTATCAGCGCGCTGATACATCACGGTATTGTTGAAGATATCGGACGTATCAACTTTCATCTTGTTCAGAACAAAGGCAAAAGCTCCGAAAAGTATGATTACAACAACAGAAATCATTATTGTGCTGCCCCTGGAGCCATATAAACCATTCACTGTATTACGGAGCATTGGCAACTCCTATTCTCTGATAAATAATTTTTGAAGCATCTATTGAATCATACGGGAAAGAATATTCAATCTGAATTTCGCCATACTGATTAAAAGCACCGGCAACCCTGCTGAAATTAATATCATTCAGACTGTCGGCAAATATACTTTTAATTCCTTTGCTTTCATCTCCGTCGTGTTCAATATACACCAGTTTTGAATTTTCAAACTTAATGGTAACAAATCTGTTTTTTTCGCCGACAAAATACATTCGTCCGCGTTCAGATCCTGGAACAAACCTTTTTCCTGCGGCATCAACTTTTATGACTGCTTTATTGCCGTCAAAGTCAACGTCGGTTACTTTAAAATAATCTTCATTGGAACCGTAATTATTAAATGCAACATATGAATTCTTTTTAATGAACTCGGCATTGTATAACGGTTTTATGGCGTAAAAGGTAGGATTGCTGTCAAACGCCTCCGAAGAATTTTTAGGAATATATGTATATCCCAGAGCCCATTTGATCGGCGCAAAGGTTATGCCTCTGCCGTCACCAGCTATTACAATTGAATTCGGAACTGCATTTTTAATCAGTTTATCCATTTTTCCGGTGACAAAATTGGCAGTTACACTTATTTTCTGAACATTTGTTGCGTCAACATAAAACGAGAAACCGTTTACTAAAAATTTAGTTGTCATTATGGAAATGGTTGACAGGATAACCATCGTAACGATCAATTCAATCAAAGTAAAACCATTCTGTTTCATCATTCTTTCCTATATATTGGCCTTCACAAAAGAATAATCAACCTCATATCCGTCACTCTGCTTGACAGTCACAGTTATAAGTTTCCCC